>Ga0308389_1001008_pt1 | contig 19866 bp, 22 predicted proteins | sample Hotspr2Sample148_FD_202362 | JGI IMG/M metagenome (GOLD analysis project Ga0308389, IMG submission 202362) | Hot spring phototrophic mat microbial communities from Mushroom Spring, Yellowstone National Park, Wyoming, United States - 20040719_148 ... | reverse complement strand
CTGTTACGTGGAGCTATCGCCACACTATACTATATTTCTTGGAATACGGGTAAGTAATAATTTTTCCATGCATGAAATTCCAATTATTCACAATAAAGACTTTTACCTGTTTGATACATTTGATACATCACACTATGGGGGCACGGGCAAACAATTTGACTGGGCAAGCGTTGCATCATTTTCTCATCTTAACAGAACCATTATTTCGGGGGGAGTGAATAGCAATAATGTTCAGACCTTGTGTGCCACATTAAAACCATTTGGCATTGATGTAGCAAGCGGCGTAGAAGATGCACCTGGAATGAAAAATATTTCCAAAATGAAACAACTAATAGAAACAATCAAGGAGTTAGGCTATGACATATCCCGATAAAAACGGCTACTTTGGCAATTACGGCGGCAGGTTTGTGCCCGAAACATTAATAAATGCACTGCAACAATTAGAAGAAGCTTACAATTATTTTTTACATGATGCAGCCATGCAGCAGGAGCTTGCCAACCTTCTTCATCACTATGCCGGCAGGCCAACGCCATTATATTTTGCCAAACGGCTTTCTGCAATGGTTGGTGCGCAAATTTATTTGAAGCGTGAGGACTTACTTCATACGGGTGCGCATAAATTAAACAATACATTAGGGCAAGGATTGCTTACAAGGTTTATGGGCAAAAAACGTATCATTGCCGAAACTGGTGCAGGGCAGCACGGTGTTGCCACTGCAACAGTTGCTGCGCTGTTAGGGCTTGAATGCACCATCTACATGGGTGCTGTTGATATAGAGCGTCAAATGCCCAATGTAAAACGGATGAAGCTGTTGGGAGCTCATGTTGTACCGGTAACAGGTGGAAGCCAAACCTTAAAAGACGCAATTAATGAAGCACTGCGCGACTGGGTACGTAATGTTCAAACAACGCATTACCTTTTGGGATCAGTTAGCGGTCCACATCCCTTTCCAAAAATTGTGCGGAATTTTCAAAAGGTCATTGGAAACGAAGCGCTACAGCAATTTTCTGCAATCATGGGGAAATTGCCTGACTTTTGTGTTGCCTGCGTTGGTGGTGGAAGCAATGCTGCAGGATTCTTCCACGCATTTATTAATACGCAAGCGCAGTGCATTGGAGTGGAAGCTGGTGGCAAGGGTCTTTATCCAGGTGGCCATTGTGCATCACTTACCTTAGGAAAGCCTGGTATTTTGCATGGTGCGCTTAGCTATCTGTTACAAGATGATGACGGGCAGGTTATGGATGTGCATTCAATCTCGGCAGGGCTGGATTATCCTGCTGTGGGGCCAGAGCACAGCTTCTGGAAAGATTGCAACAAAGTTGAATACACCACCTGTTCTGATAGGCATGCAATTGACGCATGTATTGCACTTACCCGCACTGAAGGCATCATCCCTGCACTGGAAAGCAGCCACGCATTGGGGTATGTGCTGCAAAACAAACAGCGCTTTGAAGGGAAAACTGTTATCATTAATCTTTCCGGCAGAGGTGATAAAGATCTTGATACTATATTAAAGGAAGCACAAATATGAAATACAATGGATTTTATCTTGTGGGTAATTACCCTGACCCAAAAACTTTTTTACAGGCAGCCATAACGGGACTACAATATTTTGAGTTCATTGAGATAGGGCTACCATTCAGCGACCCTGTTGCTGATGGCCCTGTACTTTCAGCTGCAGCACACAAAGCACTAAAAAACGGCACCACAACACAAAGCGTGTTAGATAGTATTTGTCAATTAAAGGACTATGTGGATAAACACAACATGAATAAAAATATATATATCATGACTTATGCCAATAAAGTATTCCACAATGGCATAGAATATAATTTAAAAATTTTTGCAGGTTGTGGGATTAATGGAATTATTTTAGCCGATGTGCCTTTTGTTGAATCACAACGGTTTGTTACGGCTGCAAAGCAATACGAGCTTGAGTATATTCATTTTATAACACCTGAGTCAACAGAGCAGCAGATTAAGGAAACTTGTGCACAGGCAAACGGCTTTATATATACTATTTCGTTGCGTGGCACTACTGGAAGTTCATTAACTCTATCTGATGAGGTTAAACATATACTTACATTAACAAAGCAGCATGCGATAGTTCCTGTTGTATTGGGCTTTGGTATACAGAGTAAAGCTGATGCACAGCAAGCACTAATGTTTGCCGACGGTTTTATTATTGGAACAGCACTGGTAAAAAAACTAGAAGAAGGGTTTAATAGCTATAAGCAGTTTGTTGAAGAATTAATGGGTTGATCTACATACATTTAATTATTGAATGGATTTAATAGTTTAACTAATAATGATTTATAATCAGCAATATTTCGCGTTACAAGTATCAAATTATGTACTTGTGCAGTTGCAGCTATAATATTATCAGCTATTTTGTCTTTTTCTTTTTCCGATTCTTCAATGCCTGTAATGCTATCTGTTCAGATGTATCTATTATTGAAAAACTATTTAATAATTCCTTTACTATCGTTTCTTCTCTTTTTGTAAAATCAAATGACATAACTTCAATAAACGTCAACCGAGATATGCATGATTCATTAATGTTCTCTCTTATAAAAATCGTGTTGCTACTAAATCCCCATTAAGATGATATATAATAATATTTGAATCTATTAAATATGTCTTATCTTTCATATTCGTTTCTAATTTCTTTTTGCCACTGTAGTGGATCTATATTCCTTTTTGCTAAGATCCCCATTGTCTTCTTCATTAGTTGTCCAATATCATTTTTTATCTTACCTTTGTTGTCATAACTTTGCAGTGGGAATACAATAACTTCAACTTCTTTATTCATATATTCTTCGGGCAATTCAATTAAATATTTCTTTTTTGTTGGTTTTATGATTAATCTGATCACTAGATGCCTCTTTTTATATTTTATTAAAATAAACAATTATTTTATTTCACAACATCATTTTTGGAATTGTCAATCATTTTTAGCTGATGATACCGGTAACTGTAGCGGATGTACTGGTGTTTCTTCTGCAAATTGGCTGTTTGCCTGGCTATCATATTGCCTGCATCATCATACCACCACTGGGTTTTCCCGGTATCAGGATTATCTATTGCCACCCGTCTGCCGTAGTCGTCGTAGGTTACTGTTGTTGTGTTACCTTGCGCATCCCCTTTACCCCGGCTTGGCGATAGCTCTTTGTATCTGTCTTTGCCAGCAAGCTTTAGGATCTGTCTTTTTATTGACATAAAATATAATATATGATACTTTTTATTTCATCTAATAAATTTTTTATTAATGCTAAAGGTATATATTATGCAAATGACATTCAATGATTTAATAAATAAAATCAGAAATCTTTCTCTGGATGAAAAAATTGAAATAAAAGAAATTATTGAAAAATCTATTATTGATGAACGAAGAAAAGAAATTCAAAAACATTATCTAGAAAGCAAGAAAGACTATAACAATGGTAAGCTAAAATTTTCTAAGAATATATCCAAATTAAAGAAAATGATTGGATAATCATGGATATTGCTTTTAGCTCCTCTTTTAAAAGAGCTTTCAAGAAAAGGATAAAAAATAAAAAAGAAATTGAAGAGTTATTCTGGGAATCTATAGCTCTTTTCATTCAAGATCCATTTCATCCTTTATTAAAAACTCATAAACTTTCCGGTAATTTGAAAAATTTGTGGAGCTTTTCAGTTACTTATGATGTCAGAGTTATTTTTTTCTTTGAAGATAACAACAAAAAAGCAATTTTCATTGATATAGGTTCCCATGATGAAGTTTATTGAACCACAACATTAACTTATATATGCATTGTATCTTCACAAGGGGGAAGGGGGCTATAGAAACCAGCCCATTTTACTTGACTAAACTGTCATTGCGTGCTTGACACGCAATCTATTTTTCCCCAATTATTTTCGCACTATTTTGTTATTGCAGATATAAATAAAAAGTACAAGTAAAAGTCTTTTCATTGTTTAATATTAACCTTTGCCAGCGTGCTGGTTGACGACCGCTTTTTTATTATGCCTTTAATATTTTTCTTGATAGAAAAATGTCATAAAATTACTTTATACAAAATGGCTACTATGAATACACTAAACCTTTGCCGTCCAGGGCATGGTGCTTCTTGCGCGCTGTGCTGCGGAAGCCATAATTACAATGCACCTTTTGAAGAAATTCATGCGCTTTTTAAAAAGCGTCGTGAAATCTTTAAGCTTTACAGCAGCGAATACATTGCAAAATGCATCAGAGCCAGTAGGAGCAATCTCACTGGCTCATACTACCCCTTTAGCACTATTGATGAAAGCATTATCATCACACTCCCCAAATTATACCAGGATGGGATTCAATGCCCATTTGTGATACTTCTTGATGATGGTACTATTGGCTGTGCAATTTATCCTGAAACAACACAAGAGGATATGCGATTTGACTGTTTTAATAATTATACCTGCAAATATTTTTCATGTATTGCAAAAGAAATTTTAACCACTGCTGAAATTGAATATGCAGCCCGTCTTTTTAAAGACTGGTACTACTATACGCTCTTTATACATTCCATTAATATTTTACGACAATTCAAAGAACGATATCCGCATTTAGAAAACGTTTCTTTGGAAGATATTAACAAATTGAAACAAACATTAGCAGATCAACTTCCTGTTGATAAAAACCTGCATACAATTCATTCCTATTTTTCATAGTCAGTGTGCAATACATCTTCTACAACACTATTATTCTGTTTGACTTTTTTGACTTGAGTACTACATTGAGTATAAGCCTGCACTATTTTTATATACCAATCATTAATAGTAGGAGTATATGTATGAGTGAAATCAAAGTTGGCGAAAAGATAAAAGAATTCCGCGAAGCAAAAGGCATGTCGCTTACCGAACTAGCCGAAAAAACAGGATTTTCATCAGCATTTATTTCTCAGATTGAAAATCATCTTATATCACCACCGCTTGGAGCACTTATAAAAATATCTCATGCTCTTAACCTTGAAATGGGAAGATTCTTTGGCCAGACCACACAGGCACCTTTTACTATTGTTCGAAGCAGTGAACGCCAGCTCACATCCCGGGTTGCATCAAAAGAAGGTGTTCGCTATGGATACACATATGAATCGCTGGCACCTGAAAAAGTTAACCGCCACATGGAGCCGTTTATTGTAACACTTGAACCGGTTACCGCCGGCCAGCCATATAGTCATGAAGGTGAGGAATTTATCTATGTCCTTGAAGGTGAAGTAAAAATACAATTAGCTGATTATTCCGATATATTGTATCCAGGCGACTGTATATATTACGATTCAATAGTGCCTCACCGGGTTGATACTGCAACTGACAGCCCGGCAAAAATTCTTGCAGTTATATATAGTTAGAATATAATTCAAAGTATTGTGGAATCACAATGCATATATCTTCAAATGAAATATTAACATTACTGGTCTCAATTAGCATCATGCTAACTGTTGCTAAGGTTTTCAGTGAATTTTTTACTCGTTTTAAAATGCCTGCTGTTATAGGGCAGATTATTGCAGGAATCCTGCTTGGCCCTACTTTTTTTGGCCATCTGGCTCCCAATTTTTTTACCTGGCTGTTTCCTTCAACCGGGTATTTAAGGGGAATCGTATTTTTAGGCTTAATATTTATTATGGTGAAAGTTGGCATTGAAGTGGAGCTGTCATCAATTTTTAAACAGGGTAAGTCTATTGCTGCCGTAAGTTTATTTTCCATACTTATCCCATGTATTGCAGGTTTTGTTGTGTCGTGGTATATTCCAGCTTTTTCAGGCACATATAAATCACTGCCAACGTCCCTTTTCTTTGCTATTGTCACTGCTATTACTGCATTACCGGTAATTGCCACAATACTACTGGATGTTAAAATATTCCATTCTGATTTAGGAATGATAATTTTAACCTCTGCAATGGTAAATGATATAATTGGATGGATTTTCTTTTCATCGTTAATTAAAACAGTTGAAACGGGCTCTATTGCCATCAGTTCCATCCTGACATCATTGGGTTTGACACTATTCATAACGATTGTCATTTTAACGCTTTTCCGATATGTCATTAATGAATTGCTTCCCGTAGTACAAGCACGAACAGATTGGCCGGGCGGCGTTATAACATTGTGCCTGGTATTATCAATGTTTTTAGCATCATTGACCGAAGCTATTGGCATCCATGCTTTTCTGGGTGCGTTCATGGGTGGCATTATAATGGGCGATTCCCCTCATCTTAACGCACATACCAAAGAAATTATTAATCAATTCATTGACAACTTCTTTTCACCGCTTTTTTTTGTTTCAATCGGATTGGGAATTAATCTTATCACACAGCTATCGCTGGTGCAATCGTTTTTAATTACATTAGTTGTGGTTATTTCAAATATAATTGCAAGCTTGATTGCTGGTAAAATCAGCAATAATACATACATCGATTCCTTAGCCATCGGGATTGGGATGAGCACCAGCGGAACTATGGGCATTATTGTTGGTATCTTTGCATTGCAATATGGGATTATTAATGCCACTACATACTCTTCAATAGTCGTTATGGCTGTTGCAACCTCACTTTTGGCAGGACCTTTATTAAAATTAATACTTAAACCTAAAGAGGAAGTTTCCCTCATTGAACTGTTAGATAATAATTTTATTCCGGATTGCGCATGCACCAATCGCAATGAATTAATACAACAGGTGTCACAACACATACAAAGCCGATATGGGTATGATGCCCAACAGGTAGCACGTGCAATTATTGAACGTGAACAACTAATGAGTACAGGTATAGGCCAACATGTTGCCATTCCCCATACACGCCTGGCGGAATGTAAAAAACCAGTTGTTGTATGTGCAACACATCTACAAGGGTTGGATTTTGATGCTCCTGATGGCAAACCTGCAAAGGTAATTTTTATGGTTATCACACCTCAACATGATAATGATGTGCAAATTTTTATCATATCAAAAATAGCTCAACTATGTTCAAATCCAAATGTAGTATCGCAAATACTGAACGCAAAAACTAATAATGAATTTATTGCAATTCTTAAAACATCAACTCACATTATGGCAATGGAGGAATATGGAACTCAACCAAATTATTAAAAACGATGATGACAGGCTGTTTATCATTTCGCCTGAATGTTTTATTGTCTTTACCGGCGATTCTACCCAGGATGAAAAGCCATTTATACGCATTGGCAACAGTATGGCTTTGACACCACGTGTCATCCCGCTCATTGAAAATATCATCATCACTGACCTTATAACCGGCAATCCTGTCAATGAACAATATAACATTGACCCGCGCTACCTTTCCACTAACCGGTATATTGGCAGTAAACTTATTGTCAGGCGCTACCTGGAATTCCAGAAACTATTTGGGCTTGACCTCAATAATGCAACCATTGTTGACATTGAAGAGGATATTCCGGAACTTTCCAAAGAGCAGATCATCTCGGACAGGGAAACATTCTTAGGGGTTTTTTATACCGATAGTAACTTTAAAATACTCCACAACCAGAAAACGATGTTTGACTTAAAGGAAATCCACCAGAAATATCCTGGTGATGTGCTGGTACATGATAAGCTTTCTGAGTTAGCAAACAACAAACGGTATGCCGCTAGTGGCTTTGTGGTAACGAGCAATGCAGTTATGTTTTATAAAAATAAATTGTTCAGCAGTGTTGGCATTCCCATGCACTACTACAGTGCATTTGGCCAACTTCAGATTGACCCTGCTAATATCCGCGATGTCATTATAACCAACACAAATACCATGCCACTGGTTCCACTGATTAAATGGAAAAATGCAACAGGAGGAAGGCTGCGGGTATTTTATGACAATGATGATGAAGTTAAGCTACTGCAAAAGCTTTTTAATCAATGCACAATACATCACAAACCATCTAAAAGTTATGTGTGTGATAATCCTGAAGGCATTACAATTCAGAATATTGCATCGTCACACAACTGTATAATCACCATTAAGAATGTAAAGCCAATAACAAAAGATGTAATAATAGTATATATCTGCGACCCAAACGCAATAAATCAGGCGGTAGAAACACAAGCAAATCTCTACATTATAGAAGATGCAATATATACAAAGGCTGCATTGCTATTATCAAATATTAAACCTATCGCAATTATTAATCAGCACAAGGAAATTATTCCTGTAAAAGATATTATACACTGTTTTCCTGTCCAGCAATATGATATTCGCTATTATGATGACACTTCAAAATTATTATCCGATATGCTTTCATACTGCAATAAAGAAGCAGCAACAGCAATTAAAAACAATGACTTTTCTCAGTTAGAAAACATTATCCATACACTATCGCCCAAAGAAATATGTAATATTATACAAACACTGCGCGTACTACTCCACACAACACCTGATAGAGATACATATAAACGAATTGAAAAAATACTATACAAATCACAACAAACGCTACCACAGGAACATACTTATAAATGTACTATTATGCTGTATGACACGTACGCGTATATGGTATATCACCAGGTGCACATTGACCACACATTCCCATTTGATGCCATTGAAAGATTAGACGACATACCGATACCCAACAACGCACTGCCAGATATATTTAATCGTATTATTGAAGACCGCAAACGATTAGAATTGCTGTTAGACCTGTTCTATGAAAAAAACAGTGCAATTTCAAAAGAAGCTAAAAGCATTGAAAAAGCAATAAACAAACGGAAAAAAGAAATTACCCAAACACAACAACTTGATTTATCACTCATTACTAAAGAGAAGTTTAAAAAACGCTTGGCTTCATTGAAAAAAGCTGCAGTTGCCCTGGTTGCGTTAGCTTTTATTACACTCCTTATATTTGGAAGCCACCACGCGTTTACATTGTATCAGGAAAAACAAGAACGCGAGCGGCAAGCACGCTATATTGAATACCTCACAAAAAAATATGCCATTCATATTTCTGACAGGGATATCTTCTTTTATGCCAATGATGTAGCAGTAAAGAATGGCTACAGCCGCATAGACATAAAAAGCCTTAAAGAAAAAAATCCACACTGGATTTACCCAGGCAACAGATTTATTCTTTTAGACGGTGAAATTGTCATAGTAAAGCCCGGTGATACCCTGTGGGGCATATCAGAAAAGAAATTATTGCATCTTAACATTTCTTTTTACACATTAATTGATGAATTAGAGAAAAAAATTGATAAAGGCATAATTGATGAAACTCTGGCACAAAAAGCCTTACGTGCAAGCCTGCATGAAAAGCACAGAGAAAAGGTTAAAGTATTAATATATAAGATGAATGAATTGAAAGCCAAAACAAACATCAAGTAAGGGCATTGTTACCATATCATGGAAGTTAAGGATACTATAAACTATTATGTGGAGCCAGTTGAAATAGAGATTTACCTGAAAAAAGCAGGCAAGGTCCGTACTATAATAAAGGACATGTTTGTTGAACTGATTGACCCGGAGCCTCTGGATAATGAAACCAGCAAAAAGATATTTGAGTACTTCAAAAGCCGCAATGAGCCCATTGATATAATTGAAATCACCAATCTTTTCCCTGAATTAATATCAATTGTATTTGAATCATACTACCATAACATTAATTTATATGAAAAGCTGAGCATGTATTTTAAATCAGGCTTAGGCGGCAGTACCGATTCATGGCGGCTTGCATTGTATTTTACTGAACTATTAATGAAGTTTGAGCCAACTATCGCCTCATCGCAACATATAGGTGATTTTCAAACCTATAATCTTAATTATTGCATACGCAAGCTCAATACATTGGGGGAAAAATTTTTACTTGAAGACAGTACCGTGATGTATCTCATAAAAAGGCGCAATAAAGCCTATGAAGGCAAACCCAAAGACAAAGAATTTGAAAAGTTAGTTGAGCTTTGGCAATTCAATGTAAAAGAACGCCCGTTTTAAAAACTCAATTGACATTTATTTCCTACTCTCTTATCATATAAATAGACACACATAAGGAGTAACTTTATGGAACGCCCCTTTTATATTATTTATGATCCTGTATATACTACTCATTATGTTACAGCATCGGTGGAAAAACCGGAACGTGTACGGCAAATAATAAAGGAATTGGGCGATAGTTACCCGATAATTAAACCTGAAAGCTGCACCGACGACGATATACTCCTTTGCCATTCTGAAGGATTGCTTATCATGGAAAAACAGGATGAAGTCCGTTTCAAGGTTGCAAAACTTTCTGCCGGCGGTGCCCTCACCGCTGCCCGATTAGCCATGGAAGGCAAACCCAGCTTTGCAGTAATACGCCCTCCGGGGCATCATGCCAATCCTGATCACAACTGGGGATTTTGCTATTTTAACAATATGGGCATTGCCATAAAACGATTGTTAGCCGATTCCATTATTCAAAAAGCAATTATTCTTGATATTGACCTGCATTTTGGTGACGGAACTGATACTATTTTTAAATCTAACGTTAATGTACCCGTGTTAAACATCCAGTCCTCAAACCCTCTTGATTTTATCAACGAAACAAAAACACGGTTGCAGCAATGCGGCAGTGCTGATATTCTGGGCATCAGTGCAGGATTTGACCAGTACATCAAAGATTGGGGCGCAAACCTTTCAACACAGGATTATTATACAATTGGCCAGATTGCAGGAAAACATGCAAAAGATTACTGTAAAGGCCATATATTTGCCATTTTAGAAGGCGGTTATTATATCCCTGATTTAGGGAAAAATGTTATAGCTCTCATTGAAGGCATTTGCAACGGCCTTTATGATTAATAAGGCACTCAATATATGCGCCATACCATGAGCATTACACTGGTGATTAAAATCCTTCTGTATAATTCATTCTTGTCAGGAGCTATCTTGCTATTCCTTTATATAAATAAAGCTATTACTTTTAATACAACCATTATTATCGGTATCATTGTAATAAATATTATTGTCGGCTTAATTGCAGTTATGCTTATAGCAAAACCTTTTGCGCAGCTACTGCATTCAATACAGACACTGATTAATGCTCAGTTTACCTCGGCTGACCCTTTTTCAAAGGAACTTCTAATCAGGCTGACACATGGGCTTGAACAATTTAAGGAAAAGTCAGACTCACTGTTACGTGAAAAGGATACCATAGTTAATGAACTGATTGAATCAAAAAAGTTATTAGAAAAATATTCAAATAACCTTGAAGAGATGGTTGAACAGCGCACTGAAATATTGAAATGGCTTTCAATAACCGATCCGTTAACAGGGCTTTATAACAGGCGCTACTTTATAGAGCAGATTGAACTGGAATTTAAACGGTCTAAACGCTATAACCGCGATTTATCGCTTTTGATGCTGGATATTGACCACTTTAAAGCTGTAAACGACAATTACGGGCATCAGGTTGGTGATATAGTATTGCGTAAAATATCGTCTATTATCATTAACCAACTTCGTGATTCAGATTTAGCGTTCAGGTACGGTGGCGAAGAATTCATGGTCATATTGCCTGAAACAAAACCAGATGATGCAATGAATGTTGCAAAACGTATGAAACAGGAAATAATGGACACCGAACACGCTTACCGCAATCTCAATTTTAAAGTAACGGCAAGTATTGGTATTGTATCAATCAAAGATATGCTGGGCAGGTTTGAAACAGTTGATGATATTATAAAAAAAGTGGATGACAACCTATACAAGGCAAAAAATTCAGGGCGCAATACAATTATATATGAATGACTAAAATGTATAGGATTGCCTTTCAGCTGCTGCAAACAGTTCAAGTGAAAGACCTTTTTTCTGCAACACGTTTCTGTAATGAGTAACTATCGCATCTAACTCCTTATCTTTTCTTAATGGCTCATGATGAAATAAAAATAATGTTTTTACTTTTGCCTTAAGTGCTAAATTGATGACGTGATGAGTAGTGCTATGCCCCCAGCCGGTTTTCTTTGGGTATTCGGCTGGAATATACTGTGCATCTGACACCAGAACATCCGCACCTTTAACAAATTCAACAAGCTGCTCATTCATCTGTTTAGCAAATTGTATTACTTCCGGGTCGTTATCTTTATACACATTATAGTATGGTTCATTGTCACCTAAATAAACAAAAACTTTATCCTGATATACAACTTTATAGCCATAACACGTTACCGGATGATTAAGAAGATGAGTATATACTTTAAAGTTGCCAACAGTGAACTGGTTATTTTTTATCTCATAAAAGTTGATTGATGCACGCAGTTCATCAGTACGTACAGGGAAATAACTGTACTGCATCTGGCCGCGTATTATCTCCTCTAAGCTTTTTTCAAATGTCCCGGGACCATAAATGTTTACAGTATTTCCCGGAATATAAATTACCGGGAAAAAAGGAAAACCATTAATGTGATCCCAGTGAGGATGAGAAATGCATAAATTAACCGCATAATTTTTTGACAGATCCAGTGATTCGCCCAGCACTCTAAGTCCGGTACCTGCATCAAACACTATCCAGTCACCGGCATCCGAGCGTAGATCCAGGCAAGCAGTATTTCCACCATATTTCATAGTATCGGGCCCGGGAACAGGTATGGAACCCCTCACACCCCAGAATGTTACCGTCAGCTCACTCATTGCAAAAATAATTTTGCCTTTTGTATCTCATCACTTAAAGGAGACAATGCATCAAAAACTATCTCCTCAGTTATTCCAAGTGTTTGCCATATTTCTTCATCAATAGTATCAACAACATAATTCCCGCTAAATCCAACTTTTAATGCTTTAGCAAACGTATCTGCTATGTGCACCACCATTGAATATATAGCTGAATCTCCTTTCTGGACAGGGACATGGTGTTTCCCTACTGCATAAAGAAGATTATTTTCAAAATTCCATTTTTTCCCTATTGCAATGCCAATCTCCTCGTGGGTTAAACCTAAAACATTTTTTTCAATATCAATAATTAATCCACCTTTTGATTGTGATGTTTCAATTATTTGTTTCATTTCATCAGGAAAAAAATTGTTCATTAAAACCTTGCCTATATCATGGATAAGCCCGGCAATAAAAAATTCCTCTAAAAACTTTTTGTCAACACCCAACCGCTGGGCAATGAGTTTAGATGCTACCGCTACTCCAATGGAATGTTTCCAGAACTCTTCCGGGTCAAGCACCCCTTTTTTTAACGAAATTTTCCCCATTAAAGCTGATGACAATGCAACATTTTTTATAGTGTTAATACCTAACATAACCACTGCTTGCTTTAAAGACTTGATTTCCTGCGGGAGGCCAAAATATGCAGAGTTGACCATGCGTATAACTTTTGCAGTTAACACAGGATCAAGCTGAATAACATCAGTCAATTGCTGTGCTGATGATGTGACATCATTTGCCACAATAATTATTTTATGCACCACCGGAGACAGTGGCGGCATTTTTTCTATTGAGTCTTTAACCTTGGCTACAATACTTTGAGCCATGAGCAACCCCACCTATCATGCCTAACAATTATTTCTTTTTAGAAGAAAAACCAGTATATGCTATCTGCCACAATAACAATCCAGAAAAGAGCTGAAAAGGCTATTATAATGACATCAATAACTTTCTTCATAGTGTTTTATTTTAAAACAATTTTACCACGCATAACTCTAAACAACATCAGGTTGTCGCCTCTTTGTATTTCCAGCGTTACCACACTCCCAACCTTGCCACGGAGCAAATTAGTAACAATGTAATCGTATTGCAATCCCTCAAGGGGAACCCCATCAACTGAAATAATAATGTCACCTTCTTTGAGCCCGGCTTGATAACCTGTCCCGCCTTCATATACACTTGCAATAACAAATGGCCTGCTTTTACTAACCTTTTCAGGGCCAGCAGGCACTTCAATTCCCAAACCACCAAATTCTTCCTGCGAGCATGCTACAACTAATATCCCAAGAAAAGCAATAATAGTGATGAGTTTTTTCATAACTGCACCTTTAGAATATTTCTCATTTCTCGCTTTTAAAGCTTACTATCATCTCCACCATAATGGCAACATGATCAGACAAAATATTTATTGCCATCTCTTTGTCACCCAGTTCCACCAGGCGTGTATAAAGGTCTGCAATCTCTTTGCGTAAGTTCTGGTCTATAGCAATAATCTCCTTTAACTGTGGTGCGCTTGACCTGCCCTGAGAACGATTCAGCAATTCATTCATCATTCTCCTGTGTATTGAATTGAGTAACTCAGAATTGTCCATGTAATGCCTTCCTGTACATTTTTATGTGCGATAGTTACTATAAAATTAACTTAATTGTTACAAATGTTATATCAGTTTTATTTACTATCTGCCTTTGGCTTTTCTTTTGTTTCATCAGCTTTTGGAACTTCAGAAGTTTCAGGCTGTTTTTGGATAGCATCTACAACCTTAAGCTGGCCAGCTAGTGCATCTAGTGTGGAAGGGCTAAAATACCGCGAGTAGTTGTCATCATGAAACCGTTTTAATTGCTCAACTGTATAAGTACCAACTATTGGTGATTTATTCGCCACCAGATATTCTATTGAAGCTGTTATAAGGTTAAAATTGAAATCCTTGACATAATCACGGATGATTGGTTCGGCTTTTTCAAACTCGGCAGTTAAAATATATTCTGCAACCCTTCGCTCATCCCTGAAACGCGCTCGTTTTTCTATTCGCTTTTCGTACGTGTCTTCCTGTTTTGAAACCTGAGTATTAGCAGGCGTTATTTGCACATCATAATATTCTTTCTGCATCTCGTCAATTATTTCCTGCTCTGTTTTTGAAATAAACCTGACATAAAATAAATTCCCTTTTTCACGTTCTATTTCAAAAAGGTGATTATAGATTTTTTTCTTTGTTTCATCGGTTTGTGACTCAAATATAGCTAAAAAACCGTACCTGCGTGCACGGCGCAATACTTTAATAGCTTCTATGTATTTATAGATCTTATTTGAACATAATTTGGGATTTGATGCATCTGCAACAGTATGATGGGTGCGTGCAACCTCGCGGTCCCTGTATGCTAAATTAAGGTATAACCGTGCCTTTTTATTTTTGGATTTAATCACCTCAGGCGATATTGAATCTAAAAACTTCTTTGTTTCTTCCAGATAGTCACGTACCAGCTGTGAATAACAATCAGCCTGCTTTTTCTGTGATTCATAAACATTCCTGAAAGCCCTGTTATAATCTGATTGCAGATATGCCACTTCAGCATTAAAATGTATCTGGTAAATATCTTTAAATGTTTCTTTATACTTCTCGCCAAAATTTGATATGGGCACATCCATAAACTCAATAAATTCCTTATTTTCCTGGATAGCCCTGTCAGCAGTCAACTGGTCAGCAAAGCTATTTACAGAAATTGAACATATAAAAGAAATAAATAAGATGAAAAATCGTTTCATTGCACACCTTCAGACATTTATTTTTCTACTTCAAATTCCTTTGTTGCCATAAGCTTGCCATCAAGCAACACTTTTAACTGATATCTCCCATTTCTTTTGAAATACTCCTGAGGTATATATGTGCTTAAATTTTTAAAGTTTTTGTCTACTTCAAACGTAATTTGCTTATACTGCGTAAATGAGTTATTTTCATAATAATCTATTACAACGGTAACCGTGTTGCAGTCCAGAGACGGCTTGATTATCCTATCAATAAAAAAATATATTTTGTCATTATCTTTAAATTTCTGTATCGAAACCTGATCATTTGATGTAATTTCCTCATTTGAAATGATCAGATTAACTTTCCCATAATCCTTAATATTAAAAATTAACCACAATGCAATAACAACAATCAAAGCAACAATCACTACTTTTAATACTAAACTTTTGGTTATCGTGCGTTGATTGTTTTTTAATGCTTCACCGTTCATATATTTGCCCAAACCTCCACTAAAAATAGGATTTCAAAATCTTAATGTCAGAACCTGATATACGTCAGGACAATCTTGATCAGGAATTTACTGCCACATTAAGAGCCTGACCTTTTACTTGAAATAAATTCAGGCCAGAGCTCCGGATGACTATTTCGATATACTAATACTCTCTCAATTACTCTCTCAATATGACACCATATTATAGTATATAAGTCAATAACTTCAACTATATTTTAAAAAATATATTTTATCATTTATCACGAAAAGTAATTGTATACAAATATACATATATTTCATTGCCACCTTTAGCGGTGAGCTAATATATTATTTATAATTTTGTACTTAATTTAATCAATTTTCTTGTGAATTGCAGTCCTCATGTCTTCCACTAAATGAAAAAGCTTTGGGCTTATGTATACCTGATATTCTGGTGGACTATATAAATCCTTCAAGCGTTCAGGAAGCGATTGCAAGCTTGAAATACAATGATGCTGAATTTCCTGTAGTGACGGCTTTGAATATACTACTGTTCCATTCTGAACAATAGGTGTATGCATGCATCGGGAAACAAGATCCCTGTCAACAGCAAACCTGTTGCCCTTTATATCATATACATCGCCATCAAGTACAATCTCATCATCCTGGCAGATAATATCAAAACACATGGTATTGTCTGAATCATAATACCTGTATACATTTTTCCTTGAAGGAATTGTACCCTTTGACATTTCATCTGATACTTTCATTTTGGGGATTAATGTACCATCTTTTTCTATGGCAGCCATTTTATACACTCCGGAAAGGGCTGATTCGCTGTAGCCTGTTGCCAGCCGTGTGCCAACTCCAAAGACATCGATGGGAGCTCCCTGTCGCAACAATTCATCAATCCTAAATTCATCCAAGTCATTTGAAGCAACGATTTTTACATACTCTAAGTTTTCATCATCCAGTAACTTTCGCACCTTTTTACTCAATTCTGCCAGGTTGCCACTGTCAAGCCTGATACCCACTAAGCGTTTGCCACTGGCTTCCAGCTCTTTTGCAGCTACTATCGCATTAACAATACCCGAGTGTAGCGTATCATAGGTATCTACAAGCAATATTGAACTGTCAGGGAATACTTTTGTATAATTATTAAATGCTTCAATCTCCGTATTATACGCCATAACAAAGCTATGTGCATGAGTGCCTTTAACCGGTATGCCATACATTTTCCCGGCCAGAACATTTGATGTGCCAATACATCCACCAATAAACGAAGCGCGGCTTGCACTTAAGCCCCCGTCAGGGCCCTGAGCACGGCGTAATCCAAACTCAATGACCTGCCTGCCCTTTGCGGCTAAACACACCCGTGCTGCTTTTGTTGCAATGAGCGACTGAAAATTTATGCAATTAAGCAATGCCGTTTCAATAAGCTGGGCTTGCCCTAATGGGGCTTCTACCCTGATTATAGGCTCCTCAGGGAAAACTACATCACCTTCCTGAAATGAATATATACTCCCGGTGAAACGAAACGATTTGCAATAATCCAAAAAATCATCTGAAAAAATATGCAGTGAATACAAATAGTCAATGCTATCCTTTGAAAATGATAGGTTTTCCAGATAGTCAATAAGCTGCTCCAATCCGGCAAACACAACATAGCCAGAATTAAAAGGATTTTTTCTGAAGAACATATCAAAAATGGCATAGTTATGCAGTATGCCTGTTTTCATGTAGACCTGCATCATCGTCAATTCGTACAGGTCAGTAAGCAATTCCATCCCTTTCATAGATTGTCTCATCACAGCTTTTTTATTTTATTTCTCTTTATATAAAGAATATATATGCAAAATTAATCAAATAAAAAATTTTTATATTGACAATATTATTATAATCTATGCCACTATATTGTATACAGCATTTTTTATTAAGCGATAGTTATCAATATTTATAGCAAAACATATATACATGCCGATACATACTATATATATACATATTTTTTGTGTGGAATAGTTTATGGCTATAGAAAGCGACAATGACAATCTTTTCAGTGATCATTTAATTATTATAAAAGGGCGTTTCAAAGCCCTTTCCATGAATTTATACGGCCTTTTTATTATTATCTTTAACCAGGATAGGCATATTGACACGTACAATGTTGCCGTATCAACCTTTTCCAATATCTATGAAAATGAACCACACCTTCCATGGGATAAATATGAACAGGTGATTCTGGAACTCAAATGGAAAGGCAACTTTAACGCAAATTTAACAACCTCAATAATGGATAATTTCAAAGAAATTGCAAGCGAGGATATTAAAACAAACCAGCTATACGATTATGCTAACAATTACGATTACGATAGTATTGATACATTTCTTTTTGATACCATCAACAGGGTTATACATGATAAAAACCTTGTCCTTGAAACAAGCATTCAGGAAGTAACTGCAGAAGAATTTGCCCAGACAAAAGAAAAACGCTATTCACAACCTGAGGAAAAATCACAGGCTGCTGAAGCCGAACTGGAAGAAGGTGCGGTTATATTGAATATACAACCCATTCTGGCTCCCGTAAAAGGCAAACCTATCTACGAACTAAAAGTTGGCGACAAAATAATGACAAAAATCATACCCAATACCGACAGGGCAAATTATTTCATTGATTTATTGGGCTTACGTGTTGAAAATCACATAAAACCAATAGCCACGGAAGTCATAGATATAAAATCTGATGGAAAGAACGAGCCTATTGAAATTCTTACCCGTATTGGCCCTGGTATTTATGGAAAGTGTATTGAAGATGAACGCCAGGTTAAATTACGCCTTTATGACCCCATCATTGATGGACCTTTAACACAAAAATCAATACCCAAATCACCACCAAAACCTACATCGGCACCAACAACCTATGAGGATGTTGGTTTTTCCAAGTTAACGTATGTTATAATATCATTGTTTGTGCTCCTGCTTATCATTTTTATTTTACTCATATATATAAGCTTTTAATTGACAAAATAAGCCATACTAACTGTAATTTCATTACACCTTAAGGCCGATTAATACTACAGCAGCACAAATTAATGCAAAGGAGGCGGTGTATGTTTTATCTGCTCCTGAGACTGCTGTATGAAGAAATGGCCGAAGGAAAGATTTCAAAAGAAGAATACTATGAAGCTGTTTTCAGGATAGCTTCAATACACGGGATTAAGAGGAACGGTATACGATAGTGGACAATCGTGAATACATTTTAAAAACGGCACATGATAATGATGTGAAGTTTATACGGTTATGGTTTACTGACATTTTGGGTTTTTTAAAAAGTTTTGCCATAACAATTAACGAACTTGAGGACGCCTTGGAGGAAGGGGTACGCTTTGACGGTTCTACAATACATGGATTTGTACGTAAAACCGAAAAAGAAATGATAGCAATGCCCGATAACGAAACCTTTGAAATTTTGCCATGGCGCCCAAAGAGCAATTCTGTTGCCAGGATGTTCTGTTATATCTACAATCCCGACATGACCCCCTATGAATGCGATGTACGTCATATACTGTATAAAAATCTTAAGAAAGCATCCGATAAAGGCTATTTATTCTACGTTGGCCCGGAAATTGAATTCTTTTTATTCAAAAACTCAGAATCGCCCCAGCTTCTTGACCGAGGTGGGTATTTTGATCTGACTCCGCTTGATATTGCAAGCGATATCCGCCGTCAAATGGTACTGACACTGGAAGAAATGGGAATTGGCGTTAAGACATCACATCATGAAGGGGCACCAAGCCAGCATGAGATTGACCTGCGCCATGATGATGCCCTGACCATAGCTGACCACATCATGACATTTAAAACAGCAACCAAGGAGATAGCCCAGCAAAATAATATCTATGCATCATTCATGCCAAAACCACTTTCACAGTACAACGGTTGTGGCATGCATATACACCAGTCTTTATTCAAAAACGATGTTAATATTTTTTACGATAGCAATGATGAATTTATGCTTTC
>Ga0308389_1000998_pt1 | contig 19941 bp, 7 predicted proteins | sample Hotspr2Sample148_FD_202362 | JGI IMG/M metagenome (GOLD analysis project Ga0308389, IMG submission 202362) | Hot spring phototrophic mat microbial communities from Mushroom Spring, Yellowstone National Park, Wyoming, United States - 20040719_148 ... | reverse complement strand
CGGGAGCCAGATTTTAGGCATTGGTTTTCTCCGCCTCCCACGATGTTTGACAAATTAACATACCTCAGAAGCCCTCTTTACACTGTTGGGCTTGGTAAGTTGTTCGCAGGAAGATCGCCTTTATTGGAACTGCAGTTTAATATGGCGGGGTTGTTGCTTCACAATCCCGAGCATCAAACGGTGTTTATTTTAAGAGTTCCAGTTTTACCACGAGGAACGCTTTGTTTGTTGGCACATGGCTGTAAGAGGTATAAAAAGAATGGTCGTTGTTCGAGAAATGGGAGTGGAGGTAGGTTAATCGCTGAAGGAGGAGAGGAACGCGGAGAAGAAGATTGTGAAATAAAAATCTGTGGAGTTCAGCCGGATAATGAAGATAGAGCAGGTGAGTGTAAAGAGATTAATTTTGATGAAGATACTGGTGAAGATGACAAGGGGCCGATAGAGAAGTGCGAGTTAGGCAAAGCTTCATGTTGTCCTACACCAGCATCTTTGCCTGAAGGTACGGATCCGGAAACTTGTCCGACTGTGTATTGTGAAGAAGGTGGGCCGTTTGAGACTGAGGCGGACAAAGAGAACTTCAAGAGGCAGTGTGAGGGGCGAGGATGGAAGTTTCACGAGCAGTGTAAGTTTAATGGGTGGTGGAGTAACTGTTGTGGAGATGAGGGGACAATGTGTAATAGGAGAGTCAGTGGGGGGTGTTGTCCACCTGATGGGGAAGGTGAAGCTAGTGAAGAGGTATGCGATGGTCCTCCGTGGGAGGCAGAGCAGCTTGAACTTGCAAGTGGTGAGGTAGTTAGGTGTGCAAAGAGAGAGGAGTATTGTCCTTCAACCAGCAATAGCACAAACTGTCAGAACGGGCAGAATAGTGCCAATAGCGCCAATAGTGCTAATGTTGCAAATCAAGCGAATGTTGCAAATACTGCGAATCAGGCAAATGTGGCGAATTTAGCTAATCGCGGTGGGAGCAACAATGTAATAGGCTCTCCGTTTCAAAATTTTTCAAACGTACGAGGTATTCCGATACGTAATGTTTTTGGTGGCATGAATTTCCAAGGTGGTGGTTCTGGCAATTGTGAGCTCAGGTTTTTGGTAAAGAGTAGAGATGATTTGCGCAAGGACAGAGAGCATGCTAGAAAGTTTAGGAGTAAAGATATTAGGCAGAAAGGTATGAAAAGATCGGGGATCCTACGATTAATGCGAATGATGCCATGTCCTACTCCGGTTAGTCCTACTCCGGTTGTAGTGGGTATAAACTGGTAAGAATGAGTAACCCATTTTGCTTAACAAGTTTGGTTACGGTTGATTAAAAAATAATACACTAATGATTGTCATAGTTACGTTAGATTGCCTTAAATAAAGTCACAAAAACTTTCAATATAATTGGCACTCAGTTCTTGAAGATAATAACTAAAGAGGGAGCTTTATTGGCAACTCTCTTTTTTTTAGGAGTTGCTAAGCCGATTACTTTTTAAATTTTAGTGGTAATTTTTTCTTAAAAAGGCTATACAACTTATAGTTTAGCGCTCGAAAAACGTAAAACGAAGTGTTCTCGCGTTTCAACTTACATTAAATCCTTGCGGCTTTTCGTAAAGAACTACAACAGTAAAAAAATAGAATTGTAACCATTAACAAAAATACTCGGTCCTAATTTCTACCGTAAAGGTAAAGAGGATGATCTTCGCAAAGTAAAGCTCTGTTAGGTTTTGGCCCTGCGTCGGAGGTTTTAATGCAGCAGTGGGATATGTTAGTAGAAGAGCTTAGGGGTGCCTGTGTTTATTTCATGTTTTTCAGGCGTTGTTGCTTTTCCAGAGGTTAATGGGTCGAATTGAGAAGCCCTAGAAGCTTATCTAATTCGAGGTTTGGATAGGGAGTAGGGTGCCATAGAACAGCACCTAAAGAGGCCCTTTTGTCATTTCGTCATCTACCGCCCTTGACTCAAAAAATCATTCTAGATGAAGTAAGACAATACATGTTTACGCAACCAGAATTTTGTTTACTCGCCAAGCATGCTAACACGGAGGAAATCACTATATTACGAAGGCTAGATTTAGCTGTGCCCCGTAGATTTTTGAGCTTTTAAGGTCACATTTAAGAAGTTTGCTTTCTTCTGATTTTTTTTGCAAACTTTCTCTGTCTCTCTGGTGAGTAGGGAAATATATGATTTTTTAATTAAGAAGATTTGCTGGAAAAGTATTTCGTTGCTTGGTATTTTCGGAGTACAAAAAAAGTAGTATCTAGTAGATCTTTCAATGAAGTTTTTGCTTTAGGTTTATGGGATTTAAGGCTTATACTACTATCAGAAAATTAGTAGGTTGGTATCAAGGGTTTTTGTTTTTGCGTAATTTGCAGGTAAAGGCAATGAAAAGGCAGATTGAGGCTAAACTTTTACGCATTGTTTAGAGGAAGATAGTGAGAAAAAAAGATCCTTCTCATGACTAATAACATGCGTGGAGAGTTCTGGGTTTGGCTGAAAAAGTTGCCCAAAGGGAGAAAGTTGCCCAAAGGGAGGGAGGTGATTTAGAAGTGATTGTTCCGGAGGCTATTTTGCCTGATCTGGTTGTATATCCTAAAATAGTACTAAAAGTCATTTAAGTGCAAAACAAAGCGCTGTGTTAACTAGAAAGATTTTAGAAACCACATAATCATACCCTCGCGATAAGATAGAAAAAGTGGTGAAAGCGATAGAAGAGCACTCTTTTTCATCTGGTTTGCCCTGCTCATCAAAAAAGTCCATAATTCTACATGAGTCCGACAAATTGGAATCTTCGGGTGCAATTTAAATTATGCGAGGTTTTGCTTCTGCTAACGTAATGAGCAAAATCTTAATTCATCCAACAGATCCTTTTTCCATGTCTCGGAAGCTTGATGATTTAAAATATGCCCTGGATCTTTATATTGCCCGATTTTTGAAAATGCCCCGACAGCTATACACCCAAACCGCGAAAAAATTGATTAAGCCTCGACACAAATTTCTTCAGCTTTTTCCAAAACAAGTAAAACCGGAGCTACGACAAACTTATTCAATTACACCTAATTAAGCTCATTTCTTCTCTCCAAAATAACTGGCTTGCTCAAAACCAGTTATGCAGGCTTAATTTAGTGGGGCAATGAGAGTTAAAAATTGTAGGTAGTTTTTTCAAATGGTAAATTGGGTTTGAGGAAGAAAATGGGAAAATCTTTAGTTCAATATGGTAAGGAAATTTGCAAGTCAGATTCATTTAATTTTTTGAAAAGTTTGAAATCAAAATTTTTAATAGTTATAATAAGTAATTGACACTTTAGTTTGGGTAGAAGCGATTGTTAAAGTTTTGTGGTTCTGATTTATAAAAGGCTTTAAAGTACTAAGGGCATATGGTGGATGCCTAGGGTGCAAGAGGCGATGAAGGACGTGGCAAAGCTGCGAAAAGCCTCGGGGAGCTGCTAAGCAAGCTGTGATCCGGGGATCTCCGAATGGGGAAACCTAACCCTATGTGGGTTATCTTGTCGCGAGACAAGAGGCGATACCCAGGGAAGTGAAAAATCTCAGTACCTGGAGGAAAAGAAATCAACGAGATTCCCTTAGTAGCGCGAGCGAAAAGGGAGGAGCCCAAACCGTTCTTCGGAACGGGGTTGTAGGGCGCTCAATAAATCTCAGCCCGAATCTAGCAGAACATAGCTGGAAAGCTAGGCCATAGAGAGTGACAGCCTCGTATGCGAAAGAGGAAGGCTGGGAGAGAGCGTTCCTGAGTAGGGCGGGACACGTGAAATCCTGTCCGAAGCAGGGGGGACCACCCTCCAAGGCTAAATACTACTTGCACACCGATAGCGCACTAGTACCGTGAGGGAAAGGTGAAAAGCACCGTGACGAACGGGGTGAAAGAGACCTGAAACCATATGCTTACAAGCTGTGGAAGCTCTATGCCCTTTGGGCACAGAGTAACCGCGTTCCTTTTGCATCATGAGCCAGCGAGTTGCATCTCAGCAGCGAGGTTAAGAGCGTAAAGCTCGGAGCCGAAGTGAAAGCGAGCCTTAACTGGGCGTTTAGTTGCTGGGAGCAGACCCGAAACCCGTGCGAGCTACTTATGGCCAGGTTGAAACTTGGGTAAAACCAAGTGGAGGACCGAACCGGTGGAGGTTGAAAACTCCTCGGATGAGCTGTGAGTAGGAGTGAAAGGCTAATCAAGCCGGGTGATAGCTGGTTCTCTCCGAAATATATTGAGGTATAGCCTCAAGGGTATTTCAAGGGGGTAGAGCACTGAATGGACTAGGGGCCTTACCGGGTTACTAAACCCATTCAGACTCCGAATACCTTGAAAGTTTACCTTGGGAGACAGTCAGTGGGCGACAAGGTCCATTGGCGAGAGGGGAACAGCCCAGACCTACAGCTAAGGTCCCAAAGTATATCCTAAGTGTGAAAGGAAGTGGAGAAGCGAAGCCAGCTGGGATGTTGGCTTAGAAGCAGCCATCATTTAAAGAAAGCGTAATAGCTCACCAGTCAAGCTTCTCTGCGCCGAAAATGTAGCGGGGCTCAAGGATATCACCGAAGCTTAGGGCTGTAGAGCTAGGCTCTGCAGTGGTAGGAGAGCGTTGCCTGTGCTGTGAAGCGTGACCGGAAGGACACGTGGAGCTGCAGGCAAGTGAGTATGCTGGCATAAGTACACGATAAAACGAGTGAAAAACTCGTTCGCCGAAAGCCCAAGGTTTCCCGGGCAAGGGTAATCCTCTCGGGGTTAGTCGAGACCTAAGGTGAGGCCGAAAGGCGTAGCCGATGGCAAACGGGTTAATATTCCCGTACCTATGTAAAGTCCGATGGGGGTACGCAGAAAGGTAGGTCAGCTGGTAATTGGATACACCAGTTTAAGGGTGTAGGTAGCCTCTGTAGGAAAATCCGCAGAGGAGTGCTGAGGCCTGATGACGAACCAAAGGGGAAACCCGGAGGGAAGTGACTGATCCTACGCTGACGAGAAAAGCCTCTAAGGTTAACTTTACATAGCTCGTACTACAAACCGACGCAGGTGGGCTGGTAGAGAATACTAAGGCGCTTGGGAGAACCGTGGTTAAGGAACTCAACACATTGCTGCCGTAACTTCGGGAGAAGGCAGGCTCTTTTTGGTGAAGTTCCTCGCGAGCGGAGCTGAAAAGAGTTGCAGAGAGCAGGGGGTGGCGACTGTTTATCAAAAACACAGGGCTATGCTAACTCGTAAGAGAATGTATATGGCCTGACGCCTGCCCGGTGCTGGAAGGTCAAGGCGATTCGTTAGGGGTGACCCGAAGCGAAGAACCGAAGCCCCAGTAAACGGCGGCCGTAACTATAACGGTCCTAAGGTAGCGAAATTCCTTGTCGGGTAAGTTCCGACCTGCATGAATGGCGTCACGACTTCCCCATTGTCTCAACCACGGACCCAGTGAAATTGAATTGTGGGTGAAGATGCCCACTAGCCGCGGCAAGACGGAAAGACCCCGTGCACCTTTACTGCAACTTTGTATTGATGTTGGGGGTTGGATGTGTAGGATAGGTGGGAGACTGTGAAGGTTGGGCGCCAGCTCAACTGGAGTCGTAAGTGAAATACCACTCTTTCAACTTCTGACGTCTAACCTGGCTAGTTATCCTAGCCAGAGACAGTGCATGGTGGGCAGTTTGACTGGGGCGGTCGCCTCCGAAAAGGTATCGGAGGCGTACAAAGGTCGGTTCAGCACGCTTGGAAACCGTGCGTTGAGTGCAAGGGCACAAACCGGCCTGACTGTGAGACCTACAAGTCGAGCAGAGACGAAAGTCGGTCTTAGTGATCCGGTGGTTCTTAGTGGAAGGGCCATCGCTCAACGGATAAAAGGTACGCCGGGGATAACAGGCTGATCTCCCCCAAGAGTCCATATCGACGGGGAGGTTTGGCACCTCGATGTCGGCTCATCACATCCTGGGGCTGAAGCAGGTCCCAAGGGTCCGGCTGTTCGCCGGTTAAAGTGGTACGCGAGCTGGGTTCAGAACGTCGTGAGACAGTTCGGTCCCTATCTGCCGTGGCCGTAGGACACTTGAGGGTAACTGGACTCTAGTACGAGAGGGCCGAGTTCAACGGACCAATGGTGTTCCTGTTGTCTCGCCAGAGGCACAGCAGGGTAGCCAAGTCCGGAACAGATAACCGCTGAAAGCATCTAAGCGGGAAGCTGGTCCCAAGATTAGGTGTCCCGTGGTCGAAAGACCCCTAAAGGCCCGTCCGAGACCAGGACGTTGATAGGTGGGAGGTGTAAGCGTGGTGACACGTTTAGCTTACCCATACTAATAGGCCGTGCGATTTAAAGCCTTTTTTAATCAGACCACAAAACTTTAACAATCGCTTCTAATTTGTTAGAGAAAAGGTTTAAATCAGCTCAGTTAATACCGCCAATAAAAGACTTTTTATTATTTTTTTCGTTGCAGGTTTCAAAGCAAGTTTTAAGAAAAGTGTAAAGGTTTTTTTCTGAAAAATTTATACTTAAGCTTGCGCTCTTAAAGTTATCATCATTGTTGATGTCTAAAGACCTATTTGAGCTCTGCTAGTCTTAGACTTTTCTGAATCAACAAAAACTACAAGTGGTACAAACACTATTTCCAAACTGTCTCTACTCTTTGATGCCTAGAAACCTGCGTTTTAGTGGGCTACCGTACGCCTTGTACAAAGAAGAATAAATATTTCAACTTTTCTTTGTCTCTCTTGTACTCTGTCGCAGTAATGTCTCTGATGATATATCTTTTGCCACCCCAACTTTTTACCTTACTACATCGCTTAAATATCCCAAACAGTCACAACTTCCGCTAACAAGTCATCTTCTTTCGAGCTAGGCTTACACAAACATTACCTTATCTTCATATACATAGTAATGATTGCTATACATAGCTGTTTACATGTGCGTTAAGCTGCATGAACAACTAAAGTGTTAAGACAAATTTATCTTAATCCTTTGAGTATATCCTCGCAAACTCCACCCTTTGTTACGGTTCTACGATTTAAAAAAATTTCTTCCAGTCGTTCCTAATTTGAGCTTGACCAGTGGAAGCACTACTCCCCAAAAAAGTAGCGGAAATTTGCTATACTGGTTACCTAACTTGTTTACTTCGACAAGAGAAATTAATTAAATGAAACTTTGACGCACTAATTTAAAATTTAAAGAGGATTTAGTAAAAAGTATTAACAAAATTGGCAAGAGTGAGAAAGATTAATAAGTAGTAAAAATTAAGGATGGTATTAAACTTTCAGTAAAAATGTAGTGCCCTAGAGAAAAGAATCTTTACCTGCGATCCTCTTCAGTTAATCGAAGTGTTTTCCGTAAAATAGAGCTTAGAATTAATAGGAAAAAAACAATACAAATTATCTAATTTCATAGCTAAGGACTTAATTAAGCAAATGTTAGCGTGTCATCTGACTTCAAAAGCAAAAAGCCTTCGCAAAAGTAAGCGTATTAAATTTGCAGATGTAAGCATATTAAAAAAGTGCAGCGAGCTACGTATTGCAATTGTAGTGCTTTAGCTCCTAATTAAGTCCTTGAAATAACATTATTTTTTTCCTACTACTCAGACTTAGGTCTAATTCTTGGCTGGATTTGCCTCCGACGGTAAAAAAGCTCGTGTAGTTATTTTACTAGTTGCCAATTTCAAAGAGGAGTGACAGGACGCGTGTCTTAAAAGGCTCTGATAAAACTCACACTTTTTTTAGATAGTACCGTTGTTTAAACTATAAACTCTTTTAACCCCTTGCAAGTGTGCTCCCTTTCTATAACATTAACATTAATATAAGCTTTACCCGCAGCAAACGGTTTGTGCTGTTTAAGGCCTACATCTAGCTTAAAATCATTTTAAGTTTTACAAAAAAACTTTTTACAACTAAAGACATCTCGTTTAATTTTAAATATACTTTCCTCTAACAACCGATTTGGTCTTTTTTGATGCCCATCTTTAACTTGTCTGCTTTTCAATAATTTTTGGTCTTATGCTTTGAGGAGCTAGCTTTGCTTCCCTTTTTTAAAGTAAATTTAAAAAGCTCCTTCGTTCCTTTTGAGAACTTGTTGTCTTTTAAGCTGAAACTATAAGGTCTTATTGATATTTGTATCCTCTGCACGTATACAGTTTAACTAGTTGTTCACAATACTCCGACTTAAAGTTAATTTAAATAACTCAAAAAGAGGTGCAAACTCTTTTTAATCCTTCGGGTACACTCTCCTGAGATTAAATCATTTCTGCTTTTAATGGTTCATTTAATTGCTTTTACAGAAATTTATTTTACTGTAGTAATTATAGGGATTGAAAAACACCATTATTGCTTAAATTTTAAGACTACCAGTAGACACACAAAATTTTAAGCTGAGTTTTTTTTGTCTTTAAAAAAGAACTTGCGCTGAACTAGTAGCATTTCTCTAGCAGTAGTTAGCCTACCTTAAAGTTCGCGTTATGGAGCAAAATTGACCAATCTAAAGTTTTTTTTAGATAACTAGACTTAAGAGCACGAAAACAAAGGTATTGTAATCCCTCGTTTTTCAGTCTTTAAGGCGTTGGTTTTTATAGGGAGCTCAATGCTAGGACTGGAGTTTATTTCACGGGGAGGGGCAGAAGAGATTCTTAAATTTAAGCGAAAAAATAACCGGGTACTTAGCTTGTAACTAGAAGGCAAGTAGCACTCACTTTTTTTATTTTTTTGAGCGCCGATTAATGGTGCCATGATATAATGAACGTATAAAAGTAAAAATCCTAAAGGTTTTCAAGATTGATTGATATTAGCTCTAAAGGTTTGCATCTAATAAATAAAGTGAAGCAAGCGAACGGGTTTAGAGGCGCGGTTTACTTTGAGTTTGCTGCTACCTTTATTATAATTGTCTTTACCCTTTTTTTACTTGTACATTTTGCGTTTAAATTTCTTGCTTTAAGTCTGGCTTATGACTTAACAACTGAGCTTTTAGCTGTTGTTAAGCAAACTGACCTAGGAGGGAGAGGTGGAACCAATATTACTTTTCATATAAATCCGCGAACGCAACCAAGTGGGCAAAGGAGCTGTGTTTGCAGTAATTACTCCAACCAAGAGGTAATTTGTAAAAAGTTCTGCAACTTAGTCCAAGGTCAAAAATTTATATCAGCATTGGTACGTCTTGTTACAGTGACAATTACTACACAGGAAATTCCTACTACACAAGAAACTACAACCCCAGGACCAAACACTAATCCTCGGCTAACTGCGGTTCAAGTAACAGGGAGTTATCAATCTGAATTTGATGTTTTTAGGTTTTTATCATCTTCTGCCGTGAACAATTTTAATGTGACTTTACGGGGAGTTTTGTAGGTATGAAAGGACAGGCTTTCATTGAATTCACCCTGACTGTAATTTTTGTCATACTGTTACTCTTATTGGCTGCCCTTGTTCTGTTTACTTTTGGCGTAATAGCCTCCCATTATTTTTTAGTTAATTACACGCTAAATAAGTTTGTTGGACATCCTCTTTTGTATCAGGCTTTCAGAGAACAGAATGCTGCTAACAGGCTTGATTTGATCAGTCGAGCGTTGACCGAGACTCTTGAGGCTAAAAACTCTTTAGCAAACTGGCTGTTTGGGGCTTTACTAAGGACGGGGAGAGTAGTAGGGAAAATGGATGATAAAGTTGTAATTGACATTGAGGACGCCAAAATTTCTCTTCTTCTTCCTCCAAACTATTTTATTGAGCCTGTCGAATTAAGTTTTAATATTTATCAGGATCAACAAAATCAAGAGCGCGAGGAGCATACCTATACTTATGCAGATTATTTTGGAACTGTGAATCCTGAAGATCTGCATTTATATCCTGTTATTGCTGTTGCGCGGGCAAGCTTCCCTCCTCCGCTTTCCTGGATAGGGGTAGATTTTACCGTTGTGAACCAAAAAATACCAAAGTTCTTGCGAGAGCTAAGCGGAGTCAGGGGACAGGCGACATATGATGCCAGAAATAATCCTCAGACCCCAACAAATCAAGGAGGGGGGCAAGGTACTAGTCAAACTCCTACTCCCACTCCAACTCCTACGCCATGTCCTATTCAACAAATTCACGGGGTTCCTTGTGAAGTTTTTGTAAGGACTCCAAACCCTCAGGGCAACCTAGTTGCAACTTTTTGCCCCGGGGCGGATAACTTAGCCCCGTGTGTAAGAGGTTGTATGTGTGTAAATGATGATGATTAAGAAAATTAAAGGAGTATATTTTAGCTTAGTTCCATTTTACATCTTATTTGTTTTGGCATTTTTGTTGTTCGCCTATGATCTTACATTAGTTTACTTTTATACAAAGGAGCTTAGGCACCTTGCAAATTTTGTTGCTGAGGCTTCTTTAAAAGGACTGATTCAGGCAAAGAACGCTCAGTCGATGGACGCTAACCGTAAAGTGGAAACTTTGAGCGGGTTAATATTAGAGGCAGTAAGAGGACAGAGGTTCTTTTTTCTAAGAAATGTAAACGGAAATAGTCAGAATTTGACTATCTCAGTTAGCCTAGACAATCAAACTGCTAGTAATAACGCAAAGGACATCGAGGTTGTTATAGGTGCTTATACCGAACCTAATCATCGAAGACCTTTGCTTAACTTGAGTGCTAATTCCGATTTGGAATGCCGACATCCTAAAGGATGTTGGGAGCCTATTTTAAATGGCCAAAACTTCAGCCTTGCTAACTCTGTTAAAGTCACGGTAAACCGATCAAAGCAACTAGAGCCGTTTACTTTTATTTGGAGGCTTTTAAACAATTCGCTAGGCTTAGAGGAGAGAGCTTTTTCCGTTACCCGTCCAAGGGTTATTTTTAATCTGCTAGATCTTAGCCCATCTACTTTTGAAGGCCAGGGCGGCCTTTCAAGAAGAGGGAGGTGGAGAAATTTAGCTTTTTTCGAACTACGCAGTGGTCCGGTTGGTAGCTGGCAGGATTGCAAGCCAGTTATTAGCGGGGAGGGAACTCAGTATGATTATGAAGGAAAATGTACGTTTAGGGGTGTTGGAGAGCTTATTTGGAATGCCCCAAAATATTCTCAGCCAGTAGCTGATTACAGTCCTGCTTTCGAGATAACGAGAACAGACTTTAAGTTTTACAGGCAAAGCAACGACCCAAATAACCCTGACCATTATGTATGGATTATCTGGGACACAAGGCTTGGAGCAAGTTCTTTTGCTAACCAATTTGTAACGGATGATTTTGTGAATAGATACTTAACAATTAATCAAATTAATGAGCCCAGAAGAGATCCATATTTTAACCCTTCTTTTGAGCAGCAAGGTCCCAAAACCCCTAGACTTTTTTCCGCCAACAGCGATAATTCTCCATTTCTTACGAGGCACTTGGATGCAATGCAGAGTGCAATTGCTTGGACATATTTTGATCACCAGTACCTCAACCCAGTTAGGTACCATTTTAACCTATCTAGCATTTATTCCTTACAAACCTTTATCTGGAACGCTAATCAAGATTATAGAAATTTTTGGTTTAATAGCTCGTCCTTAGGTGGTCATTTTAATTTGCTTGGATTAGAAGTCTATGAAAGAGATGTATCGAGAATTAAAAATAATCTTCTTTGGCCAATATTCTTTATGGGAGTTACAAGGCCGAATTTAAGTAATGGCTCTTACCATACCGATCATTTAAAACTACGTAATCGATCCGGTGAAAATGGTACTTTTGTTCTAAACTCCCCTGATGGAGCGATTTATCGTGAACATGCATTAGCCAGAGTTGGAACAGATAGAGTTTGCTGTATGTTAAATGACACCGATAACTGGGAGATTGTTTGCGCAAGAGTGCTTACGGGGAAAGTTGGAAAATTGACTACTAATAACAATCAGCAGCAGGTTCAAGATAAAACAGATTTTTATTTCTGCCCGTTAGATCAAGAAAGCGGCTCTTTAATCTATTGGGCGCCGACTAATAACTGGGGGGATTTAATTACAAGAAGTCTAACCAGCGGCGATGATATCCCCTTGTGTAGCAGTAACCCTAGTAATGGACACTGTCTTTGTGGATCAGAAAGAATTCAGGTTGGCCAAGCTCATTGGATAAAGGGTTGTGGAGATTTTAAGAATGATGTTGTCTATTGGCTGGATGATTTTTATTATGACTCTAGCCAAGAAAAAATTAAATTACGGGAGAACCTCTCTTTTCGGAGAAATCCTTCGCATTGGATAGATAGATCAAACAAAATTTTGTACAAAATTCCCTTGCTTTATAGTGAGGGAGGGCAGGTAGTCACTAGTGGTAGTTTGGAAGACAATTTTAGAGGCAGGGTAAAATTAATTCCTTATTACAACCAGCTGCCCTCTACTTCGAGAAATTGGGCAGATCACAGAGTATTTTTTTCGGCATTGAGAGACTATCTGGCAGAAAAACAGTGCGTTTTTTCGACAACTAGCAACTCGGGCAATACACCTAATTATCTTAAAAGAGGATGTTATCTAGCTCGGGCGCTTTATTTTGACTTTTTTAATTTAGACGTCAACAGAGAAAATAGAATTGAGGCTAGTCCAAACCCCCAATATCTAAGCAGGGCGCTAAATTTCCTTCGGTATATGAGCGATTATGTGCCAGTCACCGTTTCAGGACTAAAAAAACTTAAACTTAATCAAAATAACTTGCTTGAGGAGGAAAGTACTACTTATAATTTCCACTTATTAGTCGAGAACCCTCAATTTCTTAAGAATAGAAAATTTTATGACGAGAGTTTAGTAGTACGTGAAGGCTTAATTCAACAAGAAGGCGACTATTGTCCAAGAATTTGCAGGGTAAATTCTATAACCAGTCCCTCAGCTTGCCCTTATCAGCTGGGATTTCATCCGATAGTAGCAAATAAATTGAGAGTTCCTAATAACGCTGATAATACTAGCAACCCCTGCTATGTTTATCGTGAAGGCAGTAAGGGATGGACTGATCAATTTGGCGATGACCAAATACCTAAAGATGCTTTGCTTTTCAAGTGGGGTGGTTGGTCTTACACCACTTCAGATAGAGTCATCTTACACGCTTTTTGGCCTGATTTTTATTTCTTTAACGATTATATTGGCCCCCAGCCATTCTCTGATTTAGTGCAAGGGGTAGCTTGGACATATAAGCTTTTAGCGGAGGATTTTAAAATCTCTGGAGACCAATTTGGAATTTTACCTTTCACTTCAGAACTTGGCTTTTCATCCTCTTTTATACCTCTGCAAGAGATAAATGTGCCGGTTGAACAAATCAGGAATGGAAACTGCATTGGGTTGGGCCAATCTAGAGAAAAAACTTGTAATCTTCTTGCAAGTATCTGGCCGAATAATATCGGGCCAAATAATATCTGGCCAAATAACTTCGACAATATTGAGAAAGTAAAGAAAAGATATCAGTTAGGTTTATTTCCAGCGTCTGAAATAAATAAGCAGGAGACAAATTTAATCTGGGCTTTAGCAGTGGCGGCAAATTATTTAAGAGATATCTCAGCAACACACAGGGTTTACCTTCCAGTTTTTTCTGATTTTTTGGCTTTAGGAAGTTGTAATTTTGGCAGCATTGAATACTCAAGGCTTAGTTGGGGCAATATTCAGAACTGTATCCGAAACCCCTCCAATCGGCAGACAGCTGTGGCCTCAGCCAGCGATTTTCAAAACATGTTTTTTGACATGTTAAATGCGCTTACAGGGCAAATTTATAGACAGGGCCAGCAGCTTCACCAAGGACTACTCAGGTTTTTAGCTGAAAACAATATAGTCCCAATTTTCTTTGTTTTAAATGGCACAGCTGGAGGAATTCCGCTTACCAAGATAGGTGGCACTTGCGCTTATGAAAGAAAAGTGTTAATTCAAAACGGTAAACCCACGGCGTTTAACAGAGAAGTTGACCGTATATTTCACAGAGATATTGGAAAGATTTTAGAAACTGGGAAACGTTCAGGTCACTACGGAAACCTTTATATCTATACCTTAGGAGATTTAGAACCAATTTTAAGGGAGATAGGAGGTGACTTTGTCCAACTTTTACCAAGATGTAAGACAAGAGATAACGCTGCACTTTCTGCACATCGCAGATTACTTCGGTATTGTGATGCTGCATCCAGGGATGTCAGTCCCAGCTATCCTACACACTATTCGCTAAATAATGAAAATTTTGGAATCTGTGGGCACCTTTTAAGATACCCTACAAATTGGGGTCCTCATGGATGGCGTGGAGAATCATCGGTACGTTCCCAAGCGCATGAGTTTGGTTCTTGTATTAACTTTGAGACCGCGAAGGCTGGAGTTGGGAGTTTTTGGGGATTTAGCTTCCTAAACTTTGGCTTAGATTTTGGCGTAACTCCCGACGCATGGAGGATTGATATATATAACGACGGTACCTCTACCTATACCTATACCTTAAACCCATTTCTGTTCGTTGGCAGACATTATAATTATTTTCTACACTTCATGCCCCATATCGATATTTCGGTTGCTGGAGGGTTAAGATGTCATCCTCAAAAAAGTATATTTGATCAGATCAAAGAAGTGTTTGAAAGCCTGTTAAGGTCTCCAGACGTTTTAATTTTTAGTGATGTTTCAGAGGTTTCTCAACGACTGCCCCAAGCATTACCTGCAAACCCCATAGGAATTTGGTAAGGCATTGAAGGTTTTCCCCACTTTGACAACAGCGAAGCTTTTTAAAAAACAAAGAATTTGCAAAAGCTTAATTAGGTATTTTAAAAAGTTAGGGTTCAATTAAATTTATACCTTTTCTCTTGAATTGGCTTTGCGTATCCGTGCGATATGTTTGTTTTAGTGAAGCTGGAAAAATTAGTAAGAGCGATTTGAGTGGTTTCAGCATATGGGTAAAAGTAGCATGTTGCCAAACTTTAAAATTAGAAAATGTGAGGATGTTAAGCTTAGCTGAAAGCGTTCAATTCAGTTTTTTCTAAAACATAGTGCCTCGGCTCACAAATAGAACTCTAAAGTAAAATTGGTTTTCCACCCTACTTTCAAACCAAGGAAAATTTTTTCGTGTCACATAGGGAAAAGGAAGTAACACAGGTTGTTTTTGTTCAATTCTAGTCTTTGATGTTAACATTGTATTTTCTAATTAGTTTGTCCTTTTTACCTTCTCTGCAATTTTTCTTTTTAAGGCCCTTTAAATTAAGCATTTCATTTCAATAGCGCTGCAGTTTTTTTTATCGTGCTTTCTCTTCTGCGAAGCTGTGTTAAACCTAGTAAGCTGTACAGCCATGAAGGCACACTTGTGTTAACTTATCTCTAAAAATTAAGTCAGCTTCAATTGATAAATAATCTCAACTGAGACAGCAAGGTGAAACCAAAAAAGGCACCGAAAAAAGGCAAATTACATTTGCAATAAAAATGTAGCGCCCTACAGAAAATATTATTTTGTTATTTCCAATAATTTTTACTGATCCTTTTTACTTTAAGTATGTTCGCTAGACTAAAACTTAACAAAAATCAAAAAAAAGCAGTACAAATTGTGTCGTTGTATATGAAAGGGGATAAAATGATTGAAAGTTTGCTGCGTCACCTTAGTTTGAGAGCGGAAAGGTCGTTTGAGGGCGTGTACATAACAAAAACCAAGTTAGATAGCCACTAAAAAGATAATGCGCCACCGTCTAAATAACCCCTTGAAATAACATTGTTTTTTGTCTACTGCTGTCAAACTCGAGACAAAAATGTTTCTTAGTTGCTCCAAAGGAGGTCAGTTAAGAGCGTTTTTTGAACTAAGTTGTATAAAAGTTATGTTAAATGCAAACTGAGACTACTTATTGTCAATAAACTCAATTTTTCCCCAAAAGTTTCAGGTATAAGCTTTAGAAGACAACTCCTTGAGAAATTAGGCACAAAACTGGAACTAGGGTTTTTGATACTCCCAATCTTGCTTTTCGTTTAAAAATTTCAATAAAAATTACAGCACTAGCTCGCATAACGTTTGGCAAGCTTGCTGTTGCTAAAGCCCCAAAGTTAGTAGCTATACTTTCTGCACAGGTCGTTATAATCGGCACCCAATTTGCAGCGCTTGCTGCTAGTAAAAACACTAGCAATAAGTAGTTTTGCTCGTTTGAATTTCTACTTTATAATATCTGCTTTATAATGATAGACCCAACAAGGTGGAGAGAAAAATCCTCACTTTAAACAGCTTGCCTGAATCATTGGCTCTATATTTTCAAGCTGTATCAGCAGTAGATTTTTTTTCCGGATAATTAGGAATCAATCCAGATACAAATAAATTAGAGGAGAGCTTTGAAAATCAGGTAAAGCGTATTCTATTGAACCTGTCTGCAGCTCTTACAGAGCTTAATTTGGGTTTACAAAATGTAGTCAAAATAACCATGTTAGTGAAAGATCTTTCGAAGTTTACTCAGCTCAATGGAATTTATCAAAGGTATTTTCAGTTTAATTTTCCCGTCAGAACCACTGTTCAAGTCTCAGCTCTTCCACTTAGTGCAGCTGTAGAGATGGAGTTTATAGTTGATGCAAAATAAAATCACTTCAGCTATATTTTAGTTTGTGGCTGGCGGAAAAATTTTTTTGGCAATAACCTGTACCTAACCGTTGGCTATGGAGTACAACAAAAGTTTGCTTTACATTTATAGTAAAACTTCATGAACCAAAAAAGCGAGATTTGACACAGAAAGTTTACTGTTTTTAAAAATTAAACAATTACATTCTCATGTAACAAGGGACTTTAGAGACCTGGTGATTTGTGTTGCTCCATTAGCTATCAGATTTAACCTTTAATAGTTAAGCACTATTGGCTTTGCTGATTTGAAATTTGTAAAGCTATGAGCAACTTTGCTTAAAAATGTTTTAAAAACAAACTCGAACACCTTTTGGGTAAGTCTTTTAAATAATTTTTTTATTGTTTTGTTCAATAACTTTCTAAGAATTTTTTTTCTTTTTCTCTCTTCAGCATAGAAACTAGACGGCTCTGAAGGTAGAGTTAATTCTTGAGCTGGTAAGAATAATTTTCTTAAAAGTTCTATTAATTTCAGTAACTCTTGATTGTAATCTTTCAGTGCTGAAGTGTTATGCTCGCAATTTTTATACTACTCTAAACAAACAGCTTAATCAGTGAACCCCTTTTCAATATTGATTCTAGTGGTCAAGTTAACAGTTTTTATCTGCATAGCTCTTTAATTTAAAATCCAAGGTGGGTTACACCAGTTTATAAATTCGGCTAAAGATTAAACTATGTTTTGATTAGCTCCGTAATTTAAGGGTTACCATGTTAGCCTCGATAGCTTCTTTCAGAGGATTATACCTAAAGCATATTTCTGCAGGGCTTTGGGAGGGTAAAGAGTCTTGGTTTCCAAAAAGTGTATCCGATCCTGAAGAGTGTGGTGGCGTCACACTAACAACTATATCAGGCCTACAAATGAAAACTGGATCGACTTTAGAGTTTTCTTGCAATCTCTTGCCAGGTGGGCTGTCTTTACTTGAATGAAGGAATGTCGTACCAAACCTTGCACTCTCAATTATTGGCACATTTTTCCTAGGACTTTGAGAGCTAGCTGGATATACACAAAGAGTTTTAGACTTGGTGCGGTCACTCTTATCTAAAACATGACCAGAATGATTTTGGTAAAACTCGCCTGAATAAAGTGTTCTAGTGTAGATTAATTGAGACCTAAGAACTGGAACTAGCGTAACAACCTCAAGTGAAGGCTTAAAATCCTGACATTGAGGTTCAAATACTACCACAGGCATAGATTCGTCTGAACACCAAAATTCAATTAGGTTCCCTCGCCGGAGCTCATACGTACAGACCCCGATCCCTTTTTTTGGAACTTCAAACACAAATATAAGGTCATACTTAACATTTTGGCCCTGATTTTCTTCAACTTGGCTTGAAGCAACGAGTCCAAAAAGTGGTGTAAAAAATGGCCATATGCTTCTATTTCTTGTCTGGGTTGAGTAAATGTGTAAAGCACAAATTTTTGCACCGTGGTTAACTAGACCTGATAAAACTTTACAATACTCTAATTCCTCTCCCAAAAACCCTTTATAAACATGCTTTTCTCCTTGATTACTAAACGTTGCTACGATTATTTTATCGGCAAAAATTTGCACTTCAGCACTTTTTGGATTTAACCCTTTGTTAAACCTTCCCCCACTGCGCTGATCGTGCATATTGATGGAAAAAGCCCCTGTTGTAATTTTAACTTCCGGCTCTCCTTGTTTACACTCAGCCTCAGGGTAGAGACGTTGCTGATTAAACCAAGAAAAACAGTGGAGAACACTTGATATCATCTTCCGAATGAGGTTTCCATAGCCAGATCGCACTGTAACCGTATAGCTTTTGCAATTGCCTCTTACTAATTTAGTGACAAATGGCTGCTCAGGCATTAGACTTCGGTTTGTTTAATTGAATAATTGATCGTATGATTGTATGTTAAACGATTCTTAAAATTTAGCAAATGCGTGTAATGAAAATTTGCCACTGCTTTTCAAATTGGAGATGACTAGAGAATTGAAATTCCCATTTCTTCGTGTTTCTAAATTCCTCTGATTTGTAGTAGTACACAGTAGTACACGACATCCTCTGCTGGTTGTAAACTGTTGAGTAATGTGGTTAAAGGTAAATTAATGGGTCTTTCAAGATTTTTCCTTTGAGTGCTAAATCGCTTGACCAAAATTTTTATCTTATAAGAAGCTAATTGCTTTAAACTTGGGTTTACGATGTTGTTTAGATATTTCATGATGTTCTGAGTCAAGGAGCTAATCTCTCTTCTTGAAAGCTCTAAAGTCTTTCCCCATGCAGCTTTAAAACCCCCCTTTTTATTAGCGCTAGGTTTCAATTTTTAAGTGCCTAGAGATTTATTTATATAGACAAAGTTTTAACGTTATTTGGGGAAGTTTTTTTCAAAAAACTGTTGTGTCTGTGCTTAGCTGTAGGTTTGCGTTAAATTTACCGGGCATTGTGCGAACCAACAGGGGATAAGGTCTTTTGTTTTAAAGAAAATGATCTTAGTAGAAGTTCAATTAGGGAAGGCTGGACCGGTCAAATTGCGCTTTCGAGCAGAATGATTCTAAATTTGGATTACTGGTTACGTTTCTTTTCTTCGAAGTTTTCACCTCGGTTAATAAAAGCTCAGAACTCCTTTTTAGCTTATTCTAACCTGCTTATCTCAATTCTTGGCCTCTGATTTCTGCAGAGTGTCCCCAAACGATTTTAGTGAGTCGCCAACACCAGAGAAGAGTCTGTTTTCAGGGTTGTATTTTCCTAGAAGATAGTCTCTCACGCTAAATGTTGTTAAAGCTAGCCGTTGCCGTTCTTCAGGCGTTAAATTGATCTCAAATCGCGAGGTGGTATTTAGCAAGCTAAATTGATTTCCGCGGGCTGGGCTTAGCAAGCTTGTGCCGGTTCGATCTCCTAGGTTGGTCCTAAATAGTGAATCAAAATTCGAACTTTGATTTGGTATGGCTCTAGCTTCGGTACCTGAGGCAATGCCTTGTTGGTACTGCCCAGAGGGTTGGCTTTGCTCTGTGGAAAAGGTGGCTGACGTAGTTTGCGATCTTTGGTTAAGCCAAGGAAAAGATCTCAAGGGGTCATTAGCAGGCCGGTTTGTTTCAAAAGGATTTGTGCTAAAAATGTCTGCGGAGCCACCTGAGTCTAGAGGCTGTTGAGGCTGTGAAACTCGGTTCAATTCAGTTGACAAGTTTAGACCTTTCCAAACAACTTTTTTAGTCTCTGCTAAAGTCTGCAAGTTTTGTTCTATTGTACCTTGTCCCTGCGATGGAACCTCTGCTTGGGCTAGGACTCTTTCAACCCTAGCCCAAATATTTCTGTTGTCAAAAAGACCTTCAACAGCTTTGAAGCGTCCTTGAATATCGAAAATGTCAACACCAACAGTACTTAAAACTTCGTCCCTTAATTTGTCTCGAGCTTTCTCAAGATTTTGAGGAGTAACTCCACCTTCCATCTTACTGGCCTCCTTAATGCAATAAGCCAGCACCTGATATTGAGCGGTCGTCTTTTTTAAAGCAATCTCTTGATCAGCATAAGTAT
>Ga0308389_1000996_pt1 | contig 19951 bp, 17 predicted proteins | sample Hotspr2Sample148_FD_202362 | JGI IMG/M metagenome (GOLD analysis project Ga0308389, IMG submission 202362) | Hot spring phototrophic mat microbial communities from Mushroom Spring, Yellowstone National Park, Wyoming, United States - 20040719_148 ... | reverse complement strand
GAAGAAGTCGCGCGCGATCACGGAGGCGATCCAGTCGACGATCACCGCGTAGCCGCGCTCGCCGGTCTCGGCCAGAGCGAGGCCCGGGTCGCCAATATGGCCCCAAGGCGTGTGGTCGCGGTAGCTCCGGGTCGCGTAGAAGATGCCGCCGCCCGTCTTGACGTGCTCGGGGCCTTGGATCTTTCGCATCACCTCGGGCGGGAGGTGGTGCACGGGGCCCCGCTCGGGGTGCACCAGTTCCGGGTGCGTCACGAGCAGGCGCGAGGTCTCGCCCTCGCCGCCATGGCCCTCGCCCTTCGTCGAGCGCTGGATCGTGTGGTAGACGCGCGAGAGGGGTGCGAGCCAGTTGAGCACCACCGCGCGCGTCTCGGGCAGGGTGTCGACGATCTCCTGTGCCGCGACCATCATCGAGGGCAGGTTGCCGTCATGCCCGTGCACGAGCACGAAGTCTCGGAATCCCGTCCGGTGCAGCGAGGCGGCGATCTCGGCGAGGAGCGCGATCAGCGTCCGTGACGAGATCGAGACGGTGCCGGGAAAGCCCAGGTGGAAGCTCGAGGTGCCGAAGGGGATCACGGGGCCGATCACCACCTCGCGGCCTTGGGCGGCAAGCCGAAGCGCGACGCGGCGGCAGATCTCGCGCGCCTCCATCGTGTCGGTGCCGAGCGGAAGATGCGGCCCGTGCGCCTCGGTGGCCCCGACGGGCAGGAGGATGAGCCGCGTGCGCGCAACCGCCGCCTCCACCTCCTGGCCCGTCATCTCGGTGAGCGTGGCGGGCCCCTTCTGCACGTAGAGAACGCCGCCCGCGGCGGCGTCCGGCGCGCTCTCCTCCATACCCTGCCTCTCCCTCAGCGCTCGTCCTCGCCGGCCCGCCGGATCAGGATCTCGCGCTTGCCGACATGGTTCGGCGGCCCGACCACGCCTTCCTTCTCCATCCGCTCGATCAGCCGCGCGGCACGGTTGTAGCCGATCTGCAGGTGGCGCTGGATGAAGGAGGTCGAGGCCTTGCCCTCGCGCGCAACCAGCGCCACGGCCTTGTCGTAGAGGGCGTTCTCGTCGCCTTCGTCGGCGGAGGGGAGGTCGAGGCCGGGTGTCGGCGCGCCCGCTCCCGTTCCCGCTCCGGCGTCGGCCAACGCCGACTCCGGCTCGGTCACCTCGTCGACATAGTCGGGCTCGCCGAGGCTGCGCAGATGGGCGACGACGCGCTCCACCTCGCTGTCGGACACGAAGGGGCCGTGCACGCGCACGATCCGCCCGCCATCGCCGAGGCGCAGCATGTCGCCCTGGCCAAGGAGCTGCTCCGCCCCCTGCTCGTTGAGAATGGTTCGGCTGTCGACCTTGCTCACCACGCGGAACGAGATCCGGGTGGGGAAGTTCGCCTTGATCACGCCGGTGATCACATCCACCGAGGGGCGCTGTGTTGCCATCACAAGGTGGATCCCGGCCGCGCGCGCCATCTGCGCGAGCCGCTGCACCGTTGCCTCGATCTCCTTGCCGGCGACCAGCATCAGGTCCGCCATCTCGTCGACGACGATGACGATGAAGGGAAGCGGCTCGAGCGAAAGCGGCTGGTCCTCGTAGGTGGGCTTGCCGGTCTCTGGGTCGAACCCGGTCTGCACACGCCGGCTGAGGGTCTCGCCCTTGGCGCGCGCCTCCGCCACCCGCGCGTTGTAGCCGCCGATGTTGCGCACGCCGAGCTGGCTCATCAGCCGGTAGCGGCGCTCCATCTCACGCACCGCCCATTTGAGCGCGCCCACCGCCTTCGCCGGGTCGGTCACCACCGGGGCGAGCAGATGCGGGATCCCCTCGTAGACCGAGAGCTCGAGCATCTTCGGGTCGATCATGATCAGCCGGCACTCGGCGGGCGAGAGCCGCATCACGAGCGAGAGGATCATCGTGTTGATCGCGACCGACTTGCCCGAGCCGGTGGTGCCGGCGATCAGAAGATGCGGCATGGCAGCAAGATCGACGATCTCCGGCGCGCCGCCGATGTCCTTGCCGAGAGCGAGGTTGAGCCGCCCGCGCGCCTTGGCCCAGGCCTCCGAGGAGAGGAGCTCGGAGAGCCACACCGTCTCGCGGCGCGAGTTCGGCAGCTCGATGCCGATCGCGTTCCGCCCAGGGACGACGGCGACACGAACGGAGAGGACGCTCATCGAGCGCGCGATGTCGTCGGCGAGCCCGATCACGCGGGCCGACTTCGTCCCGGGCGCCGGCTCGAGCTCGTAGAGCGTGACGACCGGCCCCGGGCGGATCGCGGTGATCCTCCCTTGGACGCCGAAATCGGCGAGCACGCCCTCGAGCAGCCGGGCATTCGCCTCGAGGCTCTCCTCGGTCGGGCGGCCCGGGCGGTTCGCGGGCGGTGCGGCGAGCAGGGCGAGCGGCGGCGGCACCCAAGCGCCGAGCGGCAGCGAGGCCTGGGCGGCGGCGGCGGAGCGCTTGGGCTCGGGCGCAGGCGCGACGCGCGGCCGCTGCTCAGCCGCGGGCAGGGGGGCGATGGGGGGCGCGGCAGCGGCGGCAGGCTCGGGCACTGCCTCCCGAGCCGCCGGCTCCGGCGCCCCCTCGAGGCCCGGCTCGCGTCGGAACACGGGCTCCGCCGCCGCCCGCTCGGCGCGTCGGCGCGCCCGCCAGGCGGCGAGACGTTCCGAAAGGTTCGCCCGGCGCCACAGCCCTGCCGCCGCCCGTCCGGCGCGCCCCGCACCCTCGCTCGCGCTCGCTGCCACCGCGCCGCCGGAGGCGGCGAGAGCACGCCCCGCGCCGCGCCACTCCCCGGCCGTCACCCCGAAGGCGGCAAGCGGCAGGAGAACCCCGAGCCCGGCGAGGAACAGGGTCGCGAAAGCGGCGCCGAAGGGCCCGAACAAGGACGCCGCAAGCTCCTGCGCCCCGCCCATGATCAGCCTGCCGATCACCCCGCCCGCCCCTGCGGGCAGGACGGGATGGCGAAGCTCGACGAGGGAGAGCGCCGTCGCGGCGGCGGGAAGGGCAAGGGCAAAGAGGCCGAGGCGCGCGAGCGGCGCCCCGAGCGGGCGATGGCTCACGAGACGCCAGGCCCAGACGAGCGGCGTGATGCCGGCGAGCAGGGCGGCAAGCCCCACGCCCTGGAGCAGCGCATCCGAGATCACCGCCCCGGCCGGGCCGGCGAGATTGCGCACCGGGCCTGAGCCGGCGGTGTTGAGGCTCGCGTCGCTCGGGTGGTGCGTGGCGAGCGCAACGAGAAGCGTCAGGCCGAGGACGCAACTGGCGAGCCCGGCGAGCTCTGCCGCCCGGCGGCGGAGAAAGGCGGCAAAGCCGGGCGGCAGGGTGCGGCGCAGGGCGGCACCGGGCGGCCCGGACGGGCCTGGAGATCGAGGCATGGCAGATCAAACTCTTGCACGCGACTCTTGAAATTATACCCCAAACCGTCGGCCGCTGTCCCGGCTGCCGGGTCGGACGGCGGTGATCACCCGCACCGGCGCCGACGGCCGGGGCGGTTGCCCGCTCCGCTAACGGTGCCTTAGGGGGAGGCGCTGTTTCTGGACGCGCCCGGCTCGCGCCATCGCCGGCGTCAGCCAAACCGCCGAGGAGAAGCTCCCGTGCGACGTGTCGCTCTTGTCGGTGCCGGCAACATCGCCCGCGTGCATCTCGAGGCTCTGCGCACGCTCCCGGGCATCCGGGTCGCGGCGGTGATCGACCCGAACCTCGAGGCGGCGCGGCGGCTCGCAGCCACGGTGCCCGAGGCAGAGTGTTTCGAGAGCGTCGAGTCGGCGCTCGCGGCCGGGGTTGTCGATGCGGCGCACGTGCTCGTGCCGCCGCCGCTGCATGCGGAGATCGCCCGCCGCCTGGTCGCTGCCAGGAAGCCGGTGCTGGTCGAGAAGCCGCTCGCGACGACCTCGGCTGACTGTGCCGCGATCGCGGCCGAGGCCGAGACAGCGGGCGTGCCGGTCGGCGTCAACCAGAACTATGTGCACCACCCGGCCTTCGTGAAACTGCGCCGGCTGGTCGAAGCCGGGCGGATCGGCCGGCCGAACCACGTGAGCTGCGTCTACAACGCGCCGCTTGCCCAGCTCGCCGCGCGGCAGTTCGCGCACTGGATGTTCGACGAGCCGCGCAACATCCTGCTTGAGCAGGCCGTGCACCCGCTGTCGCAGATCGTCGCCCTTGCGGGCGACATCGAGGAGGTGCAGGCGCTGGCCGAGCCGCCGATCGCGCTCGCGCCCGGCCTTCCGTTCCAGCGCAGCCTGACCACCCTTCTCGCCTGTCGGCGCATGCCGGCGAGCCTGCGCTTCGCCGTCGGCCAGAGCTTTCCGTTCTGGCTCGTCTCTGTGATCGGCGATGATGGCGTGGCGGTTGCCGACATCTTCGGCAATCGGACCTGGCGGCATGCGCGCACGCGCTACATCGAGGCGCTCGACGGGCTGCTCGCCTCGGCCGCGACCGGCGGAGCGATCGCCACCGCGGGGGCGGTCAATCTCCTCGCCTATGCGCTCGCGCAGCTTCGGCTCAGGGGCCGGTCAGACCCGTTCTTCCTCAGCATGCGCGAGAGCATCGCCGCCTTCCACGACGCGCTCGACAGGGGGCAGCGGCCGTTCTGCGACGCCGCCTTCGGCCGGCGGCTCGTCTCGGTCTGCGAACGGATCGCCGATCGCGCCGGGGTGGGCGAGAGGGGAGCGCCACGCCGCCCTCCTCGCCCGCCCGCCCCGGAACGGTGGGACGTGGCGGTGCTCGGCGGCACGGGGTTCATCGGCACGGCGACGGTGCGTGCGCTTCTCGACGCAGGCTTCGCCGTCTCCGTGCTCGCGCGGTCGCCGCGCAACCTTCCGGATGTGTTCGACCGGCCGGAGGTCGCCCTCTTCCGCGGCGACATCCGCGACCGCGAAGCGGTGGCGCGCGCGATCGGGGGCGCATCGGTCGTCGTCAACCTCGCCCATGGCGGCGGCGGCGACAGCTACGAGGCGGTGCGCGCGGCGATGGTGGGCGGGGCGGAGGTGGTGGCGCGGCAGTGCCTCGCCTCTGGCGTGCGCCGGCTGGTCCATGTCGGTTCGATCGCCTCGCTCTATCTCGGCCCGGATGCGGCTGTGGTGACGGGTGCCACACCCTCCGATCCGCGCGCCGCGGAGCGCGCCGACTACAGCCGCGCCAAGGCGGAAGCGGAGCGGCTGCTCCACGAGCTCGCGGCACGCGAGGGGCTGCGCGTGGTGATCCTCCGCCCCGGCCTCGTGGTCGGCGCCGGCACCCCGCCCTTCCATGCAGGCCTGGGCTTCTCCTACAACGACCAGCACGTGATCGGCTGGAACCGAGGCGACAACCCGCTTCCCTTCGTTCTGGTGCGCGATGTCGCCGCGGCGATCGTCGCCGCCACCCGCGCCGAGGGGATCGATGGTCGGACGTACAATCTCGTCGGTGACGTCAGGCTGACCGCCCGCGCCTTCGTCGCGGAACTCGCGCGCGCGACCGGCCGCCCCTTGCGCTTCCATCCGCAGTGGCCGAGCCTGCTCTGGGCGGCGGAGGTCGCGAAATGGGCGATCAAGCGCGCCGGCGGGCGCCGGTCGCCGCTGCCGTCGCGGCGCGAGATTCTCTCGCGCGGCCTCTCCGCCACCTTCGACTGCACCGACGCCAAGCGCGATCTCGGCTGGCAGCCGGAGGGCGATCGCTCGGCCTTCATCCGAGAGGCGATCGAGGTGCACGCGGCATGACCCACGCCGCGCCCGTGATGCTCTCCGCCTTCTCGACCTTCGAGGTCGGAGGGCCGCAGGTGCGCTTCGCGCGGCTTGCCGCCCTGTTCGGCGACAGCTGGCGGCACGCGATCGTGGCCATGGACGGGGTGTATGACTGCGCCCGCCGCCTGCCCGATGGGCTCGCCGTGTCGTACCCGGAGGTGCGGGTGGTCAAGGGCGACCTTCTCGGCAATGTGCGGCGCTTCCGCGCCGCCTTGCGCGCGCTGAAGCCCGAGCTTCTCGTCACCTACAATTGGGGGGCGATCGAATGGTGCCTCGCCAATCTCGTTCCGCTCGCCCGGCACGTGCACATCGAGGACGGGTTCGGCCCGGAGGAGCGTGACCGGCAGCTCCCCCGCCGGGTGTGGACGCGTCGGCTTGCGCTGCGCCGGTCGACCGTCGTCCTTCCCTCGCTCACGCTCAAAAGGATCGCCGAGGAGGTCTGGCGGCTTCCGGCCGAGCGTCTCCGCTACGTGCCGAACGGAATCGCGCTCGAGCGGTTCCGGCTGCGGTCGCGGGCCTCACTTGGGCCCGAGCCGGTGATCGGCACGGTGGCGGGGCTCCGGCCGGAGAAGAACCTCGCGCGGCTTCTCGGCGCCTTCGCGCGGCTTCGGGCGGAGCGTCCGGCGCGGCTCGAGATCGTCGGCGACGGGGCGGAGCGTGCCGCGCTCGAGGCGCTCGCGTCACGCCTCGGCCTCGGCGCCTCTGTGACCTTCCACGGCGCCCAGGCCGATCCGGCACCGTTCCTTGAGCGGTTCGACCTGTTCGCGCTTTCCTCCGACACCGAGCAGATGCCGCTCTCCGTTCTCGAGGCGATGGCGTCGGGGCTTGCGGTGGTCGCGACCGATGTCGGCGATGTGCGCGCGATCCTGTCGGACGAGAACCGATCCCTTGTGGTCGCGAAGGACGAGACCGCGCTTGCCGAGGCACTTGCCCGCGGTCTCGCCGACGACGTGCTTCGCGTCGCCGCCGGCGAGGCTAACCGGCTCAAGGCCGAGCGCGAGTACGACGAGCGGCTGATGGCCGATCGCTACGCGCGGATCTTCGCGGGCGAGGGCTGAGACGCGGGCGGATGCGGAGAGGGCGGGGCCCAAGCGGACCCCGCCCCCGTCCTGTCTCCCCGCGCGCCCGCGCGGGGCGGTCCCCGGGCCGCGTGGAGGAGGGGCGCGTCAGCCGAGGCTCTCGCCGTGCAGCGCCTCGTCGAGGCCCATCTGCTCCTCCTCGTCGGAGACGCGCAGGCCCAGGATCGCATCGACGATCTTGAGCAGGATGAAGCTGACGATGGCCGTGTAGACGATCGTCACCACCACGCCCTGGATCTGCACGATCATCTGGCCGATGCCACCCGCGGTCTCGCCGATCGCCTCGACGGCGAACAGGCCGGTGAGGATAGCGCCGACGATTCCGGCCACACCGTGGATGCCCCACACGTCGAGGCTGTCGTCATACTTCAGCATCCGCTTGAGCTCGACCGAGGCCCACCAGGAGATCGCTCCCGCCGCCGCGCCGATCACGAGCGCGCCGACCGGGGCGACATAGCCCGCGGCCGGGGTGATGCCGACGAGGCCGGCCACGGCGCCTGAGATCGCGCCGAGCACCGTCGGCTTGCCCTTCACCGCCCACTCGACGAACATCCACGCGAGCACGCCGGCGGCGGTCGCGATCTGCGTCACCACCATCGCCATGCCGGCGCGGCCATCGGCCGCCACCGCCGAGCCGGCGTTGAAGCCGAACCAGCCGACCCAGAGCAGCGACGCGCCGATCACCGCGAAGCCGAGATTGTGCGGCGCCATGCTCTCGGTTCCGTAGCCTTTGCGCTTGCCGAGTACGAGGCAGGCGACGAGGCCCGCCACGCCGGCGTTGATGTGCACGACCGTTCCGCCCGCGTAGTCGAGAACGCCCCAATCGGCGATGAAGCCGCCGCCCCACACCCAGTGCGCCACCGGGCTGTAGACGCAGAGCGACCAGAGCGCGAGGAACAGGAGCAGGGCCGAGAACTTCATCCGGTCAGCCACCGCGCCGGTGATCAGCGCCGCGGTGATGATTGCGAACGTCATCTGGAACACCATGAACACCGGCTCGGTGATGGTGCCCTCGGGCTTCGGCTTGTCCCAAACATCGGCGAGACCGGAGAGGAACAGCCGCCCCAGATCGCCGATCCACTTGCCCTCGCCGGAGAAGGCGAGGCTGTAGCCCGCGACCATCCAGACGATGGTGATCAGAGCGCAGGTCGCGAAGCTCTGCATCATCGTCGCGAGAACGTTCTTCTTCCGGACCATGCCGGCATAGAACAGGGCAACGCCCGGGATGGTCATCATCAGCACGAGAGCCGTGGAGGTGAGCATCCACGCCATGTCGCCGCTGTCGATCTTCGGCTCGTCGGCGGCGAAGGCGGGCAGCGCCGCCACGAGCGGCAGGGCGAGCGCGCCGGCCGCGGTGAGGAGTGTCTTCTTCATCGGTTGCCTGATCCCCTGTTGATCGGATCGATCATGAAAGCGCCTGCCGCCGCGCTCAGAGAGCGGCGGCATCGGTCTCGCCGGTGCGGATCCGGATCGCGCGCTCGATGTCGAGCACGAAGATCTTGCCGTCGCCGATCTTGCCGGTGTGGGCGGCCTTGGCGATCGCCTCGCACACCTGGTCGACGAGGTCGTCGTTCACCACCACCTCGATCTTCACCTTGGGCAGGAAGTTCACGTGGTATTCGGCCCCGCGATAGATCTCGGTCTGGCCCTTCTGCCGCCCGAACCCCTTCACCTCCGACACCGTGAGCCCCTGCACCCCGAGCGGAGTGAGCGCCTCGCGCACGTCGTCGAGCTTGAAGGGCTTGATGATCGCCATGATCAGTTTCATGCGCCGTCCTCTCCCGCCGTTGCGGCACCGGTTGACGGCACAGGGCTTTCAAGAACCGTGCCGGACGTTCCGGGGCGGTTGCGGTGGTGCGGAGAGCCGGGATTTCCAAGCCCTGGCGCAGCCCTGCCCAGGCGTCGGGCGCTGCCCAATCCTTGGGCATTCGTGTGCGCTGCGGCGCAAAACCGGGCGGCGTCTTCCCGCCGGCCGGGGCGCGGCTTTATCGTGCGAGGCATGGCCGCGCACCTCTCCGTCACCGTCTGCATCGTCGGCGCTGGGCCCGTCGGGGCAACGCTCGCCTGCCTGCTCGCCGAAGCCGGCATCCCGGCTGCCGTCATCGACCGCTCCGCCCTGCCGCCGATGGAGCTTCCCGCCTTCGACGGCCGCGCCTATGCGATCGCGCTGACCTCGCGCGACGTGCTCGAGCAGGCGGGGGTGTGGGCGAGGCTCGGCGGCGCTCCCTGCCCGATACGCCAGATCAGGGTGTCGGATGGCCGGGTTGGCCGCCCGGCCTCGCCGCTCTTTCTCCATTTCGCCGCCTCTGAGGTGGGCGAGGACGCGTTCGGCTGGATGGTCGAGGCGCGGCACCTGCGCATCGCGCTCAACGCCCAGCTGCCCCGCCTGCCGGGGCTTGCGGTGTTCGCGCCCGCCTCCGTGTCGTCGGTGGCGCGAACGCCCGAAACCGCCGAGGTGCGGCTCGCCGACGGCACGGTGATCGCCTGCCGCCTTGTGGTGGCGGCTGAGGGGCGCGAGAGCGCGCTGAGGGCTGAGGCCGGCATTCCCGTCACGCGCTGGGATTATGGCCAGCAGGCGATCGTCTGCGCGGTGCGGCACGAGCGGCCGCACGGCCACGTTGCGGTCGAGCACTTCCTGCCCGGAGGCCCGTTCGCGATCCTGCCGCTGCCCGGGGAGCCGGGGCCCGGCGGCGCGCCGGACGGCCGCACATCCGCGATCGTCTGGTCAGACCGCTCCGATCTCGTCGACCGCGTGTGGGAGCTTTCGCCCGGGCGCTTCGCCGCGGAGCTCGCGCGACGCTTCGGCGACCATCTCGGCACGGTCACCCCGGTCGGGACGCGCTGGCGCTACCCGCTCTCGGCGCTCCTGGCGCAGCGCTACACCGACATCCGCCTCGCACTCGTTGGCGATGCCGCGCACGGCATCCACCCGATCGCCGGGCAGGGGCTCAATCTCGGCGTCCGCGATGTCGGCGCGCTCGGCGCGGCGATCGTCGAGGCTGTCCGCTCGGGCGAGGACCCGGGCAGCCCCGCCGTGCTCGCCCGCTACCAGGCGGCGCGCCGTCCGGCGAATCTCGCGATGCTCGCGATGACGGATGCACTCGATCGGCTGTTCTCGAACGATCTCGCCCCGGTTCGGCTCGCGCGGGGCTTCGGCCTCGCCGCCGTGCACCGGATCCCGCCCTTGAAGCGCCTCTTCATGCGCACTGCGATGGGGCTCTCGCCGCAGGGACTCTCGATCCTGGGCGCGCTGCGCCAGGCCGCGTGACGCCGCCCTGCCTCAGGCCGTGCGTGGCGGGGCGTCGCGCCGGCCGCGCGCGGCGAGGGTGAGCCCGGCGAGGGCCACGCCGAACACGAGCAGGCCCGCCGGAGCGGGCACCGGCGTCACGCGCGCCAGACTGTAGGAGAGGTCGTCGAAGTACACGACATCGATGAAGTCATTTACGACGGTCCCGGTGAAGGCGACGGTGGTGAACGGCGTGGGCGAGACGACGCCGACGAACAGCGTGTTGTTGAGAGAGGTGTTACTGATGTTGCTGTAGTTCGGGAAAGGCTGGAAGACAGAACCGTCCGACAGCGTGATGGAAAGCGTCTGCTGCTCGCGGTCCCCCGAACCGCCGATGAAGATGCCAAAAGCGTCGATCGGGGCGGCGAAGGTGAAGGTCAGCGTGTCAGGGGCGGCAAAGAAGGGCGCTTTGATGCCGCTGAGCGCGATCGGGGTAGGAGTGGACTCGTTGCCGAAGGAGACGGTGCAGAAGATCCCCGAGCATGTGATGGTGCCGCCACCGAAGGTGATCGTCGTGCCAGCGACGGTCGAGCTCTCGAAGTTGTCGAAGGTCGTGCCTGGGGCGGCGGCGAGGAAGGCGAATCGGTGTAGAGCGTCGCGGCGGACGCAGCTCCCGCGACGAGGGCGGCCGCGAACGCGGCTGCGGCAAACGTCCGTGTCATGTCCAACTCCCCCTGTCCAACTTCGCCCTGGCGGGGGAGCGCCGCTGTCATTGTTCTCCCGTAACGACCCTGCGGTATCGTTTCGGGGCTGTCAACCACCGTCAGCGCCCTGGCGGGAGCGGAACGCTGGCGTATGCGGCCGCTCGCACGGCGCCGCAGGACGAGCCGGGCCGCGCCGCCGCGCTTAGGCGGGCGCTTCCGCCGGCAGGGCAATCTCTTCGGCGGTCACGAGCCGCTCGAAAGCGGGCTTGGCGAGCAGGTAGCCCTGGACGAGATCGACCCCCGCCTCCGCCAGCACCGCGAGCTCGCCTTCCGTCTCGACCCCGACCGCGGCGATCTCGAGCCCGAGCGCCCGGCAGGCGGCGACGACCTCGAGCGCGCGGGCGCGCTTCAGCCGGTCGCGGTCGATGCCGCGGATCAGCGTGAGGTCGAGCTTCACCATGTCAGGGGCGAGATCGACGAGCGTGCCGATCGCGGCGTAGCCCGCGCCGAGATGGTCGAGCGCGACGCGAAGGCCCGCGTCGCGGCAGGCGGCGAGGAAGCGGCGCATGAAGGCGAGGTCGAACAGACGCCCGTCCTCGCCGAGCTCGAGCGTGAGGCGCGACGGCGCGATGCCGGAAGCGGAGGCCGCCGCGAGCAGAGGCGCGAGGCAGTGCTCCGGGTGGCGCAGCGCCTTGGGCATCAGGTTGAGGTGGAGCCGCTCGGCGAGCCCGTGCCGTGCGGCGAGCGCGATGGCGGTGGCGCGGGCCGTCCGGTCGAAGGCGGGCCGGTTCGCGTCGGAGACGGCGGCGAGAACGGTGTGGGCGAGTGCTCCATCCCGGCCGCGCAGCAGCGCCTCGTGCGCCTCGATCGCGCCTGAGGAAGGGCGAACGATCGGCTGGAACGCGATCGTCAAGGGAAGCGGGAAACCGAGGCCGCAGGTGCAGGCGTCGCAGGTGCGGTCCGTCTCTCCGGTCATGCGGTGAGCCTGCCGCGGCGCTCTTTCGCCCGCGTTAACGGAGCTCAGATCGCGACGCGAACGCCGAGCTCGACCACGCGGTCGGAGGGGATGCGGAAGAACTCGGTGGCGGAGACGGCGTTGCGCGCCATCACCATGAACAGCCAGTGCCGCCAGCGCGACATCTTCGGCACCGCGGCCGGAACCACGCTCTCGCGGCCGAGGAAGAAGCTCACCTGCATCGGGTCTGCCTCGATCCCCTCGTCCTTCAGCTCGGCGAGAGCGCGCGGGATGTTGGGGCTCTCCATGAACCCGTAGCGGAGAATGACGCGGTGTATCCCCGGGGCGAGCTCCTCCACCGTCGCGCGCTGCTCCGGCGGGACGACGGGCACCTCCTCGGTCAGCACCGTGAGGAAGATCACCTTCTCGTGCAGCACCTTGTTGTGCTTGAGGTTGTGCAGGAGCGCGCCGGGCACGTAGTCAGGGTTGCCGGTCATGAACACGGCGGTGCCGGGAACGCGTATGGTGCGGCTCTTCGGCAGGCGCGCGAGGAAGGAGGCAAGCGGCAGGCTGTCGGCGCGCCACTTCTCGAACAGGAGGTCGCGCCCGCGCCGCCAAGAGGTGAGCAGCGTGAAGAGCGTGACCCCGATCAGGATCGGCACCCAGCCGCCCTCGGGCACCTTGAGCAGGTTCGAGGCGAAGAAGGCGAGGTCGATGACGAGGAACAGGCCGAAGCTCGCGACCGTCTTCGCAGTGCTCCAGCCCAGCACGCGGCGGGCAACGACGAGGCCGAGCAGCGAGGTGCAGACGAAGGTTCCGGTCACAGCGATTCCGTAGGCGGCGGCGAGGTTCTCCGAGGCGCGGAACCCCGCGACCAGAAGCATCACGCCGATGAACAGCATGGCGTTGACTTGCGGTATGTAGATCTGCCCCGCCTCCTCGCCGGAGGTGTGGCGCACTGTCAGGCGCGGGCAGAAGCCGAGCTGCATCATCTGCCGCGCGATCGAGAAGGCGCCGGTGATCATCGCCTGGCTTGCGATGATGGTCGCGGCGGTGGCGAGGAACACGAGCGGCAGGCGGAACCAGGAGGGCGCGAGCAGGTAGAACGGGTTCTCGAGCGCGGCGGCATCGGCGAGCAGAAGAGCCCCCTGCCCGACATAGTTCAGCGCGAGCGCAGGCAGCACGCAGAACAGCCAGGCTTGGACGATCGGGCGCCGGCCGAAATGGCCCATGTCGGCGTAGAGCGCCTCGGCTCCGGTGACGGCGAGCACGATCGCGCCGAGGGCGACGAAGCTCTCGAGCGGGTGGTTGACGAAGAACCACACCGCGTAGGTGGGCGAGACGGCGGCGAGGATCGGCGGCGCAAGCAGGATCCCCCGCACGCCGAGAATCGCGAGCGTGACGAACCAGACGAAGGTGACCGGCCCGTAGACGAGGCCGACCTTTCCCGAGCCGCGATACTGCACCGCGAATACGCCGACAAGCACAAGCACCGAGAGCGGCACGACGAAGGGGTGCAGCGCCGGGTTGACCACCTCGAGCCCCTCGATCGCCGAGAGAACCGAGATCGCCGGCGTGATCGCGCCGTCGCCGACGAACAGGCTCGCCCCGGCGATGCCGACCATGGTGGCGGCGTGGCGCAACCGCCCTTGGGGAAGCGCCCGGGTGGCGAGCGCCATCAGCGCGAGGATTCCGCCCTCCCCCTTGTTGTCGGCGCGCGTCACGATGCCGATGTACTTGACCGTCACGATCAGGATCAGCGACCAGACGACGAGGCTCGTCACCCCGAGCACGTCGGAGGCGCTGAGGGCGCCGTCGCGGGCGAACAGCCCGAGCGAGGCCTTCATCGTGTAGAGCGGGCTCGTGCCGATGTCGCCGTAGACGACGCCGAGAACGCCGAGCAGGAGCGCCACCTTCGGCGACCCCGATCCTCGCGCCTTCGCAGCGGACGCGGCCATCCGGTCCTCTTCGCCGTTGCCGAGGCCGCCCGGTTTAACGGAGGCGCCCCGCCGCGCCTAGCCTTTTGCTGCAACGCGGCGAGCAGCGCCGCGGGCGAACCACTCAGGCGGAGATGCCGCGCAAAAGCGTCTCGCGCAGCGCCGCGCACAGCGCCTCGCGCGGGCTCCACGCGAATTCGGGGAAGGTGATCATGAGCGACACGAGGCCGTGGCCGCCGGCCCAGATCTGCTCGGCGACCAGGGCGGGGTCCGACTCCCGCGCATGGCCGGAGGCGATCAGCCGCGAGACCTCGGCGGCGAGCGCGGCGAAGGTCGCCGCCCCGTTCGCCGAGCCGGTCCGGCACCCCTCCGCCACGGGGCGCTGGCCCGCCACCCCGATCACCGGCGTCATGAACACGAGCCGGTACTCGTCCGGGTGCGCGAGCCCCCAGGCGACATAGGCGTCCATTAGCGAGGCAAGCCGCGCGAACGGGTCGGGCGAGGCGGCGGCGCCCTCGACCGCCCGGGTGAAGGCCGCGAGCAGCTCGTCGAACACGGCATCAACCACCGCCGCGAGCAGCACGGTCTTGTCGGGGAAATAGAGATAGAGCGCGGCGGGCGAGACGCCGGCGGCGGCGGCGACGGCGCGCATCGACACCGCCTCCGCCCCGTTCTGGGCCATCAGCCGGCGCGCCGCCGCGACCACTTGGGTGCGTCGGTCGGCGGCGCTCTGGCGCCGGCGCGGCGCGGCCCGCGTCTCTCCCGCCTGACGCTTCGGCATCGCCCTGACCGATCGAGCGCCCACCTGGCCGCCTCCCGTGTCGTGACCTGAACGGCGTTCACTTTAGCCCTTGCGCCGGCCGCCGCAAGCGCGGTATATGAACATCGTTCACATGAACGATGTTCAGGAGAGCTCCATCGGCGCGATCGCCTGGGCGATGCTGACGGGTGACAGGGCCAAAGAGCTCGGCCTCGTGGTCGGCGTCGCGGTCGTGGTGACTCTGCCGCGTGCGGAAAGGGCTTCCCATCGAACGCCCCGGGCGAGCGCGTCGATACGCGCGTGGTCGAGGTGATCTACCGCCTCGAGCCGCGCAGCCTGCCGGTGGCGGTGGGGCAGAGTCTCGAGGTGTTCATCGAGGCGACGCCGCGCGCGGCGGCACGGCGGCAGGGAGCGCTCGCCGAAGGCCTGGCGCCGGTCACCCCCCTGTCGGCTCTGGCGTCCACTGCGCGTTGAGCCGATACCCGCCGCTCTCGGTCACGAGAAGCCGCGCATTCCCCGGGTCGGGCTCGACCTTCTGGCGCAGGCGGTAGATGTGGGTCTCGAGCGTGTGCGTCGTCACCCCGGCGTTGTAGCCCCAGACCTCGTTGAGCAGAACCTGGCGCGGCACCGGCTTGCCCTCGGCGCGGTAGAGGAACTTGAGGATCGCCGCCTCCTTCTCGGTCAGCCTGATCTTGCGGTTGCGCTTCGCCTCGAGGAGGAGCTTCGCTGCCGGGCGGAAGGTGTAGGGCCCGATCGAGAACACCGCGTCGTCGGAGTTATCGAAGATCGCGAGATGGCGGCGCAGCCGCGCGAGCAGCTCGCCGAGCCGGAACGGCTTGACGATGTAATCATTCGCCCCCGAATCGAGGCCGCGGATCGTGTCGGCCTCCGTGTCGGCCCCGGTCAGCATGATGATCGGCACCTTCACCCCCTTCTGCCGGATGGTGCGGGTGAAGTCGCGCCCGTCCCCGTCGGGCAGGCCGACATCGAGCAGGATGGCGTCGAACCGGGCGTTGCCGCCGCCAAGCGCTGCCTCGGCGGCAGCGAGGCTCTCGGCCGCGTGTGGTTCGAACTCGCCCTCCGCGCGGAGCTGCTCGGCGAGCGTCTCGCGCAGGGCGCGGTCGTCATCGACGATCAGGATCGGTCGTGCGAGAGCCATGGGCCTCAATGTTCCCCTTGTCCGTCGGTCCGGGAGTGTGCCAGCCGGCGCCGGGGACGGGCAAGGAAGCACCCGGCCGGCGTGGCATGACGCGGCAGGAGGCCGCGCGCGACAGCATGTCGTGATCGCGTCCGCCCGGCGCAGCACCCTCTCCCGTGCACGTCTCTGTGGGTGCACGATCCCGTGATCGCTTGGCTGCGCCAAGGCCTCGCACCGATTGCCTCGGCGCGGAGCTGCACCATCTCCCCGGACGCCCCCGAAGATTTCATGCCGGTGCAACGCCGCGTGCCGAAGCCTGCCTTCTTTGCGCCGCGATCGCGTCCGAACACTCTGTTCTGGAGGACCCGCCGCCAATGCCACCTACAGCATCGCTTGCCGCCGCCACGGCCGCTGCCGAAACGCCCGCCGCCCTGGAGCGGCAGGTGGAGGGTGAGCGCTCGCTTCGCCCCGTGCACCGCGCCGTCGCCGAGCTTCGCCGTGGCGCTGCGGCGCTCCTCGTCGCGTCCAACCCCCGCTCCGCCTGGCTGGTCGCGGCGGCGGAACTCGCCTCGCCGGCCACGCTCTCCCGCCTCGCCGCGCTCGGTGCGGCACCGCCCGTCCTGCTGCTCGCCCCGACACGCGCCGCCGCCGTGCTTCAGGGCCCCGCCCCGGTCGGAGCGGGCGCGCCGGCCGTCGCCTTCCGCCTCCCTCCGGGCGTGACGCCCGCCCTTCTGCGCAGCCTCGCCGACCCGACGGCGGAGCCGCCGCAGACGAGGCCCGAGCCCGCGCCGCTGGTCCCGGTCGAGGCAGCCGCCGCATCGATCCAGCTTGCCAAGCTCGCACGTCTCTTGCCGGCCGTGGTGGTCGCTCCGGTCGACACGGGGGGTGACGCGTCAGGGCTCGCGCAGCGCCACGACCTCCTCGCCGCTCCTGCCGAGGCGGTGCTCTCCTATCCCGACATGGTCGCCGCCACGCTGACTCGCGTCGCCGAAGCCTCCGTGCCGCTCGAGGACAGCGCCGCCACACGGATCATTGCCTTCCGGCCGGCGGATGGCGGCACCGAGCATCTCGCGATCGTGGTCGGTGACCCCTGGGGGGCCGCCTCCCCGCCGCTCGTGCGGCTGCACAGCGAGTGCTTCACCGGCGATCTCCTCGGCTCGCTCCGCTGCGACTGCGGGCCGCAGCTCCGCGGCGCGCTCAAGCGGATGGCGGAGGAGGGGTCGGGCGTCCTGCTCTATCTGAGTCAGGAGGGGCGGGGGATCGGCCTCGTCAACAAGCTGCGCGCCTACGAGCTGCAGGACCGGGGGGCGGACACGCACGACGCCAACACACGCCTCGGCTACGGCGCCGATGAGCGCAACTTTCTGATCGCCGCGGCGATGCTGCGGGAGCTCGGGCTCGGGACGGTGCGGATCCTCACCAACAACCCCGACAAGATGGCGGCGCTCGAGGCCTGCGGCATCACGGTCGCCGGCCGGGTCGCGCACGCCTTCCCGGCGACCCAGCACAACGCCCGCTATCTCCGCACCAAGGCGGAACGGTTCGGCCACCTGTTCTGAGGCCGAACGCCTCCGGCAGGGCCCGGCCGTTTTCCCGCCCGGCGGGGCCGGTTCTGCCCGGCAGGACCTGCCGCCCGCTTCGGGAAAGGCAAGCAAGCGCAAGGAGTTGGCTTCTGGCACGGGGCTTGCCGAGGTGCCGGCATGGTCGGCCCCGCCTCCTCCCCGTCGCTCTCCCGCCCGCCGGAGCTTCGCGTGGCAGACCGCTCGGTCGCTGCGCAACGGCCGCGGAGTCCGGCCGATGGCGGCCCCCCGCTCGGGCCGGACGAGCTCGAGCCGATGCCGAGCACGGTGACGTTCGGCGAGTTCCTCGCCGCCCTCAATCCGCTGCACCACATCCCCGGGGTCTCCTGGGTCTATCGCAAGCTCACCGGCGAGACGATCCAGCCGGTGTTCCGTGTCCTCGGCGGGCTCGTCATCGGAGGGCCGATCGGGGCGATCGTGGCTGCTGTCGGCTCTCTCGTCGAGGAGCTCTTCAGTGGCGGCTCCTCGGCCAAGCCTGCTCAGCCAGCGACGGCGGTCGCCTCCCAACCCCCTGCCCCCGCCCCGTCCCGAAGCCTCGCCGAGCTCACCACCACCGCCGGCACGCCGCTCAGGCCGCTGCCGCTCGCGACCCAGCTCGCCGCCCGCGCCTATCCCGCCCCTGCCCTGCCGCCACGCGAGGCCGCGCCACCGCCGGACCCTGCCGTGGCTGCCGTGGCCGCCGCGGCCGCGCTGCCTGCGCCCGCGCGCGAGCGTGACGCGCCGGGCGGCGAGGCCGCCTCCGGCGTGGCCGGCGCCCAATCGCCCGGGACCGCTCCCGTCGCGCCCCCTGGGCCGGGGCAGCCCGGGCGGATACGACGCGCCCCCATCCTCCCGATCACCTCCGGCGGCCAGGACCCGGCCTTCGTCCAGCGCATGCTCCAGGGCCTCGAGGCCTATGAGCGTGTGATGCGCTCCCGCACCGCGCCCGCGCCCGCCCCCGCTGCCGAGGCACGGCCCTGACGCAGCCGAGCGGGCGTGGTAGAGCGCGCGCATGCGCCTCTCCCCCGATGCCGCTCTCGTCCTCGCCCCGCCCAGAGCGACGGTGGGAACGCTGCTGCGCGGCCCCGACGGGCGGCCCTTCCGCTGCGCCCTGGGCCGGGCGGGGATCGTGCCCGCCGAGGCCAAGCGCGAGGGAGACGGAGCGACCCCTGCCGCGCGCCTGCCGCTCCGCCGCGTGCTCTTCCGCGCCGATCGCCTCGCCCCGCCGCGTTGTTCCGTTCCCCTCGAGCCAATCGCCCCCGACGACGGCTGGTGCGACGACCCTGGCGACCCCGCCTATAACCGCATGGTCAGGCTTCCTCACCCGGCACGACACGAGCGTCTGTGGCGCGAGGACGGGCTCTACGATCTCGTGGGCGTGCTCGGGTGGAACGACGCCCCGACCGTCCCGGGCCGCGGGTCGGCGATCTTCCTCCACGTCGCCTCGCCCGGGCTTGGGCCCACGGAGGGCTGCATCGCGCTCGCCCTGCCTGACCTGCTCGCGGTTCTGCCAGGGCTTCGGGCGATCGAGGTCAGGCCAGCGTGAACGGGGCGGGGGCGTGGCGCGGGCCGAAGATCGCGCTGCCAAGCCGCACGAGTGTGGCGCCATGGGTGATCGCGGTTTCGAAATCCCCGCTCATCCCCATGCTGAGCTCCGCCAGCCCGAGCTTCCGCGCGCACTCGGCAAGCCAGGCGAAGTGCGGCGCCGGGTCCTCGTCGACGGGGGGGATACACATCAGCCCCCGCACGGGAAGGCCGAGCCGGCCGCGGCAGTCCTCGACGAAGGCTTCGGCGCGACCGGGGTCTATGCCGGCCTTCTGCGGCTCCCGCCCCACATTCACCTGCACGAGGAGGTCGGGGCAGCGGCCGGAGCGGTCGCGTTCGCCGGCGATCGCTTCGGCGAGCTTGGGCCGGTCAAGCGTCTCGATCACGTCGGCGAGCGCCATCGCCTCCCGCACCTTGTTGGTCTGCAAGGGCCCGATCAGGTGCAGGCGAAGCTCCGGGTGGGCAGCGCGCAGGGCGGGGAACTTCGCGCGTGCCTCCTGCACCCGGTTCTCGCCGAACACGGTCTGGCCCGCCGCCAGCGCGGCCGCGACCGCCTCCGCCCCGTGCGTCTTCGAGACGGCGACCAGCGTCACCGACCCCGGGTCGCGCCCCGCCGCGCGTGCGGCGGCCGCGATCCGCTGCCGCACCGCGGCGAGGTTCGCGGCGATCGTGTCATCCTGAACGCTGTCGGCGGGGGCAGTCATGGCACGGTCTCTCGCTGAGGCGGCGCGGGTTCTTCGGCGTCGGGCGGGTGCGCTTCCATACCTCATTCTGATGACCGACGAGAGGAGGGGGGGTGACCCGCTCGCGGCGGCCTCGCGGCTTCCGCCTGGGGCGGCGGTGATCCTCAGGCATGACGGGGTCTCGGGGCGCGCGTCGCTCGCGGCTTCGCTCGGGCGGCTCTGCCGCTCACGCAGGCTGCGCCTGCTCGTTGCGCGTGATGCCGCTCTTGCGCTCGCGCTCGGGGCGGGGCTGCATCTCGCCGAGGGGATGCGGCCAGCGGTGGCGTTCCGGCTCGCGCGCCGGCGGCCGCGGCGGCCTTTCCTCACCATCGCCGCGCACGGGGCGCGGGCGCTCGCCGCCGCGCGGCGCGCAGGCGCTGATCTCGCGCTGCTCTCGCCGCTTTTCCCCACCGCGTCGCATCCGGGCGCGGCCGCGCTGGGCGTGTGCCGGTTCGCCCGCCTTGCCCGGGCCGCGCCCCTACCCGTGGCGGCGCTCGGGGGCATCACCGCGCCCCGCGTCGGTGCGGCGCGGCGGGCGGGAGCGGTGGCGGTGGCGTCGGTCGGGGCGCTCTCTGGCCCGGGCTGAGCGGGGGTGTATGTTGCAGCTCTGCCACGGTGTTTCCCGAAACGCACAAT
>Ga0308389_1000989_pt1 | contig 19998 bp, 17 predicted proteins | sample Hotspr2Sample148_FD_202362 | JGI IMG/M metagenome (GOLD analysis project Ga0308389, IMG submission 202362) | Hot spring phototrophic mat microbial communities from Mushroom Spring, Yellowstone National Park, Wyoming, United States - 20040719_148 ... | reverse complement strand
ATCGCTATAGTACAATGTATAGGGAAGCCCGGTGCGGCTTTTAATATACTCAACAGTCTTGCCATCAGGAGCAAAAATACCATTTTTTGCACCAGCCTCAATTGCCATATTGGCCATAGTCATCCTGCCTTCCATGGATAATTCAGCGATAGTATCGCCTGTGAATTCCATTGATGCATATAATGCACCGTCTACACCAATGCTGCCGATAATGTGCAATATGATATCCTTGGCTGATACATACGGTTGCAGCTTACCATACACAACAAATTTAATTGATTCCGGCACTTTAAACCAGGTTTTACCAGTAGCCATTGCTGCGGCCATATCTGTTGAGCCAACACCAGTTGAAAATGCACCAAACGCACCATAGGTACAGGTATGTGAATCAGCACCAATAATACACATGCCGGGACGCACTAGCCCTAATTCCGGCAATAACGCATGCTCAACACCAACTCTTCCAACATCATAAAAATGTATAATATTATATTTTCTAGCAAATTCCCTTAAGATTTTAACCTGCTCAGCTGATTTTATATCCTTGTTTGGGGTAAAATGGTCAGGAATAAGTGCTATTTTTTCATTATCAAAAACTTTTTGTATGCCTAACTCTTCAAATTCTTTAATTGCAATAGGTGCAGTAATATCATTACCCAGTACCAGATCCACTTTAGCTTCAATTAATTCGCCCGGTTCAACACGTTCCTTCCCGGCATGTGCCGCTAAAATCTTTTGAGTAATTGTCATGCCCATATTATTTTTCCTCAACAAAATATTTACTATTACACAGGATTGCAATAGTAAAAATGTATCATTCTTTTATATATTTTCAGTTTTTTTATAGTAAATTTGGCGATAGTTGAAGCGTATATATCTGTGCAGGCGCGATTGGGGAATTGCACCTGCACAGATAATTACATATTCTCTATAAGTACTGCTCCCCCCATGCCTCCACCAACACACAGAGTGGCTATACCCCATTTTGAATCTCTCTTTTTCATTTCGTATATTAACGAAACGATAATCCGCGCACCGGTACATCCCACAGGATGCCCTAACGCTATCCCTGAACCATTGACATTTACTTTACTTCTATCAAGGCCAAGTCCTTTTTCACATGCTAAATACTGGGCAGCAAATGCTTCATTAAGTTCTATAAGATCTATATCATCTAGCTTTTTCCCTGTTTTTTTCAATAATTTATTTACTGCTGGTACAGGGCCATATCCCATAAGGTGCGGATCTACTCCAGCAAATGCATTCCCTGCAATTCGTGCTAATGGTTTCAACCCTAATTCATTGGCACGTTTAGCAGTGGTGAGTACCAATGCAGCGGCACCATCATTAATCCCTGAAGCATTGCCTGCGGTAACAGTCCCATTTTTTTTGAATGCAGGTTTTAGTGTTGCCAGATTTTCCAGTGTAACATCACGTCTAACATGCTCATCTTTTTCAAAAAACTTTGGCTCCCCTTTTTTTTGTGGTATGGGGACAGGAATTATCTCATCATTAAATCTTCCTGAATCAATGGCTGCAGCAGCCTTTTTATGGCTTTCATACGCCACCTGATCCTGTTCCTCACGGGAAATATTATATTTTTCTGCCAAATTTTCTGCAGTTTGGCCCATTATATACGGTTCTCCCAATAAGCCGCTACCCGAATGAAGTAGCTCCCACATGGCATCAGTAAGCTCAGAGTGAGTAAGCCGCAAACCCCACCGTGCTTTCCACAACACATACGGTGCATTTGACATTGACTCAACACCACCAGCTAAAACAATATCAGAATCACCAGCAATGATCTGCTGTGAGCCAAATACCACTGCACTCATTCCTGAAGCACACTGTCGCTGCACCGAGGTTGCCGGAATCTCAACTGGAATACCAGCCTTTAATGCAGCAGTGCGAGAAACATTTGCCTCATCAGATCCCATTAAACAGTTGCCAAAGATAACATCAGATAGAGCAGCGCCTTCAATGTTTGCGCGCCGCAAAGCTTCTTTCATTACCAGTGCTGCCAGCTCATACGCTTTAACATCCCGTAATGATTGTCCAAAGCTGCCAATAGGCGTTCTGCATGCCGATACAATGACAATATCTTTGTCAGACATTCTATCCTCCATATTAATTTTTTAAGATACTTACTATAATTACTTACATAACTTATAATGGTCATAGTATAAAACATGTTATACAATTATATTTGTAAAATGGTAGTGTTATTTTGCAAGTCTTTAATCAGATGTAATTCCATCTACCAGAAGCAAAGTGAATCACATTTTTTTTAATGAAAATAAATACTGAACTACATTCGCTGTTAAGTCCTAAATGTATTTTTATGTACAAATCATAGAAAATGTAACCTCTGCCGTAAGCTTCTCAAGTTTCATTTTTTATAGTACATTATTTTTTGGACTAAATACTAAAAAGTTATTGTAAATTTTTAACTTTTAATATATCCGCACTTATATAAGCTAATACTTTGGGAGAAAGAATATGAATATCGAGACAACTACGTGTATTTCATATGAACATTTGGATATCCTAAAATTCCATGCTCAAAAGCATAACATGTCTTTGCGTACATTCATATCTTGTCTTATTAGTTTTGCTTCTCAGTTTGAAAGAGGGGAAATACACTATTTTAAACAGCTACGCTATAGGCCTAGGAAAAGCGGTAGCTGGAAAAGGCTTCACTTGGTACTGTATGAAGACGAATATGAGTTTTTTATGGATGTAAAGAAGTTGTGGAAGATGTCTCTTGCGAGGATTATTGCGTTTTGCATTGACAATGTATTAGAGGAATTTTTGCGATTTTTAAGTAAGGAGGAAGAGAAAGAAGATTATTATACCGATAACTATCGGTATAGCGGATATAGTTTTGAGGTATCAAGGGAAGAGGATATATTTTATTGCAAAGTATATTGGGGACCGCACCCGGAAATACTAAGAAAAGCCACCTCATAACCAAACATTTCTATAGCAAATAACAAAAAGCTTTTTATTTTTTATGCAGGCTTATTATATCTAAATATTGCAAATATTATTCACTTTTAATTTATACATGTATTTATGGACAAATAATAAGAAATGTATACTACTGCTGCCTTAAGTGGTGGAATTATATATAGTTTTTTAGTACCTTTTTTTAAGAAACAAACACTGAGCTTTATTAATAATTTTAACAGAGAAAAGATCATTGTACTGAAAGAAATTTATTTTCAAACTCTTCTTTTGAATTAATTGAAAAAAACTTATCCAATCGTGATGTTTTGAATATTGTAATAACCGATGGAGTCACATTAAAAAGTGTTAAGGTAATTTTTCTACTTGTTGCGCTATTCATAAATTTTACTAATGTTCCTAACGCTGATGAATCAATAAATTTTAACTCTTTGCAATTGAACCCTATCACTCGTGGATTTTTTTCCAATGCATCATTCCACGCTTTTTCAACATTTCGTATTACATCAATATCAAATTCGCCTTCAAGGTCAATTACTACAACATCCCCTAACTGATTAATCGAAACAGTAAGCATGGCCAATCACCTCATTGTAAGCTTTAATGATTTTTACCAATGCCTGAAAGGTACATTATATAAATAACTATCGCAAGCATAATTTTTTATTGGTGCAGAAAAAAATAATTTACAATTTTACCGCACTATCATACAAATAAGCCAGTTTCTGTCATTTTTATACATAAAAGGAAAATACCATGAGGTTCGCACTTCTATTAAAGGCATTGGCAGTTATGTTAAAAATTGCATCTAAGCGCAATGAAGCATTTAAGCGCTTTATTGGCACTGTCAGCGTTGCAGTAGCAATTAAAACAAAAAATAATAAAGGGCGCACCTTTATATTTAATAATGGTACTGTCACTTCAACACGTTCGCTGAAACACTATGATGCTGCGTTAGTCTTTTCCGATACTAAAACTGCATTTCATGTATTAAAAGAAGGTACTCAAGAAGCATCGTTTTATGCAGCAGCAACCGGCAACCTGCATGTTGAAGGTATGGCTTTTTTTATACAGTGGTTTAATGACGCAGTAACTATCGCCATGAAAAAAAATAAAAATTAGCAGGAGGAATTATGTCAATAAATGGTGGGCACTTAATTGGCAAATATTTAGCACAGCGTGGTGTGCAGTTTGCATTTGGAATATCAGGCGGGCATATTGAAGCGCTGTTAGATGGTCTGCAGCAATATGGCATCAGATCAATTGATGTGCGGCACGAACAGGCTGCGGTGATGATGGCGCATGCCACTGCTATTTATACAGGCAAACCTGGCGTGTGCTTTTTAACAGCAGGGCCGGGATTTACCAACGGCATCACCGGTATTGCAAATGCATATTTAGACAATGCACCGGTAGTTGTGCTGTGCGGGCGGCACCCATTGCGCGATGACCACAAAGGTGCATTACAGGAAATGAACCAGGTTGATGTGGTAAAGCCTATTACCAAATGGTGTGCCACTTGCTATGATACTAAACGAATTCCTGAATATTTAGATATGGCTTTCAGGTATGCCACATCTGGAAGGCCTGGGCCAGTATTTTTGGAACTGCCACCGGATGTACTTGGCAAATCTGTTGAAGATTTTGATGTTGTGCCTACTGTTGATGTATTTAAAGCTACCCCTGATTCATCCAGCCTATATAAAGCTGCTGAAATTATCAACAGCGCCAAAAAGCCGCTTTTTATTGGCGGCACCGGTATTGGCTATAGCAACTGTGCATTGGAACTGCAGGCATTCATAGAAAAAACTGGCATACCGTTTATACTGCTCAATAACGGCCGCGGCGTTTTGCCCGATAATCATCCGCTGTCAATATGGAATATTGGCAATGTTGGCCTTATGATGACAATGTCTCAGGCTGATGTCATTGTTGCAGCAGGCATCCGTTTTAACTGGCTTTTCCAGTCGGGTGCTGTTATACCACCAACCACAAAGGTAGTGCGCATTGACATTGAACCAACTGAAATAAATCGCAACCGTGTTGCTGATGTAGGATTGCTGGGCGACGCTGGTGCGGCACTTAAAGCTTTATTGCCACTGGTTGAGCAAAGAAATCACGGGCAATGGCTGGATATGCTTACCCAGGCTGGCTATGCATTCATTGACAGTGAAATTAAACTGCGTCAAAACCCCAGTGACCCAATTCACCCAATAAGGTTGGTTGCAAAGGCTCAGGAAGTATTTGGTACCGATGCACTGTATATTGTGGATGGTGGTGATACCACTTACTTTGGGCTTGTAGGTTTTCAGTCTAAACATAAAGCAGGTGTACTGTCACAATCGGCAGGCCTTCTTGGATGTCTTGGTGCTGGCATCCCATTTGCTATTGCTGCCAAGCTTATTCATCCGGATAAGCAGGTAGTAGTGTTATCTGGGGATGGTTCGTTTGGATTTAATGGATTTGAGTTTGATACTGCAGTGCGTCATAATATTCCTTTTGTTTGCATTGTTAACAATGACTGCGCATGGGGCATGATTAAGCACAGCCAGGAGCTTTCAATTGGCAAAGAGCGTGTAACCTGTGCCGAGCTTGGCATCCGAAGATATGAAAAGGTTGTTGAAGGCATGGGTGGATACGGTGAATTTGTTGAAAAGGATGAGGCGATAGCGCCTGCGCTTATCCGTGCAAAGGAAAGCGGCAAACCTGCGTGTGTAAATGTCTTGACCGATCCAACAGTGACAAGCCCTGCAACACCTTTGTTTTACCAGTCGTTAAAATTTGAGTGAAATATATTTAAAATATGAATGCCAATGATTTAGCATTAAAACTAAAACCAGTATTTGAAACACATAACGTTGTATTTGCTTACCTTTTTGGGTCATATGCTACTAATGAAGCATCAAAGGTAAGCGATATAGATATAGCAGTATATGTGAAAGATGTTAATAACGAATCATTATTTGATAAAAAACTTTCAGTACATATAGACACCTGTAGAGTTTTGGAAACTGATAATATTGACATCGTCATACTCAATAATACTCACAATCTAATGCTCCTTAATGAAATTATTCGCAATGGCATTGTAATTTATGATACAAATTCAGCTTTGCGAGAAGAGTATGAAATCAACATAATACATAAAGCAATAGATTTCAAAACACAACGATTAATAAATATAGGAATTTAAATATAAAATACATGGAAAGAATTTTACAAAAGATTGCCAAAATCAAAGAATATCTTTCAATAATCCATTCAATCAAAGGTGATTGCATGAATCAATTTGCTAATGATCCTATTTACAGAGGAGCTCTACTTCATTACCTTTATCTTTTAGCTGATTCATGTATAAGCCTTGCAGAACTGATAATAAAATATAAAAAATTGCGTATACCCCAAACCTATCATGAGGCAATAGATATATTAGGTGAACACAACATTCTAAAACCTGATTTTGCATATTCGTTTGCTAAAATTGCGGGCTTTAGAAATTATTTAGCTCATGATTATGAGCAAATTGACGTAAATATCATTTGTAATGAAATACTATCCAAAATTAAAGATATTGAAGAATATCTAAAACAAATTGAAAACTCATTAGGAATAGACTACTATAAATAAAATCAGATTATTAGCAAATAAGGAACCTATATGAAAGCACTACAATTTAATGTAACTATACCGCAATGGATAACACTTAAAGCGTTGGGGGCGTTTTCACAATCTGTGTTTTACAAAAGCCCCATTAGTACTCTTAAGTTAGTAGAAATACCTACACCAAAACCTATTAATACCAACTGGGCAATTGTAAAAACAGCATACTGCGGCTTTTGTGGTAGCGACTTTAATCTTATAAAGCTACATGATTCGCCAATGGCTTCACCGTTTACCTCGTTTCCCTGCGTGATTGGCCACGAGATGTGCGGCACCATTGAAGAGCCAGGCAATACCGGTTTTAAAAAAGGGCAGCGTGTTGTTATAAACCCCATGCTTTCATGTGCTGTGCGACAGTTACCGCTATGCCCTTCATGTAAAAATGGACGCCCTGCTAATTGCGAAAATTTTGCCAATGGTGCCTTTGCCCCAGGCATGTTTACCGGTATATGCAAGGATGTTAATGGCGGTTTTGCCGAATACCTGCAAGCACACAAAAATCAGCTTTTTGCAGTACCTTCTACAATCAGCGATAGAGCAGCAGTGCTTGTTGAGCCATTAAGTGTGGCATTGCAGGCACTCTACGATAATATGCCACAACAGTCTGACAGGGTGTGTATTATTGGCTGCGGCGTGATTGGACTTATGCTTATCCGTGCACTTCGTGCAGCCAATTGCAGGGCAACCATTGCAATAATTGAACCATCCCAATTTCACAGGCAAAAAGCCGTTAGCTTGGGAGCCGATGCTATTATTGAGGGTGATGTATTACAGCAAGCAGCTACAATGACTGAAGGCACAGTATACACTCCTATGTTTGGGCCAAAGATTATGCAGGGAGGATTTGACAAGGTATTTGATACGGTTGGTTCTTCTAAAACATTTTCCCTTGCTGTTAATATGACTCGCGCACTGGGGACAGTGAGTGTGGTTGGCATAACAAGCAGGCTTTCATTTGACCCAACACCACTGTGGCTTAAACTGCTTACTGTAAAAGGCGTATATGGCTATGGTTTTATAAAAGAAGGAAAGGCAACAAAGCATATTTTTGCAAAAGCGTTGGAACTTATGAAAAAAATTCCTGATATCGAATCTATGGTTACCCATACATTCAGCATTGATCAGTATAAGGAAATGATTGAGGTAAACAGCCAAAAAGCAGAACATAAAGCCATTAAGACAGCAGTTAAATTTTAAGATAGTAATACACAGTAGCAATCAATCATAACCTCATGCGATTGAAATTGATGTTTAACAATCCATTCATTCTTTGCTTTTAATAATGTTGCATCTATTGCATCAAGCACATCTGCATTGTATTCAGGCTCTTCATCAGGTAGTGACCGTATAACATGCATAATCTCATCCATGCGCTCACTATCATACAGTATGTTCCCTTTACTATCAAAAAGAACAGGGTAATAGCGATTTTTGCATTTAAAAAGTACATAGAGCACCATATGCTCTTTTAATTTTGATTTCCTTATGCTGCGAATTCCTGAAGGTAGCTTCAATACTTCACGCTTAATCTTCTCATCAACTTGTGCTATGTCATCAATAAAGCTTGATGTATGGAGATTATCTGCTGTTTCAATAAATTGAAGCACATCATCTAAGTTTAAATCGTGATCACCAAACAATGCAATGGATTTTGCCAAATGTATCATTTCAAAATCTTTTCCACCTTCAGCCACAAGCACAGGTATATCAGCAAAAGAAGTTATTTCTTTATTGCGTGTTAACAGGCGGTCTTTCCACCGTGTTGCATGATATACACAATCATTTTGCATTGTTGATGGAATAAAATTGAATACATATACATCACGCGGCTCAAACCATGGACGCAATATTCGCCCCATGCGCTGGGCAAGTGTTAGCACTGTCCATGGCAAATCAAAATTTACCAAAATTCGTGCATCCTGGAAGTTAAATCCTTCTGACATGGCACCTGTTGCCACAAGAACCTGTATTTCCTCACCGTTTGTATTGTCCTCATCATCGCCATAATCCACTTTGTTTGCTCTGGGAGCAAATCGCTGTATGATTAACTCAATTTTATTGGTATCAGCATCAACTGTGGTTTCAACAATAACGTGAGGTAATAATCGTTGCAATGCTTCTTTGACATATCGGGCTGTTTCACGATAATGGCAAAATATAACCATCTTTTCATGCTCAAATTGTTTTATAAGCTCAGCCAATTTTTGTATCTTAACATCGTTTTCGTACAGCAATAACTGCAGATGCTGCCGCATTTCTACTGAAAATGCTGTAAGCTCTTCTTGATTATGGAATCGTATTTTATCAAAACCGCCTTCGTATGAAAGTTTGCTGAGTAACTCATCTAACTGTTTTAACGAGGAACATGCCTGATGAACAATCTGTGCCTCCCACAAAGGGTCGCGAACACCTTCATTATCGTTAAACAGTGTGGTACCGTTGTCATATTTTTTTCTATACAAAAGATTACTTTGCAGCAACTGTTGCAAGATGCTATCGCCCGGATTATTAAACTCAATGTTTTGAAAATGGAGTTTACGAGGGAAATAGCGCTTTTCATTGTTTAAGAACAAGACATATTGATTTCCTTGCTCATCAATAGAACTGTAATATTTAACAACCGTTGGTGCTGTAAGCACTACAACAGGAGGAAGTTCCGATAGCTCAGATGGATTGTCTATATGCCATGGCACTCTGTGCCCACCAAAGAGCCCATCTTCATCCCTTAGTGGCAACAGGACAAGCTGCCCATTAATGTCGTCAACTCCCGTACTATACGGCGTTGCAGTCATTAAGAGTATCTTGGCCTTTTTTTCATGCACTGCTTCACGTATACGCTGATGTGAAAGCCGTATATTTTCAATTGAACCGATGTTTCGCAAGTGATGGCTTTCATCAAGGATTATAAGCGTGTTATCATCAAGGTGCTGTAGCTCACTTAAAAGATGGGCAACATCCATTGATTTTTTAAAATCATCCAATGATAAAATATAGTATGAAAATTCTTCACTTGATACACGTGCTGCACGCAAGATGCGATGCCACATGCGCTTAAGCCCTGCAGGGCACAACACCAATGCTGCATTAATGTTTTTATTCATACACAAATACGCAGCAATGTGTGCTGCCATAACCGTTTTGCCAAGGCCTGTTGAAGCAACAAGCCATGAGCCATTATGTTCTTCAATGGTTCTAAGTAGCCTTGATACAATTGGTTTTTGATAACCTGTGAGTGGTGGTAATTTGCCTGGAATCTCTTCATCGGGCATTTCATACAATAAAAGGATAGAGCGAATGTAAATATAATATGGCGGATACAGGGCAAGCAATTGGCGGAGTTTTTCCAAAAGCTCCTGTGCCAAAGGCTCGGCTTTATCAAAGTATTGGTCAAATTTTTCTACAAAGAAAAGCACATCATCAGAATTGGAAACAACAATACCTGCTTCTCGGCTCTGAACAAGCCCGCTATAAGTTAAGTTTGCAGATGTTACCACAACATTTGTGGTATCAGCAATATACAGCTTTGCATGTTGATATAGAAATTTTGGCGACAGTGCTGTATACTCATCACCATTGCCTACGTTTACAGTAAAGTAACCTGCCTTAAGCCATTCACACATTTCTTGAATAAACTGTGTTTTGTCTTCAATGTCTGCTGAAGCTAAATCTTCGATAAATTCATCAACAACAGATTTAAATTTTTCTTGAGTGCCTTCATTACGCCCAATGAGTAACCTTACTTCCTTGCCTTTTAACACATTGCGCAAAAGATTGTATCCTGAAGGCTCAAAATAGGCAGTAGCAATCCTCACAACATCTGCATTACGCAAAACACCCCGTATACAGTGCAGTGCTGCATTGCTTCCAAAGAAACGGTGTATTGTATTATCTTTCATATCTTGTAGTATATCAGTGATTATTCATGAAAACAATTTGATGGTCATATAATTGCAATTTAATTCACTACTACATGGTCAGCGTATGTATTTCGACATCATTAAATTACATGGTGAGTTCGTTGCAATATAATTTTGATAATCTATGGAAAAATTATGATAGTTCCACTGTTAATTCCTAAATGGATTTTTATATACAAATAATAATTAATGTACACTCCCGCCATCGAGGGCGGCGGGAGTGTACATGTTTTTATGTTAAATTATTTTTAAGGAATAAATTATGATAGTGTACAATAAAAAAATACTTTACATTTTAAATGGATTCAATTACAATTTTATCGATATCGTAATAATATGGAGGTGTCATTCATGAAAAAGTTTCTTGTCATTATGGCTGTTATTATCGCTGCACTCATAGCAATTGATGCGTATCAATCGCATATTACCTATACATATAACCCCAAAAAGCTTCCCGCAACCTTTGACGAATATTACCAGTTAAAGCTTAAAGAAAGCAAGGAAAAGGGAGCAAGGCCGCATAATGAAGAAAAGCTTTTAAAATTTGCTGATAAAACAAAAATAGCAATGCTGTACATTCACGGCTATGGTGCTTCTCGTGGTGAGGGCGAATTTGTCATAGATACTATCGCCAAAAAATTAAAATACAATACTTATTACCTGCGACTGCCTGGACACGGAACCAATATGGATGACCATAAAAATACTGAATATTACCAACTATTGGACACTGCGATTGAAGCAGCACAGATGACAAAACTTCTGGGGGATAAACTTGTCATCATTGGCACAAGTATGGGAGGAACTATCGCAACCTATATTGCGGCACAGCATCCTGATATACCTCATGCCATTATATTGGTGTCTCCATTTTATAAATTTGCAAATCCTGTAGGAAATGCATTGTTCTTTAGACCATTTTTTAAAACAGTACTGCTTTTCGTGAAATACCGCGAGCGACACGACCCTTACGATGATCCCACAGATAACTGGACAATGTATTGGTATGCAAAAAATTATTGGGCATCTCTTCATTCATTACTGGATATAGCTGATTTAATTGCAAACGATAGTACCTATAAAAAAGTTTCATGCCCCGTATTGCTTTTGTATTACTATAAGGACAAAGAGCACCAGGATACAGCTGCACAAGTTGATACAATGCTTTATGCATATGACCAATTCAATAACGGCAAGCCCAATCCTTTAAGCAGAAAAGTAGCAGTGGAAAATGGCGATCATGTTTTACTATCAAAGTATGTAAAATCTGACTGGAAGAAAGCTGAAGTATCACTTGAGTCGTTCTTAAAGGATATTGCTAACATGCAATGACATTTTCATTACATAGTCATTGCGAGCAAAGCGAAGCAATCTCCTTTGTAATTTTTAGTACAACGCCCTTAGAGGGATATTGCAATTAAGTTACAAACACATTTCATAAATGTTAAATTACTTATGTTTAAATAAACAGATTCATATTTACTATTGACCTTCCAATTGCATGTATCCATAATTATATGAAAGAGCGCTCTTTATTTGCTGTAAGGCCTAAACAATTAAATTTTGGCATGGCTTTAGGTACATACTATAACATTATGAAATGCAAAAGGAGTCTGACATGAAAAAATTTACTGTATGGTTTTTCATTATTGTGGCGATAGTTACTGGGCATTTGAGCCTTTTGTATAATAAGGCCTATGCTCAGGAAAAAGCATTTTCAGTCCCTTTAGGAGTAACGTATAACAGCATTTACTGGTGGCGCGGTATTGAACTCAATGGCAAAGGTGTTGGCGTACTATGGCCAAAGGTTGGAATTGAAGTAACTGGCATAACAGCATATGTTACCGCTGGAATAAATCAGGATTATATCATGGCAACTGAAAGTGGTGACAGGAAGCTTGCAAAAAGCTACCACGAATTTGACTACGGAATTGAATATGCATATAGCAACAACTCATTGAGCAGTACTATTGGCTTAAAATACACTCACTACCCATTCTATGATAGCGCTGGTGCCACTGTTGACCTATCCTTTATTGAAGCATATGTGATTGCAAGTTATGCTGCATATTTTATGCCAACCATTGAAGTTTACTACGATTACTATGTTGAAGAAACGGCTGATAAAACACCTGTTAACCAGGATGTGTATGCAAAATTCTCACTTTTTAAAGATTTGATAAACACAAATAATTTCATATGTAAAACCGGTGTATGGGTAGCATATTACAATAACGCATACCTTGACAGAAAAGGATTCAGCGATGCCGGTATTACTTTTTCCACTTCCTGTGACTATGACGGTGTAACATTCTTTTCAGCATTTAATTATGCACGGACACTTACAAAAGACTTTAATATTTCTTACGATAGTGATGGCAATGGCAAAAGCAGCAAATTAAAAAATCACCTGTGGGCTGATTTTGGGGTTGCTACAAAACTTTAAAAAATTATCTTGACTGTGTATCAAATTTGCATAGTGTGCCTTCCATACTGAATATGGAAGGCTTTTTTATGGACAACTATCTCAAAGTATCTGCAATCAAACGATTAGCGTTTAATATAAAAACCCGTTTATACTGGGAACTTTCCTACAAGAAAAAGTTTGCTTCTATTGCTGGCAATCCCATTGTATGGGGATTATGGAATATAGATATTTATGGACCCAACATACACTTAGGCAAAAATGTAGTTTTCTTAGCTGCAAACGGCAGTAAAACCGCTTTAACAACAGTAAAACTTGCAGGGCATGAAGGGCGCATTGATATTGGCAATAATGTACTGGTAATGAATGGTGTGCGAATCAGCAGTGCATCACACATCATTATTGGGGATGACTGTATGTTAGCAAACTTTTGCTATCTGACCGATGCTGACTGGCATGATATTCATGACCGCACCAATCCTGTTGGCAAAACAGCACCCATTATATTGGAAAAAGGCGTATGGATTGGCGATTCAGCCATTATCTGCAAAGGTGTGCACATTGGCCAAAATTCAGTAGTTGGAGCCGGTGCAGTGGTAACCAAAGATGTGCCACCCAATGTTGTGGTTGCAGGTAATCCTGCACGCATTGTAAAAGAAATTAATCCTGAAATGGTTATCACACACAGTACCCTCTATCATAAGGTGGGAGCGCCTCGTCTATGAGGATATGCCTATTGTGCTACCGTGCTAATCCTTTTTGCGGCGGGCAGGGTATTTATCTTAAATATGTTGCCGAAGCCCTTGCACGGCAGGGGCATGAAGTGCATGCTGTCGTTGGCCCTCCCTATCCTCACCACATGAAACATGTAACCATTCATTACATTGAAAATAATCAATACTATATAAAAAAAGGCTTTGAATGTATTACTCATGATAAACCGTTTGATATTTTTCATCCGATTAATGCGTATGAATATATTCACTCACGGCTTGGCGCTTTCCCGGAAATAAGCGGATTTAGTTACCGCGCATTTTTTGCTTTGCGAAAGCTTCATGAAAAGCTCCATTTTGACATCATACACGATAATCAGTGCATTGGTTACGGGCTTCTTTTAATGAAAGCATTGGGCATTCCTGTAATAGCTACTATCCATCATCCATTGACTATTGACTTGGAAAATGTCTTGGAACGAGCATCATCATTTAAAAACAGGATGAAAGGCGTGATGTTTTACCCTATTCTTATGCAGCAAATTGTATCAAAACGTTTGGACCATATCATCACTGTTTCAGAGGATTCTAAACGCAGGATAACCAAAGATTTTGGCGTTCCTCCCCATAAACAATCAGTAGTATATAATGGGCTTGATACTTCAATTTTTAGAAAATTGCCTCATATAAAGAAAAAGCACAATAAGCTTTTGTTTGTGGGAAATGTTGAAGACGGAAAGAAAGGATTTGTGTATCTGCTTAAGGCTCTGACCCTCATTAAAAGCAAGGCTATTCTCACGGTGATTGATGGTGGCGCACCCCACCGGCGCATCACCCAGAAACTTGTTGATACATTAGGTGTGCGTAACAAAGTAGAATTTGTTGGTGCGGCTTCAATTGATGAGTTAGTACATCACTATAATGAAGCAGCCATAGCCATAGTGCCATCAGTGTATGAAGGCTTTGGGTTTCCGGCAGCAGAGTCAATGGCATGCGGTACCCCTGTTATTGCCAGCGACGGTGGTGCACTCAAGGAGGTGGTTGGCGATGCAGGGATTGTTGTGCCTTCACGGGATGAGGTGGCATTGGCCAAGACAATCGATCAACTTTTACATAACAATAAACTGTTACAGGAACTATCGCATAAAGGAATACAGCGCGTACACACACACTTTAACTGGGACAGCGCTGCCTCACAGATGGCTGTTATTTATCAAAAGGTAATTGCCAATTACTATCGGTAATCTATTATTTTTGTATTTTTAGGCAACTTCAACTGTGCCACATCCTCAGGCACAGCTTGGTTTAGGGCATGCTGCTGCATGGTTACTTCAAACGTTGTTTTACCATTAACATCAACAAACCGTATAACCTTACAGGTAAATATGTTATTGTCTATCTGTGGCTTGAAAAAATATATCTCGTAGCGGGTGTTACTGCTTTTTTTCACAAATAAAATTTTATTGGGCACAGCATCTTTCATAGATATTGTTTGGTGCATCTCATCATTTTCCAGTAATATAAATTGCTCACTACCTGCTTCTACTGCCTTAGCGCTATAATAATTTTTTAAAAGCGGAATTTTGCCAATTAACAAGCTGTCTATAAGCTCAACATCAATATCAAATGGCAGGAAAGAATTTACTGGGAATTTAGTATAATCAAATACAAGAAGATTGTTTGCAATGGGTTGATAGATATACAGAGTATCATTGTCACGTACTACCACACTCAGCTGGCTACCAAATACTGAATCAACAATTGACAGCCTTGCTTTTTTGGCATCTATATTATACTGCAGTTTTGCTGAAGACTTGAAACCTTCTTTAGATATATTCTCAATTCGCAATGATGCCGTCACAGAATGTGGCAATGTTGTATTCAATTTTACAATTTCTTCTAAGAGCGGTGTAGCGCTGGTTTCCTTTTTTTCTGCTTCTTTAACAGGTGTGGTAGTACACCCATAACAAAAAGCTAACAATACTATTGCTGATATTTTCACAATGTTTTTACTTATTCCAGTCATAGCGTCATTATTTCCCTTTTTGCGTATTTATTTTTTTTTGCACTTCTGGTTTTGGGTCTAGTTTATATGCTTTGTTCCAATACTCCAGCGCTTTATCCTGCAATTGCAGGGCATTGTAGGTATCGCCAATATGTTCATACACAACTGCATCAGGATAGCCTTCTAGCTCCAATTCTTGGGCTGCTTCAAGCAGTAATGGCAATGCATCATGATATTTTCCCATTCTATAATATACCCATCCTAATGAGTCCAGGTATGCTCCATTAGTGGGTTCGCTTTCCAGCGCTGTGGTGATGAGAGTTAACGATTCATCTAAGCGGATGTTGTTATCAGCATATAAATAACCCAGATAATTACATATCCTGGCACTTTTCTGTTCATTATTACAGGCTTCCTGTAATGTGGCGATAGTATCCTGTACCCGTTTCTGTTTATCAAGAGCTGATGCTAAGTAAAAATAATACGTCTCAGCCTTCTTTATATTAATTGCTTTTCGAAGCATATCTTCTGCATCATTATAATTATTTTTTTGCAGATACACCAGGCCTTTAAAAAAATATGCATCAGGATTTTCTTTATTCATATTGAGAGCTGTATTCATGTACTCAAATGCCTTTGAATAATCTTTCAGCAGTGCATATAAGTAGCCTATCCTAAGCAAAACGTCATTTTCCTTTTTCATGGAATAGGCAACAGTATAGTAATAGATAGCCCTGTTCAGCTGATTAGTATCTTCATATATTTGCCCTAAATAAAGATATGCTTCCTGTATTGATGGATCGTTATACAAAGCCTGAGTGAACATTATTATTGCAGCATCGTAATCTTTTTTCTGGTATAGCATAATACCAGCCGTATAAAAGTTTGCTGCAGCAGTTGCCGTATCATTTTTTCTCATTGCAATGCGGGCTAATGAAATATACGGCATATCAAGGGAGCTGTTCATTTTATTTAGCTTTAGCGCTAACTCACGGGCAGCATCATCATTGTGCAACAGCTCATTATACATCATACGGGCAAGCAACCCTTCAGAACTTCTGTGATTAATGGCTTTGCGTAAAATTGGTAGTGCTTTCATATCTTCATAAATATAGTATATTCTGCCTGCATGCAGTATTGCCTTGAGGTCGCTGGGATATCGGTCAAGATACTGTAAAAGATAGTTTCTTGCCTGCTTTATATCACCTTTTTCTAAATTCAGCAGCCCCAGTATATATAACATGGAATAATTTTCAGGGTTTTCATTATATGATTTTAAGAAAAAGTGATACGATTTTTTAAATTCGCCAAAACCATAATATATATGCCCTAAATAATAATATGATTGCTCTTTATAGTATGATTCAATTGATTCAAATTCACTCTGTTCTATTACTTTTAAAAAGTGATACCGTGCCTTGACATTCTGTTTTAACTGTGAGTAATAAATTGTTGCTAAATTAAAACGTACCCTGTACAATTCAGGCCTTTTCTGCAACAGTTTCTCCAACACTGCAACGCCATCATCAACCCGGTTAAGATTCATATATACAGAATATTGTAATACATAAGGCTTGTCCCAGCTTTCATTTACTGCAATTGATTTATCAGCATACTCTATCGCTTTAGCATAATCATACTGATAATAATAACATTCTGCAATCTGATAGTATATGGCATCTAACTGGGTGCCTTCCCTGCTTGCCTCTTCAAACAGTTTAATGGCCTGTGAATAATTCTTTTCATTTTTTAATAATAAAGCTTTACTGTACAGCTCAAACGATGTTTCATTATATGTGGGCTTGGTGGCGGTATTCTGTATATTTTGTACAGAACTGCATGACAGTGCAATAATCAGCAAAAGCGGCAGGGATTTCTTCATGGTAACAATTCCTTAAAATAAAAATAATCTTGTGTTAACTAACTTTCCTTATAAAAATGGATTGTATAAACCTACCACTCAAGGCGGCGGGGTTGTGCGATAGTACCTGTGTAACGGGCAAATTGCCAGGTAAACTATCACATATATATCAATATATACTCTTTACGGTAACTGTCAAATATAAAATGTTACTATATATTGACATACAATAGTTTTGTAACAAAACCAAAAGTATTGATACAAAAATACTTTGCAAATGTAAAGAAATTTTGTATATTGTATTCTGCATGTGTATAATTGAAAGGACTTGTTCATAGAAACAACAATTACATACGTATATCAAAAATTTTCAGGAGGTAACAAATGCTTTTTGGGATTGACCCTTTATACTGGATGATGATGGCTCCTGTTTTGCTCATTTCCCTATGGGCTTCGTTCAGGGTAAAAAGTGCTTTTAATAAATACTCTCAAATTCCATCACGGTCCGGTCACACCGGTGCTGAAGTAGCACGAATAATTTTACAGAGAAATGGTTTGTCGCATATACCTGTTGAAGAAACGACAGGTTTTTTATCAGACCACTATGACCCCATCAAGAAAGTAGTCAGGCTTTCGCCTGAAGTGTATAACAGCAATTCATTGGCTGCAATTGGCGTAGCAGCCCATGAAACAGGACATGCCATTCAGCATGCTAAAATGTATAAGCCTCTTGTTTTGCGTAACGCAATTGCGCCAACCGCATCCATTGGTTCAAACCTTTCCTGGATCATCATTTTTGCCGGCTTTATTATTGGCTCACTGGGGCTTGTAAAATTTGGGATATTGCTTTTCAGTTTAGTAGTCTTCTTTCAGCTTATTACATTACCGGTTGAATTCAACGCTTCATCAAGAGCAAAAGAAATACTTCAAGGCTATGGCATTGTAAGTTCAGGTGAGCTTGCAGGGGTTAACAAAGTACTGTCAGCTGCTGCAATGACCTATGTTGCTGCGGCAGCGTCAGCAATTATGACGTTATTATATTTTTTGATTAGAGCGGGATTATTAGGTGGAAGAGATGAATAAAAGATAATTGGGGGATATGGGGCAGCTTCGCTACCCCATATTTTTTTCCAGAGCTGGATTATTAGGTGGAAGAAATGAATAATAAAAGAATCCAAAGATGGGATTTTTGTCATACCACATCTTTTTCCAGAGCTGCATTATTGAGCGGATGTGATGAATAACAAGCAATTGAGTGACGGGGTGGATATGCTACCCCATATTTTTTTCCAGAGCAGGGCTACTTGGCGAAAGTTATGATTAAAAGTTTCTTCATAATGGGTTGATTGTCACACTTCATTTTTTTTCTTATCGCTGGTCTATTAGGCGATAGTCATCATTAAAAGATTATCAAGTAATGAAATTGTTGTCACTCCTCATTTTCTTATCGCTGGTCTATTAGACAAAAGTTATGATTAAAAGGTTTCTTGGATTCAAGTAACAAGTGCAACCTTTCTTGAAAAAGAAGGGTTGACTGCCAATAAGTTTACTCTTCTTTTGATAGTTAGCACACAAAACAAAAGAGGAGAAAAAAATGGCTTATCAGCAGTTAACCCTTGAAGAGAGAAGCATGATATGTGGATTTTGTAAAGCAGGATTTTCAAATAATCAGATAGCCCAAGAGCTTGGAAGGCACAAATCGACTATAGGCAGAGAGCTAAAACGGAATAAAGGGATGAAGGGATACCGTCCAAAACAAGCCAATGAGATGGCAAAGGAAAGGAAACAAACCTCTGACAAGGCAATCAAATGGACACCTGAATGTGAGGATAAGATTGTAACATTATTAAAGGAAAACTGGAGTCCTGAGCAAATATCTCATCGACTTAAAAAGGACGGAAGTATATGCATAAGTCATCAAAGGATTTATCAGTTTATACGTGAAGATAAAGCTAAAGGTGGCACATTATACACGCATTTGCGTCAGGGTCATAAAAAAAGGCGTAAAAAGTATGGTAAAAGCACATCAAAACGGGGTCAAATTACAAATAGGGTATCAATACATGATAGACCGGCACATATTGACGAGCGTTTGGAGTGTGGACACTGGGAAGGAGATACCATTATTGGTAAAAATCATAAAAAAGCCATGATAACCCTTGTTGAGCGAAAATATGGTTTTAGTATAATCGAAAAAGTTGAATCAAAGAGGTCTGATCATGTGGCAGCAAAAATAATAGAGGTCATGTCACGATATAAAGACAAGGTCAAGACGTTAACGTTTGATAATGGGTTGGAATTTGCAGAGCATGAAGCAATAGCAAAAGGATTGGAATGTAGCATATATTTTGCGAACCCATATAGTTCCTGGCAAAGAGGAACAAATGAAAATACAAACGGTTTGTTCCGTCAGTATTTTCCAAAGGGATCTGATTTTGACACATATTCCG
>Ga0308389_1000988_pt1 | contig 20005 bp, 8 predicted proteins | sample Hotspr2Sample148_FD_202362 | JGI IMG/M metagenome (GOLD analysis project Ga0308389, IMG submission 202362) | Hot spring phototrophic mat microbial communities from Mushroom Spring, Yellowstone National Park, Wyoming, United States - 20040719_148 ... | reverse complement strand
CAGACTTCGCAGCCGCTGGACGGCTCCCGCGCCTGGCGCTGTACCGCATCAATTTCCTTCCGAAAGTCGCTTTCGGCATATCGCTTTGCCAGCCACCACACGTCGTCTAGGATGGCCTCGTCATCGCGCGTCGCCTCTTCCAGCCGTCCCTCCGCCCGCAGCGACGCCACGGCGCGTCGCAGGGCCGCCCGCAGCGCCTGGTCATCGGTATCTTCGGGTTGCAGGTCCTCGCACAGCCTGTGAACGATGAGACCACGTATGGCCGGCGAAAGCCGCGCCTGCCCCTCCGGGCGTTCGGTATCTTCGACGGGCCGGCGCTCCAGCCCGGCCTCGTCTTCCAGCGGGTCGAGAAAGCGCGCAAAGTAGTATTGGCGGGGGCAGTGGGCAAAGCTGTTCAACTGGGCCACCGAGTAGTGATACTGCCCATGTATGGCTTTCGGGTCAGGCGCAACCGTTTCCAGTTGGTCCTCAAGTTGACGGATAAGTTCCCGGCGTGCCCGTTCGCGCTGCCTGGCATCGGCTGCCGCCTGCGCGACAAACGCCTCCCGGCTGGATGGTTCCGGGAGCGGGGTTGGGTCTGCATTCCCTGGCACGGCCGGGACGCTGTCCCGCAGGACGAGAATCCGGGCCGCGTCGAGTTGCACTTCCATCCCGGCAGGCCCCACGTCCGGGGGGGCGCTTCCGGCATCCTCTTCAGGCAGCAGCCACGGACTCAGCCAGTCCAGAAAACTCTGGACGGAACTGCCTTCCGCATTTCCGGTTTTGGGTCGCGCCGCGGCCGAGAGAATGAGGGCGTCCTGGGCGCGCGTCATGGCGACGTAAAGCTGGCGCATCCGCTCGAACTGCTCCCGGCGCTCAATCCTTTCCAGCGCCATGCTTTTCAGCGCCGTGGGCCGCCGCCGGCCCAGCATGTCGGGCACATCGAAGCCCAGGCCGCTGTTCCGCTCGAAAACGAACTTCCCGGCGCTTTGCCGCCAGCGGCGTTGCAGGTCCGGCAGGACGACAACCGGAAACTCCAGCCCCTTGGACTTGTGAATCGTCAGCAGCGCCACGGCGTCAAGACCAAGTTCAAGCTGGGCTTCGGCTTCGCGGGCATCAAGGCGGCGAAACTCGCGGATGTAGGCGACGAAATCCCGCAGCAGATGCGTCTCGCGGCTGGCAAAGCCCCGGGCCAGCGCCACCAGCTTGTCGAGATTGGACAACCGCTGTGGGCCGTCTTCGGCTCCGGCGCACACGATGTCATAGCCTGTCCGGCGAATGGCCTGCTCGATGAGGTCAGGCAGCGGCAGGCGGTTCCGTACGGCCAGCAGCTCTTCCAGAATTTCGACAGCCTCTTCCAGCAGCGCGCGCTGCTCACTGGCAAGTGCGGCCTGTTTCTGTTCGGCTTCGCGGCGCAGTTGGCTGTACAGCGAAACCCACTGGTCGGACGCATTGGCAGCCGTCCACCGCAGCCACAGCAGGGTTTCATCCGACAGCCCGAACAGCGGCGAGCGCAGGATGCCGGCCAGGGCAATGTCATCGGCACGATTGTCGAGAAATGCCAGCAGGTTCAGCAGGTCGGAGACCTCCGGGCGTCCGTAGAAGCCGTGTCCGGCGACGACATAGCACGGCACACCGGCCCGCCGCAGCGCGCGTTCGTAGGTCTTGACATCCGTCAGCGCCCCAAACAGGAAGGCAATGTCGCGGTAGGTCGGCGGCCGGGGCGTCCCCTGCGCGGTATTGACCAGCGGGATTTGCTGCTCCACCAGCTCCCGTACGTACCCGGCCAGCCGTTCGGACTCGATGTCACGCAGCGATTCGTCGTACGGCGAGGGCTTCTCATCGTCCTTCTTATCGTCCTTGGGCATTCCCGTGTAGAGAAAGACCACCGCCGGCCGTCCTGTATCAAGCGCCGGGCGAAAGGCCACACCCGGCTCATGCGCCACGAAGCCGCTCTGCCGCAGTTCGGCCGGCTGGCTTCCTTCCGGCGCGGCCATGATGCGGCTGAAGATGGCATTGAAAAAATCCACCAGGCGCGGGTCGCTGCGAAAGTTGACCTCCAGACGGAGATGCTGCCCCCCTTTTGCCGTCACCGAATCAATGGTTTCGTCAAAAACCTCGACTTCCGCCCCACGAAAGGCATAGATGGATTGCTTGCGGTCGCCGACGAAGAAAAACGTCCGGTTGCCGCCGCTGGCAGGTTTGGACGTGAGAGCGTCGAGGCCGAGGTCTCCGAGAATATCCCGTTGAAGGTGATTCGTGTCCTGAAACTCATCCACCAGAAAGTGCCGGTAGCGTTCCTGGACGCGCCGTCGGATGTCGGCGGACTCCAGCAACTCACGCGCCCGCAGTTGCAGGTCCTCGAAATCGAGCGCCGCCGATTCGTTTTTGGCTTTGGTGTAGAGAAACTCCACGCTCCGCAACACTTGGAAGACCGCCTGCTGGTAGTCCCGCGCACAGACATCGAAATAGATGGCTTCGAGCTGTCCCCCGCCCTGGCTGCGGGTTCCGAGCGACTCCTGCAGCGGTTTGACCGCCTTGCCCACATTGCCGCGCGCAGCCGGCAGGGCTTCGCGCAACCGCGCCAGCGTCGCCAGAAATGCCGGCAGCGCGTCCACTGATGGAGCCGCCTGCTGCAACCCATTGGCTTCCCGGTTCCAGACCGCCAGAAACGCCTCGGCTGCTTCCAGGGTTTTGCCGGTCTTTTTGGCGCGCTTTTCCTCGTCAATGGCCGTTTTCAGCGCCGCCACATGCTGCTCTACGGACTGCAAGGCGGTTGTGTAATCAGCCAGCGTCAGAGTGTTCTGCGCGGTGATGCGCTCGGCTTCGTCCAGAGGAATACCCAGGCTGCGGAGCTGGTTGAACACCTGCTTGAGTTCGGCAATGAGCGTTGCCCGGCCATAAGCCGCCACCAGTTCCGCCACCCGGTCATCACCCTGGTCAATCGCGCCGGTGACGGCCTGCTGCGCCGCCTGATCGAGCATGACGGCCGCCGTGTATTCATCAAGCGTGGTAAAGGTCGGATCAACTTTAGCAGCAAGGGGAAACTCGTGCAGCAGCCGCGAACAAAAGCTGTGAATCGTGCCGATGGCGGCGGCTTCAAGCTGGCGCTTGCGCTGCCGCCACAGAAGCTCTGCGCCTGTCCCCTGACAGGCCACAATCTGCTCCTCAAGGCGCTGCCGGATGCGCTCGCGCATTTCGTTGGCGGCCTTGTTCGTAAAGGTGATGGCTACGATGTTTTCGACGCCGACACCCGGCTGTTCGAGCAGGTGCAGGAAACGCTCGGTCAGCACGCGCGTCTTGCCGGCGCCCGGGCCGGCCGTGACGACCAGCGGGCGGTCAAGGACCTCGATGGCCGCCTGCTGGTCATCCGTCAAGCCTGTCGTGGGATTGAGTGTGACAACCATCGCTTTCACCTGAAAAACCAATACCGGCACCTGAAAAACCAATGCCGGGACGGCGCGCCGAAAACAACCGTTCGCCGGGCCGAAAGGATTAGGCTATAGTCCGGCGTTTCATTTCATACTCCGTCCTACTCCCCTGCTATGTCACCTGAAGTTGTGGAATCACTGCCGGCCACCGTACCGCACCCGTCCCTTTCACGGGAACAACAGCACGAAATTTACCACTACCTCAAGCTCACCCGGTTGCTCGAAGAGCGGCTCGTCAACCTGTACCGCCAGACGAAAGTTGTTGGCGGGCTGTATCGTTCGCTGGGTCAGGAAGCCACGGCCGTCGGGAGCGCCTACGCACTGGACAAGTCACACAACGACATGATTGCCCCGCTCATTCGTGACCTTGGAGCGATGCTGGTCATGGGCGCTACGCCACGGGAACTGCTCCTGCAATACATGGCCAAGCGCGACAGCCCCACCCGTGGGCGCGACCTGCAGATTCACTTTGCAGATTTACGGCGCGGCTTCATCGGTCCCATTTCACACCTGGGCGACATGCTGCCGGTGATGTGCGGCATTGCGTTGGGCTCCCGTCTGCGGCGCGAATCGCGCGTCTGTCTGGTCTATATGGGCGATGGCGCTTCCTCGACCGGCGCGTTTGCCGAAGGCATGAACTTCGCCGCTGTGCAGCGGCTTCCCGTGGTCGTCATCGTCGAAAACAACGGCTACGCTTACTCAACGCCAACCAGCCGCCAGATGGCCGTCGAGCGCATTGTGGACAAAGCCGTGGGTTTTGGCGTCCGGGGTGAACGGGTTGACGGAAACGACGTTCTCGCTGTGTACGATGTCACACGGCGGGCTGTCGAGCACGCCCGTGCCGGCGGCGGTGTCACGCTCATCGAGGCCGTCACTTTTCGGATGAAAGGCCACGCCGAGCACGACGACCAACGCTACGTGCCGAAAGAACTGCTGGCGGCGTGGGCCGCCAAAGACCCTCTGCAACGCTATGAGCGGTATCTGCTCGAAACCGGACTGGCGACGCCGGACGAACTGGAAGCCATCACGCAGCGGATTTCCCGGCAACTCGATGACGACGTAGCCTTTGCGGAAGCCAATCCCATGCCCGAACCGGCTTCGGCGCTGCTCGATGTCTATGCGTCCTGACCACCATCTGCCACGAAAGGTCTGGTCATGTCCATTGCCCTTCCGTCGCCTTCGTTTCGTTCCGCGCCGCCGCTGGTCAGCCTGACCAAAGCCTTTCCGACGCCTTTCAAAAACGTCATTGCCACGGCGCGGACGTGCTATTCGGCGCGCGGCATCGTCCGCGACGAAGACATCCAGACTGGATTTGAGCCGCTGGCGCAGAGCATCTACGAAGCCGGACACCACACCACCTACCAGCACGCCCACTTCCAGTTTGCCCTGGCGAATGTGTCGCGGCAGTTCATCTGGAGCTTTCTGCACGCCCATCCGTTTTACAACTCCGAGCAGGTCAGCCAGCGGTACGTGCCGGTCAAACCGGGGACGTACTTCATTCCCGCGCTGTCTGGCGAGGCGCTGGCCGTGTACGAAGCGGCCATTGCGCGCCAGTTCGACGCCTACCGGACGCTGAGCGAGCGCTTGCAGTTGGTCGTCGCAGCCGAATACCGCAAGCTGTTTTCCAAACACGACCCGCAGCACCCCAAAGTACGCCGCAAAATCGAGAAGCGCGCCATGGAGGTCGCGCGGTACGTCCTGCCCGTGGCCACCTTTGCCTACCTGTACCACACGGTTTCGGGCATCACGCTGCTGCGCTACTGGCGGCTGTGCGAGCAGTACGACGCACCTGAAGAAACGCGCGCCGTGGTAGGTGCGATGGTGGCGGCGCTGCTGGCGCACGATCCGCTCTACCAGACGGTGCTGGAAGACCCCCTGCCCCTGGAAGCCACGCTGGAGTTCGACTTTGCCGGGTGGGGAACCTCTGACGGGCAGCGGCAGGTCTTCCGGCAGGAATTCGATGCGAGCCTGGGCGGGCGGATTTCGCGCCTTGTGGATTGGAAGCCGCAGAATGAAACCCTGCTGGCGGCGGCCGTCCGGGAAGTTCTGGGACTGCCGGCAGCGGCGCTGTCCGATGATGACGCCGTGGCGCTCGTCCTTGATCCGGCGCGCAACCGGCTGCTGGGTGAAAAACTCAACCTGACGACGCACGCGAAGCTGACGCGGGCGCTGGCGCATCCGCACTACACTTTCCGCAAGAAGCTGAGCCACACAGCGGATTCACAGGACCAACGCCACCGGTTGACGCCCGGCTCGCGCCCCCTGCTGGTCGGACATCTCGATGCCGAGCCGGATTATGAAACCCCGGCGCTTATTCATCTTGATGAACAACTGGAGCGGTTTTACCGCGAGACCATGGCGCGGACGTGGGAAGCCATCGGACGGCTGAAGGCACTGGGCGTGGCGGCCAGCGATGCGGCCTATCTGCTCCCCAATGCTGTCTCGATCCGCTTCACGGAGTCGTCTGACCTGCTCAACCTGCACCACAAGCACCGCATGCGGTTGTGTTACCTGGCGCAGGAAGAAATCTGGCGGGCGTCAGTCGAAGAAGCCCGGCAGATTCGGGAGGTCAATCCCCGGATTGGGCGCTGGCTGCTTCCGCCCTGTGGTCAGCGCGCCGCAGCCGGAGTGCGTCCGATCTGCCCGGAGGGCGAGCGGTTTTGTGGCGTCCGCGTGTGGAAGCTCGACCTGATGGACTACCGGCGTACGTTTTAGGCCCGGCAGACGCGGCCCGGCTTTCGGAAGGCCCGTCGACGCACAGGCTGGCAGGTGAAGCCCGGCAGCGGATGAAGCACCATCGCGGCCGCAAGAAAGTCCCCTTGCTTGACAGGCTATGGCCAGACATCTATGTTCGGCCACTTGACTTTATATCCAAGGCAAGGACTGTTTCATGGCGATTGGTGTCAAGCTCACGACCACGCGCAACAAGGAAAAAGCCAAAGCCAAAGCGGCGCAGGCTGCAACGGCCGCGCCGCCGATGACGCCGGAACGCGAAGAACTGCTCCGGCCGCCAGCGTTTGACCTTTTTCTCCAACGCATCCGCCAGGCGGTTGAAGAAACCGAACTCCCGTTAGGCAAAATCGGACTGGCGCTGCTCATGGTGGTTGTGGTTTCCGGCGGAGCCTACTGGTTTTACAGCTACAACCAGGCCAAGGGCGAGCAGGCATTTGCCGAGGCGCTGGCGATATACAACGCCGAAGTCAAGGAAGCGCCAAAGGAAGGTGAGGCAGCCGAAGATGAGCCGCCCGTTCCCGGCAAAAAGACCTACCCGGACGAAAAAACCAAGTACACCGAAGCGGCAGCCGCCTTTGACAAAGCTGCCGGCTACGCTTCGCAGAGTTTTATGAGCCGCTACTACGCGGCTTTGTGTCGGCTCAAGCTCGACCCGGCCCAGGGCATTCAGGCATTGCGGGACCTTTCCGTAACTCCTGGTGCCGTCGGTCAGCTCGCCACCCTCGCGCTGGCGGATGCCCTGGCCGCCGAAGGCAAGGTGGATGAAGCCATTGCGCAGTATCAGCAACTCCGTGAGAAGTGCGCGCAGGCTGGCAACAATGCCGTGGTTTCGCCGGAGGTCATTGCCTTCGCACTTGGAAAGCTCTACGAAGCCAGGCAGGACCCGGCGGCGGCCGTCAAAGAGTACGCCATTGCGGCCAAGTCACGGAGCATGGCGCTGCTTGGGCAGCAGGCTTACCAGCGCCTGGCGGCGCTCGACCCGGAAATGGCCCGTCAGATGCCCGAACCCAAACAGGGCGGTGAAGACGACACCTTCTGAGGCGCTCGCTCCGACGGCGCAGCGCCCTGCCCAATGTCCAACCTTGCCTGGCGCGTCATCACGGCGCTCATCGCACTGCCGCTGTTGTTCTGGAGTATCTGGCTCCCGACGCCCTTTCTCTTTGTTGGCTTTGTCATTCTGGCCACGCTGTTCGGGCTGATTGAGTACTTTCACCTCGCCGAAAAACTGGGCTTCATTCCCTTTGTAAGCATTGGCATCTGCGGGCTGCTTGGCGTTCACAGTCTGTTCTATGTGCGCGCCACTGAGTTTTTACCGGCGCTGCTGGGGCTGTTGCTCGGTGCCACCATGGTGCAGGGCGTGCTCACGGAACGGGATTTCAAAAAGTCGCTTCCTTCCCACGCGGCCACGCTGCACGGCGTCGTCTATGTGGGAGTGCTGTGTGGTTTTCTCATCGGCCTCAAGCGGCTCGAACCGCCGGAACTGGGCAGCCGGTTTCTGACATTTTTCTTCGTGGTCATTATGGCCGGAGACGTTGCGGCGTACTTCGTTGGCCGTGCCTTCGGGCGGCACAAGCTGGCGCCGCTGGTCAGCCCCGGAAAGACGATTGAAGGCGCCGTGGGCAACGTCGTTGGCAGCCTGGCGGCGGCCGTGGCGGTTCATTACGGGCTGTTTCCGGCGCTTCCCCTTTCCCACGCCCTGGCTCTGGCTGTTGTCATGAACATTATCGGACAACTCGGCGACCTGTACGAATCGCTTCTCAAACGTGGCGCTGGCGCCAAGGATGCCGCTGCCGTGCTGCCCGGCCACGGCGGGCTGCTCGACCGACTCGACAGTTTGCTCTTCAATGCGCCGGTGCTTTATTACTATGCACAGTACGGCCTGCCCCCGACCTGACCGGGGGCAGCCCCAATGGATGTTTGACCAGGATCGGGCCTGCCGCCCCAGCCCATGCCCCCTGGCTCACAGGACAAAGCATGAAACCATCCACTCTGGCGGTTGCCGTGACGTGCCTCGTCATCGGCTTTTTCATCGGATTTGCCTACACCAACAGCCGCAACCGGGAGTTCATCCGCGAGCAGACCGAAAAAGCGCGGGCGGAAGCCTTTGCCGCCAGCAACCGGACGGCCGGCGGCGCAGCGCCCGATGATGACCTGCACCGCAACCCGAACGTGGAGACGGCGCTCGCCGAAGCCGCCAGCAAACGGGATGACTTCGACGCCCAAACCCGGCTGGGCATCTTTTTGGCCGAACATGGCCGCATTTCTGAAGCGCGGGAATGCTTCGAGGCCGCCGTCAAACTCCGCCCGGACGACTGGCAGGCGCTGGCCATTCTGGGACGGTTGCTGGCCGCCGAATCGAAATACCCGGAAGCCATCGCCCGGTTTGAAGCGGCCTACAAGCTACAACCGAACAACGGGCAGATCGTGGTGGGGCTGGCCAATGCGCTCTTTGACGCCAAACGCTACGAAGACGCCCAGAAGTGGTACGAAAAGGCGCTCACCCTGACGCCCAGGGATGTCAACGTCATCACCGATCTGGGTTTGACATACTACTTCCGCCGGCCACAGCAGTTGGACAAAGCGATGGCGTACTTCCGGCAGTCACTCAGCATTGACCCGAACCACACGCTTACGCTTCAGAACTACGCCATTGCCCTGCTCGATGCCAATCGTCCCGAAGAAGCCAGGCCCATCGTGGAAAAGCTGGAACGACTCGCACCACAGAACGAAATGCTGCCGGCCATCCGGCAGCGGCTGGCCCAGGCAAACACGACCGGCAACATTCCGCCCCACTGACGGGACGGCCCAAACTAGCGTGGGACAGCCAAGCGCCGGATGATGTCCGTGATGATTTCATCGGGCGTGATGCCATCAATCTCGGCTTCGGAGCGCAGCACGATCCGGTGCCGTAGCACCGGCAGGGCCACGGCCTTGACATCATCCGGGGTGACGAACGTCCGCCCATCGAGCGCCGCCTGGACTTTCGCCGTGAGCAGCAACGCCACGGCCGCACGGGGACTGGCCCCCCACGTCAGGTTGGGCGCGGCCGGCGGCCGTGTGGCACGAACGAGATTGACCATGTAGCGGCGGACGCCTTCCTCAACGACGACATCCCGAACCGCTGCCCGGCACTGAAGAATGACGCTTGAATCCGGCAGGCACTCCAGCGGGAGCACGTCGAGCCGCCGGGCATTGAAGCCGCTGCTCCAGTTGGAAACCACCTGGACTTCCTCTTCGAGCGAAGGGTAATCCACGAGAATTTTCAGCAGGAAACGGTCTAGCTGGGCTTCGGGCAGGGGGTACGTGCCCTCGTACTCAATCGGATTCTGCGTGGCCAGCACCATAAACAGCGGCGACATGCGATGGGTTTCGCCATCCACCGTCACCTGCCGCTCCTCCATGGCTTCGAGCAGCGCCGACTGGGTTTTGGGCGGCGTGCGGTTGATTTCATCCGCCAGCAGCAGGTCGGTGAAAATCGGCCCCCGGCGAAAGGTGAACACCCCGGTTGCCGTGTTATAGACGTTCGTTCCGGTCACATCAGCCGGCATCAGGTCAGGGGTGAACTGGATGCGGTTGAACCCGGCCCCGATGACGCGCGCCAGGGTTTTGACAAGCAGCGTCTTGGCTGTGCCCGGTGGCCCTTCGAGCAGAACGTGACCTTCGGCCAGAAGTCCGGTGAGAATCTGGTCAATGACGGCGTTTTGCCCAACGATGACAAGACGCAGTTGCCGCCGGATGAACTCGGCGACTTCCTGCACAGATGGCCCCATACCGGTTTCCTTTCCCAACCTATGTGCCGTTGGCGTCGAGTCCCAGTTCGCGCAGCCTGGCCGCCAGACGTTGCAAACGTGCTTCAGCGGCTTCGGCCCGCTGGCGCTCCGCTTCGGCCCGTTGCTGCTCCGCCTCAGCCCGTTGCCGTTCCAGTTCGGCCCGCTGGTACTCGGCTTCCGCCCGCTGGCGCTCCGCCTCAGCCCGTTGCTGCTCCGCCTCAGCCCGTTGCCGTTCCAGTTCGGCCCGCTGGTGCTCGGCTTCCGCCCGCTGCCGTTCGGCTTCGATACGTTCCTGCGCCAGGGCCGCTTCCCGTGCGGCTTGCGACAGCCGCTGTAGTTCTTCCCGCAGGATGTCTTCGGGCATGGGCGGCGCAAGGATGGTTTCAACCGGCAGGGTCAGTCCGGCTAGAACCCGCGATGCCAGCACATCCCCCGGCCTGAGCACCTGCTCCTGATAGGTTGTGGCATCCTCCGCCAGATACAGCGCCACGACCTGCTTCCGGCGGCCGTCCACAATCCAGTACTCCGGAATCCGCCGCTGCTCATACTCGGCGCGCTTGTCGTAGTAATCGTCTTTCCAGTTCTCGCTGGTGACTTCGACCACCAGGCGCATCGGCTCGCCGAGTCGCAGGACGGCCGGGCCGCCCTGCTTCAGCAGACGTTCCCAGTCGTGGCGGTCATACATGGCAATGTCCGGCAGGCGTGACGTGTCTTCCTCGGTCTGGACGCCGGCATTGACGCGCACCACATAGGGAAGGTTATGCGCGGCAATGAAACGCATCATCATCGCAGCCAGAAAGCTGATGAGCAGTTCGTGCGCGGCAGTGGCCGTGGGCATAGGAACCAGCACCCCGCGCACCAGTTCGTAGCGGGTGTCCGTGCCATCATCAAAACGCAGGTATTCCTCGAAGGACATCCGGCGTTCAACGGGCGGGGCCGAAGGCGCGCGTGACATCGTGCATCATCTCCTCAAAGGTTCTACGGTCAAGACCGACCGGTTTCCAGCAGGCCGGTTCAGGAGCAAAGCCTGCTGGCTACAAACCTTCACCGACCACATCGGTAAAGTTCAACTCACTGGTTGGCGTCAAGCCAAACAGGTTCTTCCGCGCCGGTTGCTGCTCAAGACGCCGGCGCACTTCGGCCAAAAGCTGTCTGGCTTCATCCGTTGCGGCCGGTGAACTGGCGGCCAGCGCGAGCAAAGCCTGGGCAAACGTCATCGCCAGTTCCTCATCCTGCTGCGCCAGTGCTGCCGCCGCCAGACGGGACAACAACTGCCGCTGTGCAGCAAGCCGCTGGTCAGCAGCCTCCCGGCTGGCCGATGTGTACGCTGCCGCCGGCCAGGAAACCACCGGCTGCTCATAGACCACACCGGCGGACGGCAGTCCGGCGGAAGGCGTTTGCGGGACAAACTGCACATTGCGCGCCAGCGCCAGCGCCATTCCGGTCTGGTTGGCGGCCAGCGCTGCCCGAATGACCTGCTCCCGATCAGATGAGGCCCCTTCGCGCAGGGCCTGCACGTAGGCCGGGATGGCCTGCCCTGGCCGGTTCGTCCGTTCCAGAAATTGCCCGTAGGTTTCCCGCGCGCCCGTGGCGTATGGCATTTGCGCCGCCTGCTCAAAGGTTTTCTGGGCCTCGGTCGTACGCCCCAGCGCGTCCTGCAACACAGCCAGGCAGGTCAGACTTTCTGCATCAGAGGACGCGCGGGCTTTACCCAACAGCGCCTCACCGACTGCCGGCTGCTGAAGCAGCAGGGCAACCAGTTGCTGAAGTCCGCGCTGCCGTTCCTCCGCCTTCAACCGGCGGTCCTGAGCAAGTTCATAGAGTTGCGTCGCGGCCGCTCCCCGGTCGCCCGTGCGTGCCAGCAGCCGCGCCATTTCAATCCGGTTTTCGGCATCTCCCGGAAGCAGCCGGTAAAGACGCTCACGCCACTTCAGGGCCGGCGCATAAGCCCCATACTTGGCCGCCAGTGCCGCCGCCTCGGCCAGTACCTGCGGTTCGGGACGGCGCTCAACCAGCCGGGTGAGCTGCCGCAGCGCCGCCTCGGTCTGCCGCCGCATCAACTGGGCTTCGATGTAGCCCAACGCAACCCCCAGGCTGTCATCCCGGGCCATCTGCAACTGGTAGCAGGTTTCCAGAAACGCCGTGGCTTCCTCCGCCTTGCCTTCGTTCAGCAGCAGGTAACAGGCATGTTGCGCCCGCTGAATGGCTCCCGTGTCGTTCGGCGCATCCGGCGTAGCCGCGGCCGGAGCGGCAACAAACGCTTTCAGACGTTCGACGGCCGCCGCCGTGCGCCCACTGCGTATAGCCACTGCCGCCTGCGCCATGACGAGCCACTCGGGTTCGACCGCCACCGTCTCCGGCTCGGAAATGTACAGGTCAGGGGGCGCCTCTTCCCGCATCCGGCCGAACAGCGTCTGGCGCAGTGCAACCATGTCGCGCAGCTCCCGCTCCGCTTCGGCGTAGGCTTTTGAAGCCACCAGCGCCGTTGCCCAGGCCCGCTGCACCTTGGATAGCGCACCGGCAAGGGTGTCGCTGCCGGGGACATCGTCGCTGTACAGGTCATAGTCGCCACGGGCATAGGCCGTGATGATCTGGTTGGCCAGGCGCTCACTGGTCAGGCGGTACAGCGGCAGCCGCGTCCGCTCCGGCAGGGCCTCGGTCAGGGTCAACTGCAGGCCAAGGCGGATGTCATCCGGGGTTGCCGCCAGAACCTGTACCAGCGCCGGCACGATCAGCGACTCCCGGCCGGACTGACTGCGGGCCAGCGTGCAAAGCAGCGTCACCAGCGGTTCATAGGTGTCCTCATTGGCGCGCTCCCGCAGCCGGGCAACAAGGTAGGCTTCCACCGGCGGCAGAGCTTCGTTGAGCAGGTCGTACCGGGCCAGCACTGAGAGAAACGTCAGGTGGGCGGCAAGCTGGTTGCGTCGTCCGGCGAGCATCCGCCGCCACGTCCCCAGGGCGGCTGTCCGGTTGCCCATTTCATAGAGAGCAGCGCCTTCAGCCGCGATGGCTTCCGGGTCTTCCGGGGCCAGTTCACGCGCCAGCCGCGCATGCTCCAGGGCTTCGGGATAGCGTTTGCGCGCACACAGAAAATACGCCAGTGCCGTCTGCGCTGATGCCGAACGGGGAGAAGCTTCTGTTTCGGCCACCAGGAAGCGCAGGGCATCCGCCGCCCGCGAGTCATCCAGAGTCAGCCAGACGCCGTAGTTGCGCGCCGTGCGAAACCAGTCTTCCCCGGTGAGTTCGCGTGCCGGGTCCGGCTTGCGGTTGGCCTGCTCGCCTATCGGCCGGATACCCAGCACCTGCCGGTACAGGTTTTCGACCTCCGGCGACCGGTTTCGGAAGTAGAGTTCAAGTTGCGCCAGCCGCGCCTGCTGCCAGGCAACCGGCTGTCCGGCGTTCTCAATGGCCAGCCTTGCCAGTTCCTTCTCGCGCACATGGACGAGAAAGTTGATGAGCTGGAGCTGGTAGGGCGAGTAGCTGGCAGCCAGTTTCCGCATGGTTTGCCGATCGCCCTGCTGGTGCAGCAGCTCCAGCAGCCGCATCACGAGCGGATTTTCTTCCGTGACAAGCGCACCGGTACGTTGCCGGTAATACTGCTCCAGTACCGTCCGCTCGGCCGCCACATCCCCAACGTTGCGGCAGAAGTCAGCCTTGGCGGCCGTGAAGTCGAAGGCCCCGGGAAAGCGTGCACGGGCTTCCTCAGCCGTCAACAGGGCAAGCGCCGCCTTGGTGTCCAGACGGGATTCATAGAAGGACAGCAGCGCCCGCAGTGCATTGACGTAGTTAGGGTCTTCCGCCGACTGCTGTGCCGCGTAGGCGGCATCCTTGCGCCGCAGCAGCGCCTGCTCCGTCGCCCGGTACAAGCCCAGATTGGCGGTGATGCTGGCCAGACGCTCAAACTCGGCCGACCCGACAACAGCCCGCGTCAGGCGTTGCGTCAGCGCCTCATCCAGTTGGGCAAGCTGGGCCGCCGTGGCATAGCCGCGGATGACCTGGGGGAAACGTGACGGCCGCACCGTGTAGTCGAGCAGCCCGCGTTCACGCTGGACAACTGCATTCTGCGGGGCCTTGGCCAGAGCAGCCTCAAGGGCTTCGAGCCGGCCGAGCGCTGCCACGGCCGATTCACGGTACAGAATGGTCTGCAACCACGCGACCACGGCATCCTCATCGAACGTTTCCGTCGGCGGCGACTTCATGACGCGCGCAAAGCCCTCGTCATAAAAGCTGCCGCCCTCGGCAACGGCGCCGGCCGTCAGCAGGGTCTTTCCGGCGGCAAAATACACCTGCGCCGACAACTGTTTCCGCCTGGCAAAGGACTCCCGCAGCGCCGCGATGGCGCGTTCGGTCTGGCCCTGTTCGAGATACACCTCGGCCGTCGCGGCTGCCCAGCGCGGGTTTTGCGGCTCCAGCTCGGCCGCCCGTTTGAGCGTGGCCAGGGCGTCATCATAGCGTCCGGCCTGACGATAGAGCGCCGCCAGGGTACTCCTGAAATCACCCCGCTGCGGCTCGTTGACAATGGCCTTGGCATACTGTTCCGCCGCGCCGCCCAGATTGCCCTGAAACCGGTAGATTTCCGCCAGAACGACATTCCAGCGGTAGTTGCGGTCGGCCTTGGCAGCCAGTTCGGTGTAGTAGCGCGTCATCCGCTCCAGCAGGTTCTGCTGCTCGGCATACCGCAGGGCCACCTGCAACCGGGACGAGTCTTCCGGCTCGCGGTTGATGAGTTCGATGTGCTGGTCAACGGCTTCCTGATGCCGGCCAAGGCGCGTCAACACTTCGATGTAGCCTTTCCGCAGCTCGAACTCATCGGCCCCGGCAGCCAGACTGGCCAGGCCCTGCTGGTACAACGCGGCCAGATCGGCATCGCGTTTGGCGTCTGCCAGAAGCCGGGCCAGTTCGGTAAAGGCCTCCGTATCCGTGGGATTGGCCGCATACCATTCGCGCAGCGTCGTCTCAGCCGCCGCCACCTGACCGCTTTCGCGCTGCCGTCGCGCCAACTGGAGCGTCAGACTTCGCCGGTAGTCGCCGGTGGCGATCTGGCGCGATGCCTGGGCCAGTGTCACCGCCTTGTCCACAGCCCCCAGCCGCCCGTAAAAGCGTCCCACTTCCTGCACGACACCCAGATTGTTGCGGTAGTCGCGCGCCAGACCGTCCAGCGTCTGGAGCGCCTCCCCACGCTGGTTGTGGGCTTCAAAAAAGGTTGCCAGTTGCAACCGGTACTTGATGTTTTCACGCTCGTCCCGCGCCAGGGCGACGAGACGTTCCAGCACTTTCCGCTCATCGGCCGCGCGCCCGGCAGCGCGAAACTCATCCCGGACGGCCTCCAGAAACGGAATTTCCGACCGTCGCGCGGCCTCACGCGCCAGCAGATCAAGTGCGGCATCCCGCCGTTCGGCCCGCTTGAGATAGTCGGCATAGCCAAGGATGAGTTCCGGCGTGTTCTGTTTCGCCAGACGCGCCTGAAAGGCGGCTTCGATGGCGGCCACTCCGTCCTTGCGGCGGGAAAGCACAACCAGCCGCTCGATGGCCGATTCCCGTTCGGCGCCGCCGCCAACCGCAGCCATGTACTCCGCCAGCGCCCGCTCGCGCTGCTGCCGCTCCTCATAGAGCGCGCCAAGCTGGTAGGCATAGAGAGTGTCATCGCCGACCCGCTGGCGCAGGGTTTGCAGTGTTCGGATGGCGTCATCGTAGCGGTAATAGTCCCAGTAGAGCGTCGCCAGTTCCAGGTAGGCTTCAGGATCACCGGGTGCGCGTCGGACAATGTTTTCCCAGTGTGCGGCGGCCCCTTCCCAGTCTCCGGCCTCGGCCCGCACTTCCCCGGCCAGTGTCAGAAAGCGGTTTTCAGCCGGATAGACCCTGGCGAGTGCCGCCCATTGCTGAGCGGCTTCGTCCCGCGCGCCAGGGCGCGTCGCAGCCAGCGAGCGCAGCAGCGTGGCCAGTCGCTCCGCGTAGTAAACCTCTCCCGGATAGCGCGTCACGAGTTCACGGTAGGCGTCAACCGCTTCCTCATGACGCGAAAGCCAGAGCGCAGCATCGGCGGCAAACTGCCGGTGACTGGCGTCATTCTGTGCCCTGGCTTTGGCATAACTGGTCACCAGGCGGTTCTTCTCGGAAAGATAGGCCAGATAGGCGCTGCGCAGCGTCGGGTCGGCAAAGTAATACTGGGCAGCCAGACGTTCCCACTCGGCCAGGCGGTTCGTTGCCCGGTAGTATTTCAGCAGTCCGCGCACAAAAAACAGGTTCGTGGGAAAGCGGTCGTGCGCCATGCGGAAGAGTTGCAGGTACAGCCGGGCGTCATTGTTGCCCTCTTCGAGCTGCACATCCTCAAAAAACGCCTGCAAATAGGCGGCCAGGTCTTCGTCGTCGAGTGCTGCTGAAAGCTGTTTCGAGTACTGGGCAAAGGCCGCCTGACGGTCATTGCGGATGAACCACCGCGCCAGACGATGCCGCCAGGTGTTGTCGCCAAAACGTCGGACGGCCTCCTGATAAGCGCGAAGCTGCTCATCCACCAGACTTTGCTGCCCCAGCCAGCGCAACAACCGTTCGTACAGCCCTTCTTCACGCGGATGTTTTTTGATTTCACCGTACAGAAAGGTCAGGGTCGGGTTGAGGCGTGGCGGCTTACCCGGCGATGGCTCGTCGGCAGGTTTCTGCGCCTCGGTCGCAAAACTGGCAATGACCCGCTCCAGCACCGAGGCATAAGTGACGGTTTCTTTCGGCTCGACTGACCGCCCCAGGTAGTCGGTCTGGTAGTCATAGTCCTGAAAATCCTGGGACTCATCCGAATCGTCGGTGTCGGTCAGGTCGTGGATGCGATAGGCCGACGACGAAGCCATATCTTCCTGTCTTGGTGTGTCCGTTGTTGGGACAAACACCCACCGGCGCGTGGAAACCGGCATCAGCGGCGCCCGCTCCGGTTTCCGCGCCGCAAGCCAGTCGAGCAGCGCGATCAGGCGTTTGCGTTCGGCATCACGCCGTCCAAGGCGCGCTTCAGCCTCAGCGACCCGCAACGTCACTTCAGGAAAGGTCGGCGCATCTGGAAAGGCACGCAGGAATTCCTCGCCCAGCCGCACGACGGTCTCGTGTTCGCCCATCGCGGCAAAGGCTTCGAGCAGTTTGGCGTGAAGTGGCAGCAGCCGCCCGGAACGGGGATACTCGGACTGAAGCGCCGTGAAGAACCGATAGGCCAGCGCCCGGTTGAAGTAGGCCGTTGCCGAACGGTTCGCGCGGGCATACTCGCGGGGAATGTTGTTGCCGGCCAGAATGAGTGACAGGACGCCATTGAGAAACCCGGCTCCCTGGTCAACCTGGGCAATGTCGGCGTACAGGGACAAATCCCCGGCGCTCAGGGTCGTCCCGACTTCGTTGGCGTCGAGCAGGGCGGCCACGAGTTTGGCCAGCGTCGCCTCCCGCTCCGGCGAGCCGGGACTGGCGCCGCCCATGGCGTACAGGGAATAGAGAAACCGCGCCGCCAGATCATACTGCCCGATGTTGAGACACATAGCCGCCGCACGGTCGAGTTCCTCACGCGGCCAGCCGGTCATCTCACGGCGTTTTTCGAGCGTGGTCAGGGTCTGTGCGGCTGCGGACAGGTTGCCTTCGTAGGCCAGCACATTGAACAGTCGCGCTGCCGTCCCAAAATCGGACGCCCCCTGACGAAAACGCTCCTGGAGCTGGCGGCGGTAGGTGCGATAGCGCCCGTACTGGCGCAACCGTTCATACCAGTCGCTGACGACTGCCCGCGGCCAGAGCGGATCGAATGCCTGGTCATAGACGGCTACCGCCGCGTCCCGCTGCCCGCGTCTGTCGTAAATGCGCGCCCGCAACTGAAGGAAAAAACGCCTCTCGTCCGGGTACTTCGGCTGCCACATATCCAGCGCGCGCAGGGCTTCATCCGCTTTGTCATCCGCCACCAGCCGTTCAAGGTAACGCTTCAGAAAGGTGATGTCTTCGGGATGCCGTTCGATGAGCTGCCGATACCAGTCGGCCACATCCACACCGGTCAGAGCGCGTTTTTGAACCAGCTCAGAGACGCGGTCGGCAACGGCCCGGCGCTCAGCCGCCGAAGGCGTCAGCAGGGCCAGCCGTTGGAGCGTGCGGACTTCTTCATTGTAAAGCCCGCGTCCGTGGTAAAAGGCTGCCAACCGCCGCAGACCATCCGTGCCTTCCGGCCGCAGGTTGGCATAGCGCGTCATGAGTTGCAGCGCCTTGGGGATGTTGCCCAATCGCTCATTGAGAAAAGCCCCGTAGCGCAACAGCCGGACATCGGCCGGATACCTGGCCTGCAAGGCGGTGATGGCGGCTTCGGCTTCAGCAAACGTCCGGGGGACGAGCGTAGGAACGCCCAGAAAGGTTTCCGTTGCATACAGGGCATCCCGCAGTTCGGCTGGCGTCGCCCGCGTGGCATCCGTCGCCGGCGGCGCCGATGGTTGGGATGGCTTTGCGGTCGGCGTCCCGGCCGGGGATTTCGGACGCGGCCGGTTCTGGGCCCCAACCATCCACCACGCAACGGGCATCACCACCAGCCCCGCCGCAAGAATGACGAACAGAAAGAGAAAAAACCGCTGCCTGGCGGGTTGGGCGGAGCGCGAGCCATCCATACGCGAATCCTCTGTCGGAGTGAACTTGGTGCTGTGTTACTGCCGGGCCGCGAGGAGTGAACCACAGGACTTGTACGCCATTGTTACTGAAATCACTCAAGACAGGCAAAAGAAAGGCGGCACGCCCTCCGGCGCACCGCCCTTGGGAGACCTTCCCCTGATGATGAACGGAAGGCAGGTGTTCAGTGGGTTGGCGTCGTGCCGCCGGCTGTCGGCTGCGCCTCGATCTGGCGTCTGACGATGCCGTTTGGAGACGGTGTGAAGGCGATCTGCTGCTGCCGGAAATCAATCTCGATGCGGCAGTGGCTCAGGAAGTCGCCCCCCAGGATGCCGCTCTGTTCAAAGCCCGATGACTCATTGAGACGGCGCATGTCAATGACCGGCAAACGGAGATCATGGCGCACAAGGTCATAAATCCGCATGACACCAATTGCCAGAACCGGCACTTTTTCGGACGCCCCGGCCGCGCCGACGATCCGCACACACTGATCGGGAAGAATCTTGGACTGCCAGTTGTGCCGCTCGACAACGGACTGGTCCACGACTGAGGCGCTGGCACCCGAGTCGAAGATGAAGTTGAGGATGTGGCCATCATCGAGCTGGGTTTCGATGCTGATGAGACCGCTTTCCGTCAGGCGGAAAGGCAGGCGGGTCGCGCCATCACCTGCCGGAGCCGGCTGGGACTTGGGCGCTGCATCGCGTGGAGTGTAACGCAAACCCAGAACCCGCTGAGGATAGTCAAGGGTCAGGACAAAATCGGCAAGCGTTGACAGTCCCAGAAAGCCATCCACCTTGGCGCCGTGGCTGTTCAGGCTCTGAATGTCACGGAGATAGACCGGCACGGTTTCAATCTTGATCGGGCCCAGTTCAAGCGACTTCAGGACGCCATAGACGATAGGAAACGTCCCACTTCCGCCCACCGCACGGGCCTGTCCTCCGGCAGCAACCGGCCGGATACCGAGTTTGGCGGCGGCGTCATTGGAAAGCACACATGAACTGGCGCCGGTGTCGAGAACGAAGTTGAACGGCCCCTTGCCGTTGATACGCACGTTGATGTGCGGCCGCCGCCCGTGGAGTTCAAAGGGAATGAGGGCATCAGCGCGTTCCTGAACGACATTGATACGTGACGTTCCAAGATAGGTGTAGAAACGAATCACCCCTTCGATTCGCTCGCGCCGCTCGGCGTCCGTGCGTGGGGCAAGCCGCAGGAAGTTGCGCAGGGAGTCAGCCGCAAAGTGAAAATTCTCCAGCCGGGAAGCAATCCGTGCGGCCAGCAGGTGATAGTCCGGCTCTTCAGGGTTTTCATTGATGGCGGCCGTGATGAGTTGCGCCGCCATCGGGAGTTGATTCTCATAACAGGCCAGTTCGGCAATTCCGGCCATGGCGATGGCGTTGTTGCGCTTGAGCGCAAGCGCCTGCTTGAGGGCATCAAAACCATCCCGAAAGTAACCGGAACGCAGGAGCGCCACGCCCGAAATGGCCAGGGCTT
>Ga0308389_1000983_pt1 | contig 20065 bp, 28 predicted proteins | sample Hotspr2Sample148_FD_202362 | JGI IMG/M metagenome (GOLD analysis project Ga0308389, IMG submission 202362) | Hot spring phototrophic mat microbial communities from Mushroom Spring, Yellowstone National Park, Wyoming, United States - 20040719_148 ... | reverse complement strand
TCCGCGTTCAGGCAGTTCAGAGAAGTAAATATTGCACATAGGTTCATCATCCAAAACAACCAGACGAACAAAAGCTACAACATTCCGGTAGTTATAGAAGAAGTAAGTATAAGCAAACAGACCGGCTTCTCTGCGACTGTCGCCATTCGCGGTAGGAAAAGAGCACTCACTGTATTTAACAACCCTGTCCCCACCTCAGTAGGCGCTACGACATCCGCCGAAGGTTTACCAAAAACGGTTAGTTTCTCTTATACCGGATCGTTCCCCGCCCCACTCATAATCGTTCTGTATGGGCCTATCAATCAAGGATTTCAGATTTCTCGCCAAACGTCAAGTCCATTATTTGATTTCACTTTGACCGTCGGAACAACAATCCCATCTGGCGTTTTGGTTGAGATTGATTATAGGTATTTCGTTGCCGGAGGATCATCGCCGGTTAAGAACATTCAGTACCTAGCAAACCCAGAAATAGCACCCGATCTGGTTACTATTCCTTCCTCTGTAAATCAATTTACCTTATCCGGCCCGTCAAGTACAGGAACCGTCATAATTGGTGCTTATCTTATGAGCTGGTCAATTTATGAATAGAGTTGTTCTCTACAACGGAGCTGGCCAGGCTTTGATGACTTTTCAAAACACTTCGGTGCAGTGCTCTTCGGCGCTGAACGAAATCGGATCGGCGACGGTAGAGACCGATGAAGTACCGATTACCGTTGTGAATACTCTGTGCAGCAACCCGGACAACTTCCTTCGCGTCTTTTTCGCACAGCGTTCGTTTGCAACCGATCCACAAACGGTAATTTGGTCTGGGTTTGTTACCGGTGCTACCGTTCGCCGCGAACCGGCGAGAACGGTAACAACGATTACCGCCATCGGGGCTGAAGATTTTCTCCGCCGTCGGTTTGTGTTATTTCCGAAAGGAACAACGCCGGACAATCAATACCGCTGGTACGCGAACGGTACCGCACTCGGAACGATTATCAACGGGCTGTTGCGGAACTATCAAAGTGACGGGCAACGCTATCTCAGTAACCCGTTTCCGTTTCCGATAATCTCGGACGTTCAAACTACTGTCACCGTACCGGAGATTGACACCGGTGAACGAACCCCTTATGAGGTTTTGCGGGCGATTATCGGGCGGTACGGAACCTACTTCAAAGCAGTGATCGAAGGAACGAACAGTATCCGGTTAATCGTTCGTACCCTCTTTGCTTTCCCCGCGCCGGTAACGGTACTGACCCCAACGGTACCGTTTGTGAGCGAGTATCTCGAAGACTGGGCCGCGACAGACGAAGGCGCGCTGATTGTCTGGTACGGCGGATCGTCAACACCGTTTCAAGCGGCTTCTTCGTATTTCTTGACGGCCAGAGAGCGGTTGTATCGGGCCAACTCCAACAACCAGGGCGAGGCCGCATTTGAAGCGGTGTCTTCGCTTGATCCGTACCCTTCAAAGCGAAGAGTTGTCTCCGTCTCACTGACCGGCCCGTTTCCGCGAGAACTACTGATCACCGGCAACGCCGTCGCGCTGAGAAACGAATTTGGGTTCGGTAATCGGGCACTGATCCGGTCGGTAACGTACCGTTCGCAAAACGAGGTAGACAACGCAACAATAGAACTAACGGACAAACTATGAGCGAAACCGAACGAACAACAGTCTTAACGCTGGCTGATACCGTTCGCGATCTCCGCCGCCGCGTTGAACAGTTAGAGCAGAAGGCTGTGTTTAGCCGCAATAACGCGAACGGTATTCGGTTCAACGGCGATTTGCAGACGAACTTTATCCGGTTAGGGCAGGCGAACAGTATACCGCTTCGCAACCAGAATACCCCACAAATGAGGGTTCGCGGTGCCGACACCAACGCAACGTTTTTTGAAATCTTTTTTGACCGGTTTCAAAACTCGGTATTCTTTGAAGTGGGCTGCGAACGAGAAGTTGAAGGGGGTGGCGCCGGTAATCCGGTTCGGGCAATCCATAGGGAAATGAACCCGAACACCAACCGCGATCTGGTGAGGCCGGTGTTTATGGCGTTGATGGGCGGCGACAACAGCCCGACAACCGCGTTCTTCGGCCAACGTCTGTATATGAGCGGGTCGGTGCTCTCTGACCCTACCGGAACTACCTTTCAGACGAACGGTGGTCTTCAAACCATCCTCTGGGCCGGTTACGATAGAGGTCAAAGTACCTGGCGGTATTACGTCAACGCAAACTGGCAGATACTATCTGACGAACGTACAAAGCGCGATATTCAATCGTTCACCAAAACCGCCGACGGGCTACAACCGCGCCGGTTCCGTCGGGTTGACTGCGAGACTGAAGAGGTCGGCTTTGTGGCGCAAGAGGTCGAACGGGTATTGCCGGAGGCGGTTGGAGAGGTAGACGGAACAAAGACACTCAAAGAAACGGTAATCCTTGCCGCGTTGGTCAACTCGGTGAACGAATTGACCAAAACAGTCAACGAATTGCAACAACGGATTGAGCAGTTGGAGGTTGAACGGTGGAAATCGTCACCGAACTCGTCGAAGCCCTAACCGCCGGTCATAGCGGGTTGACCGCCGGTCAGTATTTGGTGAACGCCCTACTAGGCGCCGTCGGTGCCTTTGTCGCCGCCGTTGCGTCTTCAGCCGAAGACCGGATCGAACTACCGCGTTACGAAAACGGCCAGATTAGTTTAGGCGTTGTCGGAACACTGGTAGTCGGTGCCGGTGCCGCGTTGGTGATCGGTTACGGCGGATGGGTACCGTTGGTTGCCGGTATGGTCGCAGAGATTGTCGTACCGGCGGTGTTGGAAATTGTACGAAGGGAGGTCGAACGGTGGAAGCGGTAATTGCGAAATCGTTTCCGTTGCTGGTAGCAGCGTTAGTACCAGAGTACGCTCCGGTACTATTGATCTTTGGTTTGATTGCGTTGCTAAGGGGGCGAAAATGATAACGGCGCAATTCGCAGTCGTAATTCCTCAGATCAGCCGCCAACGGGTGTTGGAAACACTGACCCGTTTTTGTACGCAATACGATCAACCCGCGCAACGCGAAATTGCGGATCGCTATATCACCCGATGCGCGGAAATTGGGCTGTATACACCAATGGTGATCGCTCAAGCGCTGTTGGAAACCGGATACTTCAACAGTTGGTGGTCTAGCCCGCCGCGCCATAACTTTGCCGGTATCGGCGTTACCGGCCAGAGCAGCCGCGAACGGCCAGCACAAGGCCACTGGGCGGAGAAAGACGGCGTTTGGTATCGCGGCTATTCGTTTCCTTCAATCGCCGAAGGAATTGAAAATCACCTAGCGCTATTGCTAATCTACGCAACCGTACCGGATAAACGAACAAAGGCGCAAAACGATTGCATTGCCGGTTCCGTTTTTGCGTCACTGGCCCGCACTCACCGGTATACCGGCAAGGCGCCGTTTTGGATCGATCTCAACGGCAAATGGGCAGTCCCTGGCAACGGATACGCTCAGCGGATCGCGGCAATCGCGGCGCAGTTGGTGTAACTGTCACAGGAGTTCTGAAGCTATAATAATATTGAGAACTCCTGTGACAACGTTACAGACGCAACTACTTACAACACAAACAGAAACCCTCTCGGCATTCACCGAGAGGGCTTTTTGTTTGTCGGGTAGTTATCGGCGACTTCGCGGCGGCTTTCGGAACTTCCACTTCACCGGTACCACCGGCGGCGGTTCGGGCGCTACGCGGTGCTCGAAAAACTGACCGTCGTCAATCACCAGCGCGCCATCCGGCGCCTCGGTGTGGTTCTCGGTGATCCGTAGGCCGACGTTATCGTAGAAGACGTAGAACGTCTTCTCTGACGATTTGGCCAGTAGATCGCTGATTAGCAGCGCCTCGCCGATAGTCTCAACCGGTTCGCTACCGGTCAGAAGGTTGAAGTCAACGCCTTCGTTGGCGTAAATCCTAATTGCGTACTCGCCGTCGGTCAGTACGGCAACTTCTCGGTTAACGCGGGTTAGGAACTTCATCGGAAACCTCCTTTGGGTAAAGATCGATTACGTCTGTAGTATAGCGCTGTCGGTTCGGTTTGTCAAGAGGGGTTGTCACAGCAGTGCTGATCTTATAATATATTGAGAACTCCTGTGACAAAGTTCCACCCGCAACGAACCGGCCAGCGCTGATAGGTTTTGAGAGGAACTACGAAACGCAATTCGCGAATTAAACGTCTAATACTTTCGGGTTATTGCCGGTTCGGGCCGGTAATTCGTTTCAGACGGAACTTTGTCACAGGAGTTCTCAATATTATTATAGCTTCAGCGATGCTGTGACAATCCTCAGTCACCGGCGCGGGCCGGTACGAACCCACTTGACAACTCCGCCGGTCGGTGATATACTAACAGCGTAATCGGTTCGGTTCACTGATAGGAGGTTCTATGTACAGCACAATCTTTACTTTAACCAGCAACTACTACAACGTTTGGCACTGGGCGGTACTGTTAGACGGTGAGTTAATCGCCGACGGCTGGGCCGATACGCTGTACGCGGCCCAATTTGCGGCAAACTGGAAAGTGGCCATTCACAATGCGGCGCGGGCCGCGAACTAGAAAGAGGTAAACCAATGGGTTCTGTGACGTATCCTTATATCAGCACTTACTTAAAAGGGTTTTCCGTACTGTTCGGCGATTTTATCGGCTATCTAGTGCTGGTTGAAAACACCGCAATCGCGGTAAACGGAACCGCCGCGTTGGTGGTTGAGTTCCCACCGGATAGCGTTCCGTTCCGGTTCCTCGGTAACGAGGTACCGACTGTGGTTGTTCGGGCGCTTGATCAGCTACCGAGGGTGAACACTCTCGCAATAGAAAACCTCGGCGATAAGCAGTGGCTAACCGCCGTCTGTGAAGGTGGGATAGGGGCTGATTTTTCCATACCGCCGAGCGGGAGTAAGACCTTAGCACTGGCCGGTAAGCTAAAGAAGGTTGCAGACCAGCCAGCAACAGAGGAATTGGGGACGCGGAAATTGTCCGAGTTCGCCAACGGCTGGCACTTTAGCGAGTTTAGCTGGCTGAAGACGATTGTGAAGCCGGTGGTAGAAGCGGTCAAAACCGTACACCCGCTGGCGCCGAAGGCGGCGTTCGTTGACGCTGATATAACACTGGCTTCCAATCTGGTGGCGCCGAAGCCGGTACCAATTCTCCGGCTGAAGTTCACCGGCTTCGGTAAGGTTACGGCGTTGATTGTTCCGGCAACCGTAAACTAGAACCCCAACAACACCGAGACGAACCCTCACCAACAACGGTGAGGGTTTTTTCGTTGCGTTAGAAACGTTGTCACAGGAGTTCTCAATATTATTACAGCTTCAGCGTTCCTGTGACAACCCTCTTGACAAACTCTAGCCGGTATGCTATATTATAAGTGCGATAAGTAATCGCAACGGTCAAGCGAAGTTAGTCAACGGAGGTACCACAATGAAACTCAGCAAAGTTCGGAACGGTGAGTATAGGGTAGAGGTTCGCAAGGGGGTGTTTCTCTGGGTAGTTCGCGAAGGTCGCAACTGGGTATGGTTCCTAGGTGGTTACGATCCGAACCTAGGAGCCTGGGAAACGGATAACAACGGGCCGTTTCCCACCCGCCAAGAAGCAATCGCCAGCGCACTGGCCAATTACGAAGAGCTTCTAGCTGAATAATCCGAACAGCCCCTGCCGGTAGCGATACCGGTAGGGGCACCAACAGAAAGGATACAAAGATGTTTTGGGAAAAGGTTACTATCGAAGGAGCTTCAACGATTGTGATCGAAAAGGATTTGGTACGAGGGGTTGTTAAATGGTCGGTTACGACGGCAAACCGGATTATCGCCGGTGAAGCCGCAACGGTAGCAGAGGCCTTCGCCGAGGCAGTAGCAGCCGCAAACGGCCAGGAACGGAAACTGACCAACGAGGCGTTACGAGAGTTTGAGTTGTTCGATCTTTTTGACCGGTAAAAGAATAGAAACCAAACACCGCCGGAACAACCGGCGGTTTTGGCGCGTTGCTAGAAGGAAACTTCAATGAAATACATCAGCGAGCTTAGTGACGTTCAAAGCGCGATCACCGAAATCACCGATCCGCGCTGGCTACCGGTGATCGCTATCGATATAGAGACCGCGCCACTACCGGCGCTGGTCGGTTATCCGCGTTCGGGGAAAAAGAAGGAATACAAAGAGTACCTAAAGAAGGTAGAGGGTCTACCGTTATTCGATCAGCCGGTACCGGATTGGGTTTCCGGCCATATCCGCCGTCTATTGGAACTAGACGCGGTTGACTGCGATCCGGTACGGCCTGGCCTTGACCCGTATACCAGCGATATTTTCCTATTCCAAATTGCCCGTACCGACGGCGAGCGGGTTGAGAGTTGGGTGTTCAACCTTCACCGATTACCGGTTGAGGTTATCCGCCCGTTGCTGAGGCTAGACGGGCTGTATCTCGGTCACAATATCCAATTCGATCTGACCTTTTTCCTTCACTTTCTCAATGAAGCGCCGCGTAACGTCTTTTGCACCGCGACGGCGTCGCGGGTGTTGTTCCTCGGCCTTGACCTCCGACACTCGCTGAAGGATTGCGCGGAGCGGTTCTTAGGCGTTCGGTTGTCAAAGGATATTCGCGAAACCTTCGGTGAGTGGGCGCTTGATCCAACGCCGGAACAGCTAGAGTACGCGGCTAGAGACGCGGAAATACTCATCCAACTATACAACGCGGAAATCGATCTGGCCAAAACGCTAGACAACGAAGACGCCATCCGAACGTTCGCCGCGCTGGCCTACCCGACGGCACTGATTGAGTATTGCGGGTTGGTATTCGACGCCCAACGATGGTTGGAAGTGACCGCGCTGGCCGAACAGAAACGGACAGAATTGGAAAGAGAACTACGCGAATGGTTGGGGTTGCCGGAAACCGTATCGATTACACAGCGGTCAGAGGTGCTCAATGCGCTGGCATTGAAGGGGATAGCACTTCAATCCCTTGATAAGATTGAGCGAGACGCCGCAGCAAAGAAGTTCAACAGTCCGTTCTTTGAGCTATACGACCGTTGGTCGAAGTACCAAAAACGGGTAACAACGTATGGCCAAAACTTCCTGGCCTACATTCACCCGTTGACGGGCCGGATACACCCACAATTCAAAATTGCCGGTGCTGCAACCGGTCGGTTTGCTTGCGAGCGGCCTAATCTGTTGAATATCCCAACCGACGGCGAAGAGTTGGATATTCGATCCGCATTCAAGGCGCCGGAAGGGTTTGTATTCGGTAATTCCGACTACGCGGCAATGGAACAGCGGATTGCGGCGGATTTATCCTGTGATCCGGCGCTGGTAGAGCTATTCCTCTCCGGCGGCGACAATCACAGTATCACCGCCGCGCTAATGTTCCATTTGCAGATTGACCGGTCGGCAACCGAACCGGTTCCGGTCAAACTAGAGTTTCGCGGTCAGGAAATCGAAGGCTACCGGATTCCAAACTGGCCGGTGAAGGAAATTATCCGCTTTGTGTTGGAAAGCGGGCTGGCCGCGAAGATCGGTAAAGAGTATAAAAAAACAACGCGGCAGATTGCCAAAACCGTAGCGTTCCTCTACTTCTACGGCGGTACACCGGTTGGGCTGGCCAGAAAGCTACTCTGTTCGCGAGAAGAGGCGGAGGCCTTCTTTGACCGTTTCGCCAGCGCCTACCAGACGCTGACGAAGTGGTTTCAAAAGACCGGCCAGCGGGCCGTTTCCGAACGCTGGTCGGTGTTGGGGATTGACTGCGGGTCTTCGATCACCTACGGCAATCTCCGCCGGTGGTTCGCAATACCGCCGGTACCGGAGGTTGACCTTTTCCACAAGCGCGAAGCGGAGCGCGAACGAGAGCGGAAGCTCTTCGCCATTCGCCGCGAAGCGCAAAACTTTCCTTGTCAGGGCGGCAACGCGCTGATTTTGGCCAAGGCTATGCAGCGCTTGACGCGGATAAAGCAGCCCGATCCGACGGCAACAACGCCGGAAGCGCGGTTAGGTATCCGCGCAGCGGTTTGGTTGCCGATCTACGACGAAGTGGTGTTGCTGGCTACTCGGCGGGCAACAGACGAACAAATCAGCGAGCTGTTGAAGACGGAACTCGAAGCAGCCGCGAACGAGTTTATGCGCGTCTGCCCAGCGCTGGCCGAACCCAATCCGGTATCAGACGTTTGGCGGAAGTATTAAATCGTTGATCAGTCAGTTTTGTCACAGGAGTTCTCAATATTATTATAGCTTCAGAACTCCTGTGACAGTAGCGAGAAAGGGGAACACCGATGATCGTTGAACAACTTACCGAACTACTGAAGCAGAGACCGGCCAGACCACAGCGGTTGGTGTACGCCAGCGACGCAACCGGCTGTGAGCGGAAACTAACGCTATCGCTGTTGGGCGTTCCGACAACCGACGCCGTCAGCCGCGATTATTGGTTGTGGTCGGCGGAGATCGGAACGGCCATTCACCAACAATTGCAGTCGCTGTTCCAACAACTCTACCCCGATTGCCAAATCGAATTGCGGGTAGAGGAACCAGGGGTTCTGTCTGGCCGAATTGACGTTCTGGCCAGAATAGGCGGAAAGTTGACGGTGATCGATATTAAGACCGTCAGCAGCCGAGAATACCGCGCCAGAACGAAGATCGGTCAGTATAAGGATCAGATAAACCTTTATGGTAGTCTGACCGGCGCGGAGGTCGGTTGTATCCTTTTGGTCAACCGCGATAGCGGTGAATTAGACGAAATCGTCTTCGATATTGACAACGAACGGGCCGAGGCGCTACTTAACCGCGCAGCCGGTATCGTTGCCCTGGCCAAAAGTGGCGTTATCGGTCGGGCGGAGTGGTTTGGAAGTCAATACTGCGCGTTGTTTTGTCCGTATCGAACCCTCTGCTACGATCTTGACAACACCGGCTTTGTGGGGTATAATACTCCTACGGCAATTGAGCCGGAAGTATTCGAGTGACAATCAGGAGGTTTGTATGCTGAACGATTTGGTCAAACGCAACGGAAACGGCAACTCATCCGGCAGTCTGAAAGACCTTGACGATGGGATTTACGAAGCGGAGTTCGTAGGGTACCGCGAAGCAAAGCGGGCTACCTACGAAACGCGCCTTTCCGAAACGCCGGAGTTTGAAGAGTGTATCGTCTTTACGTTTGCGCTGACAGACGAAGAAGCGGAGGCTTCAATCTGGGTGAGGAAGGCCACTTTGTGGGCCGGTGACGGAGCAAAGAACAAACCGCGTAGTGCGCTGTACCGCACACTGTGCGAACTTCTCGGAAAGCGCGATCTGGAAAAGGCCGATCTGGCCGATTTAGACGCCGCCGTTAACGGCTGTGTGGGGAAGCGTTATCAAATTGTACTGGAAAGCACTGCGAGTGGCTGGAAAAAGATCACAAAGGTCATTCCGCTGAAGCCTCGTAAGGCAGAGAAGCGGGTAGTTACAGAGGAGGTACCGGATGAAGAAATCCCGTTCTAGGTGGAAGTACCGCGAACGGGAAGCCGTAAAGACACTTCAGGCGATTTTGGGAAGGGTGAAAGACCCTTCCCTTATCGCGTTGGTGACGGCTACCGGTCGGGTTGGTCACTTAACGCACTTAGGCGCTGATGGAATTGTCGGCGACGGCGATACCGGCGCGGTGGTTGAGGTCAAGGCCCGCAAGGGTATGGTTTCGGCGGATATTCGGTCGGCGTTGGTGCAACTCACCGAAATTGCCAACGCACTTCAACGCTGGCCAATTCTCGTACTTTCGTTTGTCGAGGACGTACCGGCAACGGTCGAACGCAATTGGGCGTTGGTGCCGGTATCGTTGTTAGAAAGGTTGGCGTATGAGCGAGAAGGAACTACTAAACGCGATCCTTAAGCGCTTTCCGAGGATTGCCGAAGAGGTCAAACAGAAACCGAGAGTGGCCAGGAAGGTAGTTCGGTTGGCGTTGAGAGAGCCGCGAACGGTTGTAGCGCTGATCGGACAATTCGGGTACACCGATAGACTGATCCTGTCCGCGTTCCGGTGTTGGCCGGAAATCGCAACCGTTGCGGAAACAGACGAAACAACGGCAACCATCCTTTCTGACCTTCGGCGGGCGGTAGAGAACGTTCCGCCGCGCTGGCGGGCGTTGCTGTTCACCGGCGACAAACGTTCACCGAGGGTACGGGCCGCGCTGAAGCGGATCAAAGAAGTGCTGGGGGAAGGCGTATGAGCAAACAAAAGTGTTTTCTCTGCCTTGAACGAAACGCCGTCAGTGACGGCCTTTGTCGCAGGTGCAAACGGTTGGTTGACGAGGCCGGAGACGGTGACTGGCTACTGTACCTTTCGGCGAACAGCGCGTATTGGGCGCGGTCGGAAATCCGGCAGCGACTGATCAAAGAGAAACTGAGAGGAGGGAACAAATGATCGAAATTATCTTCGCGGGGGTAGTACTGCACCTTTTAGTACGCTACGGCGTTTTCGCCCATATCCTTGATACGATTGACCTAAGCGACAACCTTACAAAGGCGGTCAATTGGGCCAAAACGGTACGAGGCGTTCCGGCAGCCGCCGGTGCGGTTGCGTTTTCACTGATTGCATTCGTCTGTGCCGGTCTTGCCGTTCGGTACGATCTGCTGCCGACGTACCGGTTTATTTTGCCGGTTGGTCAGCGGGTACTGGAAGTCAACAGTGAATATCTGGCCTACTTCACCGTTTTCTTAACACTGCTGCCGACGCTGATCGAAATTGCCAGTGCCGGTCTGATTAAGCAGCAGATCACCGCGATGCAGTACGCCGCGTACTTCTTTATCGCTTTTGATCTTTTTACCGACTACTTCGAGGCGCGGTTGATGGTAGCCGAATGGGAACAGATGGGCCTTTTCAACCCACTCGGCCCGTTCGCGTCAACAGCGAAGGTTATTCTGGAAATGGGCTGGACGTTCCTGGCCAGCTTCGGGTTTGAGTTTCTGGCCGTTCTCTGCTTTGTAACCGCGCTGTTGTTGGCGGCAAATTCGCGTTCACCGGCGAGGGGGTGATCGTATGGATCGGCAGACGGATGGGATTGTTGTCGGTGGGTCGCTGTTGGTCGTTACCGTTCTGGCCAACAGTAACCCCTTCCTTGCCGCGCTGGCCGGTATAGTGTGGTTCGTTGCGTTCCGGCCAGAGGTACTGAGTGGTTTGGTTGAACAGACAAAACAGCTAACCGACGAAACCGCAAAGGCGGTCAAAGCGCTTTTACCGGCGCGCGAAGAAGAGTGTCACAGGAGTTCTTATAATAATATAAGCGTAGAACCTCCTGTGACGCCGGTGAAGGCCGAACAACCGCGCCAACCGGCCAAACCGACACCGGCGCGGGTTGCGTACCCGCCGTCTTCGTTGCTCAATCTGGCCGAGAAACCGACGGCGTTGAGTGTTCCCATCGGCGTTGATCACACCGGTCAGTTTCGCTGGCTAGACGTTCAACGCGATTTGGTGCACTGTGCCGTTTACGGTACCAGCGGTGCCGGTAAGGATCACCTATTACGTTGTTGGTATCTCTCACTGGCCGACCAGCGGTCAATCCGTTGGGCAATTGTTGACGGAAAGGGCGACTGGCTGGTACCTTCAATCGTTGAGGATGAACGAAACCTTTTCCCACCGGCGGGCGGGTTTGGGGATGAAGGAACGGCGCGGATCAAAGACGGATTGAAGGAAATCCTTCGCGAAGCCGCGCGTCGGGCCGCGTTGATCGTTGAGGCCGGAGTTCGATCACTCGAAGAGTACAACGAACAAACCGGCGCGAACGAACCGTTGTTGATCGTTCTGATCACCGACGTTATTGACGCCGTTGCGGAGGTAGAGAAAACGCTTACCGCACTGATCAGCAAGGCCAGATCGTTAGGTATTAGGGTAATTTTCTCAGTGCAAACACCGACCGGCTTTTCAATGCAGTGGCGGATGAATGTCGGTACGGTGCTGGCCGGTGCGTTGGTTGATACGTCGCAAGACGCCGTCGCGCTCGGTATCCGCGATACAACAAAGCTACCGTTCCGCCCTTCAGCGCTTCCGCCGCCGCCAGCCGGTGCGGGGTTGTTTGTGTTTCGTCAAGGCGGTGATATTCGGCTTATCCGAACACCGCTGATCACCCAAACCGGCCAGCAAAGTAGTGCGTTTGACCGGCTGGTTCGCGAACGAAGGAACACCGCGTTGCTGGCCGATCTGCTGTCACAGGAGATTTCTACGCGGTGAGTTCGTTGCGGGTGGAACTTTGTCACAGGAGTTCTCAATATTATTATAGCTTTAGCGTTCCTGTGACAGAGGATTACCGCGCCTGGCCAATTTGGTGATCTTCTTTACCAACCCTCTTGACAACCGGCGCGGAGTTTGGTATACTGTGATTCCGGTTCGGAACGGCGACGGAACGGAGGGAAGTTATGAAGGTACGGCGGTCGGAAACAACGTTGGTGATTGAGCTACCCGAAGACGGCGAGCGGGTTGAGATTGAGTTTCCGAATACGTTTCGGATGTTCTACGGTTCGGCAAAGACGGAGATAGTTTCCGATGATTTAAAGTATATCATCGGCGCGTTGGAACACCATCTGGCCAGACTGGCCAGCAACGCGATAGACGCAGAGGTATTTGCCCGCCAGACCGGTAATCCGCGCTGGCTGGTGTACGACGCGGAAACCGGCCATTCATACGAGGCCTCCTACGAAGTTGAGGGGTTTCCGAGGGTGGAATACCAAAACGGTCGGGCTGTTTGGATTAACGCAGAGGGAGGGAACGAATGAAGATCATCCGCTTGCGCGGCTGGCGCTGAACGCGCTTGACGCCGAGCGGTACGCGCAAATGGCCGAGCGCCCGCGCTGGTTGGTATACGAGGCCGACAGTGGCAATTCGTTCAATACGCTGTTGGAGGTTGAAGGCGCAGCGCGGGTTGAGTTCGTTAACGGAAAGGTAGTTTGGTTTGATCCAAAGGAAGGTGACAAATGATTACCGTTCACACAGGCGCCGGAGAAAGTCGGATCGTTAGCACCGGCACCGGCTATACCGCCGTCTACGCAGGGGTTGATACCAAGGCACCGGTTCGGAATAACGAATTAAACGCGGCCCTTGATCTCATTGAGATTGTCGGGCTGTACGAAGGGCCGCTGATGGCACTGATGGTAACAGAAACGCTCCGGCCAAAACTGGCCGAACTAGGGTACAATCTATAGGAGGGTTGTATGCGTACACTGGCCAGAGCAGTGAGTTATCCGGCTGAAGTAGCGCTGTCAGAAGGCGACGGGTTGTACTACTTCACCGCCGCCTACGAAGACACAATCCTCAGCGATACCGCAGGAACTATTACCGAAGCCGCCGAGGAAATCGTTCGATTTCTAACCTTCTGGGCAGCGCAGAAAGGTCACTCGTTCGGGGTTGTTCGAGATATTGCGGAAACGCTGGCCGTTGTGGTTGCGAACGAAACCGGCCAGCATCCGAGGGTGATATACCGTAAGTTAGTCAATCTTTAGGAGGTTCATAGCGCTGTCGGAGGGTTGTATGAAGATTGCACCGGAATGGCAACAGAAAAATTACGGATACCGGATTATCTTCTATCCGCGATACAGTATCGAACTCTATCGCGGCGAAGACGGCTGGCTATCCGCATTCGTTGATGAGCCGATTGTCTACGATACCGACCTTGCGCTTCCGTTCCGCGACGCGCTCCGGCGCGTTCTGGAGTTTGCGCGGGGTTGGGGAATTAGTGAAGAGGATATTAGGACCGTTGAACAGACGGCGCCGGTAGAAGCGTAGGAGGTCGTATGTGGTACAAAGACAAAGCGAATTGGCGCGGTAATCTCGGTAATTGCGTTGTGGTGCTGATCCCTCGCAACAGCGGCTGGTATTACCGCTTTGAAGGGATCGAAAACGGGCGGAAGTGGGTAACAACGGATGAAGGCCCGTACCGCTCGGCCTATCTTGCCGGTCTGTACGCTGTTGAAGAGGCCAAACTGTACGACGTTGACCGGCGGATGATTAACCAGTTGTCAACAACGCTGGCCGAATTGGTGTGACAATGGCCACAATTCCGATTGAACTCTATCGTCTGTCGGAAGCCGTCTTCTGCTTAATCGAACCGAAAGAAGACGGCTTTCGGTGTTGGATCGAATACTTCACCGACGGCGAGTACTACCGCTCGCAGCCGGTAACGATCACCGGAGATCGGAGCGCGGTTGACGGGTATCTACAAGCACTGGCCGAGTTCGGCGAGCTTTCCTTCACCGTCTACCGCCCGCCGGTGTTCGTTCGAGAAACTCGCCTACGGCTGGCCGAGCTTCTCAGACCTAAGACCGATTTTGTATCGACAAAGGTTCCGAACGGGCTGACCGGCGCGGAGGCGTTCGTTCAATCCTTCGACTGGCTATTACTGGCCTTATCCGTCGCCGAAAGCGCGCCGCTTTCCGGTTTAGCCTTCGCCATTGCGTTGATCCTTCACAACCTCAACCACCGGTCAAAAATCTCTCGACAAACCCCCTTGACAACGCGAAGATCGGTGGTATAATATATGCTTAGCGGCCAAAAGTGGCCAATTCGGAGATTTGACAACGATAAGGGGGTTTGTATGGAACTGCGAACACTACTACCGGATCGCGGATATATCGTCCTAATGACCCAACGCGGAGACCGTCGCGAGTTTGTGACGGTTGAGGCCGGTCAGTGGGCAACGCTGGAACAGAAGATCAACGCGGTGAAGGATAAGGCCAATCTGTACCTTTCGCGGGCCTCGTTGACGGTAAAGCCGGAAGCGGGAAAGCGCGGAACGTCTGACCTTTGCGGTTGGCAGAAAGTAGTCACCGTAGACCTAGACTACGGTTCTGCCGGTCACAACCGCGAAGGGTATCCGCCGGATCGCGACGCCGCGTTAGCGTTGTTGGAGAAACTTCCTAGCCCGTCAGCCGTTCTTTCCACCGGCAACGGGCTATTGGTGTTTTGGGTTCTGGATCAAACGTACCCGATTGATGCGGTTGAGAAAGTTCAGAAGGGAATACAGCGCGAACTAGAAGCCGTCGCCGCTTTGCGCGGGTACGTTGTTGACGATACGTCGGAGCGGGTGCGGATGTTCCGCGTTCCTGGAACGCTGAACCACAAATCCGATCCACCAAAGCCGGTTGAGTGGTTGTTCACCGATGGGCCGATCTATTCCCTTTCCGACCTTTCCGCCTACGCGCTGGAAATCCTTCCGGCGTTGCGGCTGAGCAGCGGTCAGCTTAGTGAGGAAACCGTTCGCGAGCTATTGCGGCATATTCCCCGCGAAGGGTTGGACTACAACCGTTGGCTGGCGTCGGTGTGGGCCGTTCAGTCGCTCTTTGACGAACAGACGGCAGAGCGACTGTTAGACGAATGGGGTACACCCAACTGGCGGAAGCATAAGAAGCCAGAAGGGAAAGAGACTTCACCGGCAATTCTCATTGCGCTGGCCAAAGAGTACGGCTTTGCCGGTTCTATCCGCAGTGAGGGGTTTGACGCCGTTCCGATTGCGCCGGAATTGCCGAACACACTGACGGTAGAACAACGTTACCTTGACGTTCCGCTGCCGTCGGAACGGATAGTTGTTCTGAAGTCGGCAATCGGTACCGGTAAGACGGAACTTATTCGGCGCTGGCTGACAGAGCACTATCCAAAGCAGACGGTATTGGCCGTCTCTCACCGCGTTTCGTTGGTGAAGCAGATGGCGCAGCGGTTAGGGTTGGAAAGCTACTTCAGCGAAGGTGAATGGAACGTTGACGCAAAGCGCCTGGCGGTAACGTTGCATTCGGTGGATAAGGTCAGCCCAAAGATAACGTATAAGGTAGTTGTCATTGACGAAGTAGAACAATTCCTTCAGGCGTTGGTGTTTGACCGCAATCTCAGCAGTCGGAAGCTGAGCGTCTTCATTCACTTACTATCGCGGCTGGCTGCAGCAGAAAAGATTATCCTCGCCGACGCCGACGCTGGCCCGTTGACGCTGCGGTTCCTCACCGCGTTAGGCGGGCCGGTACGGTCAATCGTCAATACGTATCGGCACTGTACGTATGAGTTGGTGTATCTTGCGCCGACGCCAGAGGAGGTTCTCAATCAAGCGCGGCGACTGTGTGCTGAAGGGTACAAAGTCGCAATCGCCTGCAACACCAAAGCCGACGTTGAGCGGGCCGAGATTTTCTTCAAAGCGGAACTACCGGCCAAGCGGTTACTAGCCGTCACCGCAGACGGGCGCGAAGGAAACACCGACGTTCTGGCCAATCTGAACGAGCGGTTAGAGACGGTTGATATTTTCCTCTTCTCACCATCCGTCGGTACCGGCGTTTCGATTGAACGGAACGATTTTGTTCTGTTCGGTATTGCCCGTTCCGCGCTGGAAGGCGTCGGTAATTCGTTGGACTTTACCCAACAGCTAGGCCGGTTCCGAAACCCCATCGGAAAGACCGCGTTCTGTTGGGTTGACCCGAAGACGTTCAAGAACGTCGCAACCGACGCCGAACACTACCGCGATCTGGCCTTAATCCGTAAGAGCGCGGCGGATTTGCGCTTTGCGCCGGACGGTCAATCCCTCGTTCCGCTGGCCGGTTTTGACGCACTGTACACCGACCTCTTCGCAATCGCGAAGGCCAAAGACGCGCTGCTGAAACGCAGTTTCCTCAACAGTCTGGCCGGTATCTGGAACAGCAGCGATATTGCTACGGTACCGGCCAAGGGCGTTAAGGAAGCACTGACGCGAGAAGCGGCGCTGAATATCCGAAAGGTTATCAACGGTAGTCGCCGCGAGAAGGTAGAAGCGGAGATCGCCGCGATTGCGAATGCGCCGAACACCGAGACCGAGGCGAAGGCGGTTGATCAATTGCAGTACTTCGCGCAGAAAGAGGAAATCGCCGAGCGATACGGATGCGCAATCGAAGAGGTAACGGCGGAATTGGTCAAAGCAGACCGCAACGGCGCCTATCAGAAAGCTCAGCGGCTGTACGCACTGGTGAATGCGGAATACGCGCAGTGGAAGGATCAGCAAGAGCGGATCGAAAAGCCGACTGCCGATCTCCGGCTGTTCGGCCCGTTCACCGAATGGCTGCTGGCGATCCTTACCGTCTTCGGAATTGAACTCCGCGAAGGCGCACCGGTTCGGGCAACACCGGAAGGGATTGCGTTCCTGAAGACCTACCGGTCGGCGATTGAAGCGTTGCTCGGCGTTCGCGTTCGGTCAGACGTTGACACCGCGCCGATCCGAACACTGTCGGCTGTTTTAGCTACCGTCGGTATTCGCGTTGTCGGCGTTCAGCGACGCGAAGGAACAACGCGCATTCGCGAATACCGGCTGGCCGGAGTTGAGGAAGCGTTCAAGCGAACGCGGGGGATTGCGAAGCGGTTTGAAATCACCAAATCGTTGCAATCGCAACTTTGTCACAGGAGTTCTCAATATATTATGAGTATCCGTTCTCCTGTGACAGAAGGATCACCGACCGGCGCCGCGTTGATTGAATGGAAAGGAGAGCGCTAATGCCCGCGTTCCGCACCGATTTAGCCTTCGGCAAAGCCGCCGAAACGCGGATTGCCGCTGTGGTGGTTGAAGCACTGTTCCCTTCCGGCGTTGCCGTTCGCTGGCCGGAAACGGCGTTGGTGGATTTTGTGATCATCCAAAACGCCGTTGTGGTTGCGGCGCTGGAAGTTAAACGCCGTCGCGTTCCGTCAACCGCGTTCAACGAAACGATTTTGCCGGAAGCGATTGTTCGTACCGGCGTTGAGTTGACCGAGCGACTGAAAATCCCGTTGCTGGCCGCAATTGCGTTCAGTGACGATACACTGTTTGTTTTCCGCGTTCAGCCACAGCAGAAGGTTATCCAAATCCCAAACCGCGCCGGTAAGCCGGTACCCCACCACTGTTTTTCTCTGGCCGGTACCGACGTTATCCGTCTTAAGACGGATTTTTCAACGTCACTTTGAGTTATTTGGCAACAAACCGTCTGTATATATATGGAGGGGGTAAATGGATTTCGAGGAACTCGTATCAATCGCGCTGGAAATCGCCCGCGACCGGTCACTGAAACCATCAGACCGGATTGCCGCGTTGCGGCTGTTGTTCCCGATAGCCCTCAAGCGTTCCGAACAGCGCCCGACCGATCCCGATGAACTCTTTGAACGCATCCGCGCCGCCGTTCTCGCCGAACAACCTTCCTGAAACCGGCCCGTTGGGCCGTCGGCGACTGCGCGCAGCGGATGATCTCGAATACTTTGCGCGGGCGTATTTTCCCGACCTTTTCCCAACCGAACCGCCACCGTTTCACCGCGAGGCGTTTGCACTGCTGAACGAAATCGCCGCAAACGCCAGACAGAAACGGCCAGGGAAGCGACTGGCGATTGCCTACCCGCGAGGGCACAGCAAAACCACTATCTACAGCCGCGTTGCCGTTATCCATTCGCTGTTGTACCGTTGGTCTCCGTTGACAATTCTTATCGGTAACAACGATAGAAGCGCAAAACGGCTGCTGAAGAATATCAAAGACGATTTAGAGAGCAACGAACTCTTACGCGAAGATTTTCCGATCCTTCACCGACCGGCAAAGGTTTGGTCGGCAACCGCCATCGAACTCGCCGACGGCTGCGCGGTTTCGGTGTTCGGGCGCGGTAGTGGCGCAATCCGCGGAGTGGTCTCAAAACGAAGGCCGACACTGGTAATCGGTGACGATATTGAAGACGATACCAGCATCCGCAGCGAGATCGAAACGTCGGCGCTGATCGAATGGTGGAATAGGGCGGTACTGGCCGTCGGTGATAATATCACCGGTACCACAACCTATATCCTTGTCGGTACCATTCTGGCCAGACAAAGCCTATTCGTTTCGTTTGCCGAAACGCCAGGCGTTACCGCGTTGATCTATCCGGCGCTGATCACCCCTCCGACCAATACCGACCTTTGGGCCGAATGGGAACGGCACTATACCGCGCATCCGGTGGATACACCGGAAGCGGATACGTTTTACCAACAACACAAAGCCGAATTGGCCAAAGGCGCTACGCTGTTGTGGGATCGGCCAGACGCGCTGTGGTATATCTATCAGTATCGTCTTAGTCGCGGTGAGTTGGCCTTTCAGCGCGAGCTTCAGAATAACCCCTATTCCGACGATACCCAGCCGCTCGGCCCGTTGCCGGAAAGTGATCCGATCACCGGTTATCGGATTGCGGCGCTTGACCCGACCGTTAGCGGCGCAAAGACGGCAGACTATCCGGCCTACGTTGAGATCGTCTTTGATCCGGCCACAAAGAAGGCCGTATTGGATTACTGTTTGGCCGAACGGGCCGACTACGGCACAACGGTACGGACGATTGCGGATCGGATTGCGCAACTACCGAAACCGCTTGATGGGTTGGTAGTAGAGGCCAACAGCGCCGGTGCGGTGATTGCCGATCTGTTGCAGCAAGAGCTAATCCGACGCGGGCGAACCGAAGTCGTAACGCAAATCTACAACAAAGTACCGAAGGCGCAACGGATAGCGGCCCTGGCCGTCTACGCCAGACGCGGACAGTTTGCGGTACGGCGAGGATTAGGCGGCGAGTTTGTAAGAGAATGGCAGTCGTATCCGGCGGTCAGAAACGATGACGCACTTGACGCGGCGGCGACGGCAATGCGGTTTTTAGAAGAGCAACGATTACTACTGTTGAGTGAACCGAATGCCTACTTCTTCGACCAAGAAGAGCTATAACCCGCGATTTGGAGTTCAGACCGGCGATATTTGGCGGGTGGGAAATCAGTATTTGGTTTGCGGCGACGCCGCCGATCCTTCGGTTAAAGAAACCGTTACGCGGTTGTTGCCGGTAGAGGCGATCATTACGTCACCGCCTTACCCGAAAGTTCGGAAATATCAAGAGATCGGCGACGTACCGTTTGCGGTTGTTACCGGTATCCTCGCCGGTCTGGCCGAGATCGAAACCGTTCAGAGTGCGTTTGTCAATCTCGGTATCGTTCACATCAACGGTACCGTTTGGCGGTATTGGGAAACACTGATCGAAGCGTTTCCGTTCCCTCTGTTCCAATGGATCGTTTGGGATAAGCTCACACCGACCCCGCGAGACGAGAACGGTAGGTTACTGCAATCGTTCGATTTTGTGTTTCACTTCAAGCGACCGGATCACCGACCGCCGCTAC
>Ga0308389_1000970_pt1 | contig 20227 bp, 15 predicted proteins | sample Hotspr2Sample148_FD_202362 | JGI IMG/M metagenome (GOLD analysis project Ga0308389, IMG submission 202362) | Hot spring phototrophic mat microbial communities from Mushroom Spring, Yellowstone National Park, Wyoming, United States - 20040719_148 ... | reverse complement strand
TCTAAAATATCTTTATGTGGTATTGCAATTGTATGAAAAGCTTTCATAGTAAATTCCTTTTTATTTTATTAATCAAATAAATCAGGTTGTTGGGATTTTTTTTGTTCTGCAATGGATTCTTGAATTATTTTTTCTCTTAAATTTAAGAAACCTTCAAGCAATTTTTTCTCTTTGTTATCATTGGGCAAAGTTTCTGCAACTGCCTGAGCGACACGATAAAATGCATCAACTTTTGCAAAGCCAGTATCATTTAACAGTTTTTGCATTTCTGATTTTTTACCTCTTTCCCAGAGTCTAACAGCATAATGCAATACATCAATCAGTTCAGTTGATTTTTGTAAATCTTCTATATCTCGATCTTGAGGACCGAGAATCTGAATGAACTCTTTTTGTTTTTTTATAAAAGTCTTTTTGTTAAAATAATCTGCAAGCTCAATATGGCAGCTGCGGGCAAGTTTGTTTGCTTCATCAAATGGAATTTTTGCAGATTGGAATTCCCATCTGCAAAGCACATAAAAACGAGTTAGCTCAGAAATATGAGTTGCAAAACCATTATGTAAGATTTTTCTTACTGCATATTCTGTTACAATAACTCGAATGTCTTCTAAAAATTTATCTGCACGAATAATATTGCCTTCATAATCCATAACTTTTTCATACTTACCAAAAACTTCAATAGCAGAACCAATTGCTGAAATAAAAAAGTCAGGACCGCTTATACCTTCCTGCCATAATTGGTCAATCCGCTGGCTTAAATAACTTTTTATTTCATCTTTAATATTGTTATAAAATGCTGTTGGTTGTCTCTCAATTTTTCTTGTAATGATATAAATAGAAGAAGCAAGGGCTGCAGATTCGCTTGCTCTTAAACGAGATTGCATTTCTGTGTTTATGGGCCAGGCAGAAGTAACAACTAAACCAGAATCTAATAAAGCATTTATTACCGTCTCCCAACCTTCTGTTGATTTATGAGCATATACAATTGTTGCAATTCCATTGCGTTTTAGAACACGATGGATCTCCTGAAAAGATTTAATTAACATCGTTTCAAAAAATTCTTTTGCTTTTTTAGAGTTTCCTTGTCTTACTGGATTAGCAATAATCTCTTGTGATTTTGGAACAAGCGGTGTGGAAAATAGTTCTGGATATAAATCACCAATAGACCTTTTTAACCACACATAAAAGAAATCTGAAAGTTCAGCATAATTTATATTATCATAATATGGGGGGTCAGTAAATACTGCATCAAAAAAATTATCAAGAAATAGAAGAGAAGTTGCCGACAAATTATAAACTTTTGTTGTTAATAATCCAAAACTATATTCAGAAGGATTAGAATTTATTATAAAAAAGTTAGCGCAGTGATTAATAACTTCACATGTATCTTTTAATAAACTTTTTAGGCTTCCAACACCACTACCTATTGTATTGATTTCTGAATAATCCCATGCCATACCTAATGCTTGACGTGAGAATGCTCTTTGAACTTTTTCGAAACCAGGTTGCCAGGGAACTAGAACACAGCTATAAGCAGATAACCTATTTAAATTTAATGACAAATAACTTATAACAACCTTTGTAAATTCTTGGTCATAATTTTCTTCAATCATTTTTTCATAAGCAAGCCTTACTTTTTCAGTAAATGTAATCAACGCCAGCTTCTGGCGGGAGTTGAAAAGGTCGCCCCATTTTGTCATTCCATAAAGCCACATTGTTCTGGGTTTAACCGAATTAGGATCTATTAGTTCATCCGGCACTGGGTCAATTCCCCAATCATCCATTAGTTTTTTTCTTTTTTCTTCAAGGTATTTTTCAGCTTCTTTAAAGATTTCTAAATCTTTTTCTGTAGCAAGTCTGTATCTTTTACCCCTATTGGCTATTCCCAATTGGCTATTTCCACCGTGCAAAACAACAGCAATCATTCGTTCGCCAGATTTACCTTCTTTAAAAAGCTTGCGCGTGATCTTATCATCAATTACAGATTTACAAACAGGACAGACAACAACGGCGCGGGAAACAGTGCCATCTTCGGGATCGAAGTTGAGGAGATTGGGAATGGGAGATGGGAGATTGGGAATGGGAGATGGGAGATTGGGAATTGGAGATTGGAGATTGGAGTTGGGGGATTGGAGAATTTGCCATTTGTTTTCAATTTTTTGAATTATTGCAAAATGAACTTTTTTATTTTTTGAATCTGGAATTAGATATAAGGAAATTAATTTGTTACTTTTTTTCGCTAACCAGTATTGGCGCATTAAAGGAATTTCTGCACCGCAAGTTGGATTCTGACACGGTATAGTTCTCGCCCATATAAATCCAACGGGAACAGACCCATCTTTATCTAATGGATAAAATTTTCCAATTTCTTTTTTAGCTTCTTCAAGAACCCAGTTGCCCCAGTGCTTGACTGCAGCCAATAGGGGATTGGAGATGGTAGATGGGGAATTGGAGATGGGGGATTGGAGATGGGAGATTGGGAATTGGGGATTTATAATTTCTTTTCCAAAGAGCGAATCAGTCCTAAAATCATCTTCCCTATCGTCTCCGTTTGTTTCAACATCTCGTTCATCGAAATTATTTCTATGTAATTCAGATTTTGAGCTATCATTAATTGAGTTTCCAATTCGTAAATCGAGCCTCTGGCTATTATCAGGAATTGAATGTATTCCTTTGTTGAATTGCGTTTCCATCCCTCTGCGATGTTCGATGGAATTGAAATTGCCGCTCTCTGAATTTGTGATGTCAGATTGTAAGTTTCCGTCTTCGGAAATTGTGTTGTTATTTTGTATATCATTGTTACTAAATTCATCGCTTTCTGCCATACTTCCAGATCCCGATAACTTTGAATTTCCATTTTTGATCTCCATATTATTTTTAATACCCAATTTCCCATCCCCCATCTCCAATTTCCTATCTCCCATTCCCAATCTCCCATCTCCCATTCCCCATCTCCCAAACTTTTGCGGATATTCAAGCGTACATTTTAAGATTAAAACAGCAACGGGATTTAAGTCATTAGCATAAGATTCACATCCAAGGCGTAATGCTTCCAGCGGAATCGCTCCACCACCTGAGAAAGGGTCTAATACTTTTGGTGGAACACCGCCATTAGCTTCAAGGATATCTTTGCGTGCTTTTTCAATCAAATATTGTCGTAAAGAATTTTCCCACTTACATAACTCCACAATAAATTTCTTTTTCTCTTCTGCTTCTTTTTTGTTTTTTGGTGCTGGAATTAAGGCAGCATAATTTGTTGCGCGGGAAGAAGCAAGAGGTCGCCTTGCCCACCAAATGTGTAGTGTTGAAATATGACCGTGACGAATATTTTTTTCTTTTGCAGATTCAAAACTGACTTCTTTTAATGGGAAAAATTCTTCAATAAATCTTTTTGTGTATTTCATAATGTTTTCATTCTATTTTAATTCATCTGAATACCAATTTAATGGATTTTGTTTAATGTAATAACGAATATTGTTTAATGATTTTTCGTTTTTAATAATAACATCATAAAAACGGGATTGCCAGAAAAAATTAATATTATTTTCTGTTGCCCATTTTTTAACACCGATTTTATAACCACGAACAATTGATGCCAAATTTTTTGATTGTGGGCCAAATTTGTTTTTGGACGATTTGTCGGTGGATAATGATGATGATGGCGACAACAACGATGATGATGGCGACAACAACGATGATGATGGCGACAACGACGATGATGATGGGCGGGGATAATGGGGATAATGTAGAGACGCAAAATTTTGCGTCTCTACATTATCCCCCGCGTCCATTGCATCCCCCACGTCCATCGCATCCCCCGCACCCACCGCGTCCACCTCATTTGTATTTTTTTTATTTACATTTTCAATTATTTCGATAATAAAATGCACATGATTTGGCATTACAATATATTCGTCTAATCGTGTATGTGGAAAATGTTTGGGGATATCAATCAAACATTGTTCTGCAATTTTTCCTAATGAATTTAAATTCATTTTACCTTCTGAAATTTCACCGAAATAATTTATTCTGTCTTTTGTGCAAATAGTGATAAAATAAAATCCTTCGTTTGAATAATCCCAATCCGGTTTTCTTGTTGTTTCAATGCGATATTTGTTGTTGAATAATTTCATTGAAGAATTGATTTATTTTTCAGGTCATCAACTTTAACAATGTATCTAACAACTTCAACTTTTTGGTCAGGATTTAACATTTCAGCAGGATTTTGAATTATATAAAGGTTAGGATTTGAAGCAGCATTCATTATAGCATAGAGATAGTAATCGTTTTTAAATCTTTTTGCTTTAAACCATTCATTTTGAGTAAGAGCAACATCCCCTTCAGCAGCTCTGGCTTTAACTTCAATATATCTTGCTGAACCATCTTGGTTAATAGAACGGATATCAAAACCAAGATTCTCTTTGCTAACATCAGTGGGTTGTCTGCCATTTTGGATTTCATAATTCATTGCGAAATCCATTACTATTTTTTCTATTTCAGCATCAGATTGAATCGAAGGTGAAATGCTTTTTGAGGGGAGTACACGAATAATACATTTGAATCTAGGCATAGACATAGTTAAACTTTTTTCTTGCACAATTAGTTTAATTAAATCTTCTTTAGCTTTTTCATATTCTTTCTTTTGATTTTGTTTATTGAAAATTGGTAAATCAACTGCTTCACCTTTTTCTTTTCTTTCATACAGATGGATTAACTCACCATCAAGTTTAATAATGAGGTGGTCTAAAGATTTAATTCCATACTTTTCTTTTATATCTGCTTGTCGTTTTCGCTCATTAGATAAATCTTCTAAATAATTTGAAAGAGCAGAGATGCATTCTTTATTTGCTAACTCTTTCTCTTTCTCAATAGTATCTTTTGTTTCGTATTCAGAAAAATTCTCTCTAACCAAAGCGATATTTGGTTCGGGCGATTCTGCTAAATCCCAAATAATTGAAGGCGAAATTTGTCTGACTTGATTATTATTAACATAAAAGGCAAATAATCTTTTACCTGCGATTTTATTAGCACCATCTCTAATTTCACCTTCATAAAAAAGTATATGACCATTTAAATTGCCATCAGGGTCATAAAATGTAGCACCATTTAGTAAAGAATCAAAATAATTTTCTTCAACCCACATCATCAAAGATTCGAACAATGGATGCCCGAAAGTCACAAATTCAGAATCAGGATTTTTAAATGCGACTTCTTTATCAAAAGTAATCTTAGGGTATTTTTTTAATAGTGAACCAAAAGATCTTCTAAAACCATCTCTTTCAGAAATTTGTCGCAGATTAAACGGAACATTATCAACGGAAATAAAGCCTGATTTAAGTTCTTTAAAAGAGCCTCCAGCCCTAATGAAAGCTTTTTTGAAAAAACTTTCGGTATATTCAGGAATAAGACGATGCTCGCGAGCAAGGTCAGCCATTTCTTTAATTCTAGTATAGTCAATAAATCTTGTTGCTAAACTTTCGCCCAAGGATTCTTTAATTTGATTTAAATAATCTTGATCGACTATAATATCAATTTCTTTAAGAATCTCATCCATACTACGAGCTCTTGCTGCAGCATCAATTAATAATTGAGATAGATTTGTGTGTTGTAAAACTTCTCCCAAGACATCAAATACTTTATCGCTTCCGATTGCATTTTTTATTTCTTCTAGTTTTTCAAAAAGTCTTAAGAGAACTTTACCTTCTCTAGTATCATTTGCAACGAGGTTATAAATAAAAACTTCCTTTTGCTGACCATAACGATGTATGCGACCCATTCTTTGTTCAAGGCGATTAGGGTTCCAAGGTATGTCATAATTAATCATCAGATTACAGAATTGCAGATTGATACCTTCACCTGCTGCCTCTGTTGCAACCATTACATCAGTTTCTGTTTTAAAGATCTTCTCTGCATTAATTCTTTCGTCAAGCTTCATTCCACCATGAATTACATTAGTTTTATAACCCCAGCCACTTATTTTTTTGTTAAGATATTCTAATGTATCCCTTGATTCAGTAAAGACAAGAATTTTCTTTTCACTTTTATTTTCATTGAAAGCATATAATTTTTCTAATGAATTTTTTAATTCTTTTAATTTAATTTCATTTTCATTGTCAATAATTAACTTTGCTTTTGCAATGAGTTTTTCAATAGTATGTATTTCGTTTTCAAGTTCTTCTTTATTTTCCGCAAGGCTTAATGTTTCCCATATTTCTTCTTCTTTCCAACGTTCTTCTTCAGCAAGGTCTTCTATTTCTTCCAAATCTACATTTTGATTAAATTGATTTCGTTGTTGTGCATCATTTAGAAGCGCTTTTAACTTATCTTTTCTTCTTTCAAGTGACTTTAATAATGCAAAAGTACTTGAGGCAAGTCTTCTTTGAAGTATAACTAAAGCAAAAGCAACATTTCTTTTTTTATCACCAACAAGAGCTCTATTATATTGGGTTTCAACATATTTTGAAAGATCATTATATAGTTCTTTTTCTGCAGGCGATTTAGAACCCATATCGAAGGCAACAGTTTCAACATTTCTCGGCAGAAATAAAGGTTTGCCTTCAAAATCCTTTAAATCTTCTTTAATTCTTCTAATAAACAGTGGATTATCTTTATTTTTTATTGATTCCATCAACATTTCATTGGTCGAGAAAAATCCAGGTTCAAGTAGATCTAAGAATAATCTGAAATTTTCTGGATCACCTTTGTGCGGAGTAGCAGTAAGAAAAAGAAGATTATTAGAAATTTTTGATAGTACTTCACCAAGACGATAACAACTGGTTTTATCAAGTTTTTCACCATATTTATATGCGCTCATTTTATGAGCTTCATCAACAATAACAAGATCAAAAACATTTGAACTTAATGAATTGATAATATCTGATTGCTTAGCAAAATCAATTGATGTAATAATTTGATTTTCTCGAGACCAAACATTTTCTCCATAGTGTGCTTCCAATAAATTTCTATCAACAAGAACAAAAATTTCTTCAAATCTTTCTTTTAATTCTCTTCGCCACTGATCCTTAAGGTGTCCTGGCGTAATAATAAGTATTCTTTTTACGATATTCCGAAGCTTTAATTCCTTAATTATGAGTCCAGCCATTATAGTTTTACCTGCTCCCGGGTCATCAGCAATTAGAAAACGAATACGAGGTAACTTAAGAACATAACCATAAACCGCTTCTATTTGGTGAGGTAATGGATCAACTTTTGAGGTGTTCATTGCTAATAGTGGATCATATAAGGATGCAAAACGATATCTAATAGTTTCAATTGCAAGAAAAACTTTCCAAGGATCTTCAACGAAATACGATTCTCGAGTTAATATTGTAATTTCATTTTCTGGTACAAGCTGGTCAATATGCTGATTGCTATTAACCGTCGCACCCACTATACGAATAAATTCTCCAATTTTTTCCGAAGATTTAACTTCAACTGGTTCAGGCCAGCGTTCACCTTTAATTATTGTTCCTGTTTTTATTGACATAATTTAGAAAATAATTAAAAACTACTGAAAAATTAATCAACGATGATTAAAATTCTAAATATTACATTTTGAAAAAAAATGATAAATAGAATCGGAAGTAACAAAATCAATAACGCTAATTTATTCGAAGTATTCAGTGGATTAACATAAAATGAATAATAAATAACAAACATATTAAAAGATAAACTAGAGATAAATTTTATTATTGTCATATCATCTTAAGGTGGCTTTAATTTTCTTACTTTGATTTTTTCAAAAAAAATTCGATAGAACGGGATTGATTAAGTTGGTTTTTTCTATTAAAGAATCAAAAATCGTTATTCTAAGAACGAAAACAACTCAAAAAATCGATAAACACATAATTAAAAAATCAAAATTCAACATTAAGCTCCTAAATAAAGTAATATTCAAAGGCGACTAGAACATTACAAAAATTAGTCATATCATTTAATATAGAAACGAAATTGGATAAACAAGAAAAAACTCGAACAGCTTATTGGAAATAATTCTTCTTAAAATTCTGAACTAATTAAATAAGTAATCCTCACTTTAAGATAGATTTAATGTTATAAATTCAATTGTAAAAGATTTTGGTTTCAGTAAAAGGATTGTATCTTAGAAGAATGGCTAGCGGATTAATTTTTTTAATTAGTTGATTCATAAAGAATTCAAACTATAATTTGATTGCATAAGGAAATTTAATTATACCTATAAGTGAATTTATTTATTCATATAATTATCGACTATTATAAATATTGTAATAAAATTTAATTCTACTTTATCGATAAGATTAATGAACTCAATTTTAACGTCTATATAGAAGGGTTTTACACCCCAATAAATAATTATCCACATTCATAAGGGCGTGCTTAATAGCACTAACCTTTAGGTTTGATGAAAATAAAAATCTATAAATCAAGAGAGTTCTATTCCTTTTCTAAAGCAATCGATAAACTTGGTTAATAAAAATTATTTTTGACTAAGAATGAAATTAGCAGGAATTTTTAAGGTTCATTTAGAAAAGAGCAATAATTAAATTAGTAATGATTAACCCTATTTTTAGTTTTTATTAAGATATAATTAAAATTTAATGAATTATGAAAGAATCACTCGTAATCTAACATCACTTATATTCAGAGAGACAGGCAAAAGAAGAAATTTCCAAATGTTTTTTTAATAATCTTTGCTTGTCTCTCTGAAAACTTATAATTTCATCATAATATAAAATTTTACCTATTCTTTTGGTATTTCAAGACCTACAAAGCGTGTATTTCCTTCTGCATCCTGAACCTTTAATAATACTGCATCACCCTTTTTATTATCAATGATTCGCTTAAAGTCATCAACATCTTTAATTGCTTTTCTGTCAGCCTCTAAAATAACAAGTCCACGGAAGAGTCTTTGATCATCAGCTTTGCTAAAACTTTTTACATCGGTAATAATAATACCAACATCAGTTTTATAGGTATCTTTTTCTTTTGAAGTAAGATTTCTAACTGTTAAACCTATATCATCTAATTTAATTTGTTCTCTTTTCGATTCATTTTTATTGTCTGGTTCCCTTTTACTTACAGGTTCATTTTTTTCCTTATTGTCTCTTTGTTTTAGTTTTACTTTTCTTTCGATTTCTTTTTTATCTCTAAAAATAGTAAGAGTAACAATAGTGCCAGCAGATTTAGAAGCAACATAGCTTTGCAATTCATTTGGTTTATTAACAGGTTTACCATCGATTTTTAGAATTATATCACCTGATTTAATATCAGATTCTTCAGCAGCGCCACCTGGAACTAATCCCTGAACAATTACACCACGAGGCTTATCTAAACCAACCGATTTAGCAATGGCATTATCAACTTCACCTATATTAACTCCAATATAGCCTCTATTAACTCTTCCATAAGCAATTATTTCTTTAGAAACTGTTTTGGCAAGATTAATTGGAATAGCAAATCCATAACCGATGTAAGTTCCTGTACCACGAGTAGCAATGGCAGTATTTACACCAACAACTGCTCCTGACAAGTCAACCAATGCACCACCACTATTTCCCGGATTGATAACTGCATCAGTTTGAATGAAATTTTCAACTCCATAAGAATCTCTGATTAAACCCAATTGCCCTCTTCCAATTGCACTAATAATTCCAGCTGTAACAGTTGATGTTAAAGATAAAGGATTACCTATAGCCATTACCCATTGACCAACTTTAAGATTATCAGAGTCTCCAAGATATGCTACAATAAGATTAGAAGCGTTAATTTTTACAACAGCTAAATCAGTCAATGGGTCAGTACCTATAACTTCTGCTTCAAAAGACCTTTTGTCAGCTAAATTAACTGTCACTCGTGTAGCTTTTTCAACCACATGATTATTGGTTAAAATGTATCCATCTTCAGAGATAATAATACCACTACCACTTCCCTGTTGCTCTTTAGGAAACTCTGGTAAATCTCTGAAAGGGAAGAAGAAGAAATTACTATGCGGATCTTGACGTTCTGCTACAACAGAAATTTGAACAATAGCAGGGGTGACTTTTTCAGCAACTTCGATGAATGCTTTTGAAAATGAAGTTGCATCTGCGTCAAGATTGACTGGTGGAGTAGATGCACCTAAATTTATATCTGCTAATCCAGGTCTAACAAATCCGAATCCCGATACTAATAAAGCACCGAAGAAAGTTCCAATTAAAAGTAATACAATCGCACTAATAATTGTTTTTTTATTCGACATCTTAATTAACCTCCTTGAAATTAAAATAAGTTTAATGAATTTATACCACGAAAATTTTCTAAGTGATTTTTTAAGTAATTAATTAAAAAGTTTATACCATCTTCAGAGATTTTATCATCAGTTAAAGTAATATTTTTTCTTTTTTTTAGACAAAAAAGAAAATTGAAAAGTTCCGAGTTGTTCTTTATTCCACGTTCTAAACTACAACTTTCGCATAAAAATCCATCGTGAAAAAATGGTAAAGGTTTTTCATTTTGACCAAATTTTTTAGAACATTTGTAACAGCTCTCTAAATTTAAATCGTAACCAATTTCTTTAATAAAAAATAAAAGGAATCTGGAAAACAATACTGCTGGCTGCTCAGATTCATTTTCTAATAAGTTTAGTATCTTTACCAAACCTCTAAATAAAATGTCATTTATCTCATTTTCAATTAAATTATTTTTTATCAGTTCACAAATTGCATAACCATATTTTAATAATCTCAAATCTGATTTAATGTTGGGGAAATGTGAGATTAAATCAGCGGATGATAATATTTGTATATCACGAGTTTCTTTTTTGTAAAATATAACTTGAATATGATTTAATAAATCAACTATAGAAGCAAACTTTGATTTTGCTCTTCTCCCTCCTTTTATTAACACTGAAACCAGACCATAATGTTTGGTAAATAAATAAACTACAAGACTCGATTCTGAAAAGTTAATTTTATTCAATACAATTGCTTCAGTTCGTATTATTTCACTCATATAAAAAGTTATAAGGAAATCTGTAAATATTTTTTTCTGTAACAATTGCTGATATTAAATGAGCAGGGGTTAAATCAAAAGCAGGATTAAAATAGTTCCATTCTTGTTTTGAAATTAAATTTCCTCTGATTGAATAAATTTCATCGTTTTTTCTGTGTTCAATGACTATTTGTTCACCAGAGACAATTTTTTTGTCTATAGTTGAAGATGGAGCAGCAATGTAAAAAGGGACATTGAAATAATTGCAAATCACAGATAGAGCCAGAGTTCCAATCTTATTAGCAGTATCGCCATTAAGTGCAATTCTATCAGCACCAACAATAACTAAATCAATCTCATTTTTTTGCATAAGGTATGCAGACATAGAATCAGTAATAATAGTAAAAGGGATGTTAAATTTATCTAATTCGAAGGCAGTCAATCTCATTCCTTGTAATAATGGTCTTGTTTCGTTTATGAAAACATTTTTTATTAAACAATTTTCATAGGCTAACTTAATGATACCTAAAGCAGTGCCAAAATTGGCTGCTGCTAAACTTCCAGTGTTGCAGTGAGTTAAAACATTTGATTTCGTTTTGAAAAGGCTTAAACCAATTTTAGCGATAGTTTTTGATTTTTGAATTTCTAAATTTTCAATTTCAATTGCTTTGTCTAAAAGATTTTCATATATGCTTTTATCTTTTAATTGATTCAAAAATCTTTCTTTCATTAATTCAGCAGAATAAAATAAATTAACTGCAGTAGGTCTTGTGGAAATAATTCTTGAATAAACTTTGTTGAAATAATCTATTGATGGTTGATTAAAATTTTTGAATGCTAATGCAATTGCATAAGCAGAAGCAATACCAATTAAAGGAGCACCTCTAATTTCAAGTTTTTCAATCGCAACGGCAATTCTTTCATAAGAATCTGTTGAGATATAATTTTCTTCAAATGGTAATTTTGTTTGATCTAAAAAATGTAAGCAGTCATTTTCAAATTTTAAGGCAAAGAAATAACTATTATTCATCAAATCTTGAAAGGTTCAAAAATTGTCTGTATCTATCTTGAATTTGTAATGTTGATAAGTCTTCTAAACCTTTAGTACTAAATTTTTCAACACAAAAAGAAGCCATAGTGCTTCCATAAATAACAGCTTTTTTCAAATTTTCAGGCGATAGATCTCTTGTTTTGAATAGGTATCCAATGAAACCACCAGCAAACGAATCACCTGCCCCCGTTGGATCATAAATATTTTCCATTGGATATGCCGGAGCGAAGAATATGGTATCATCTGTAAATAACAAAGCACCATGTTCACCTTTTTTTATAATCAAAATTTGAGGACCCATTTCTCTAATTATTCTTGCTGCCTTTATTAAATTAGGTTCTTGTGAAAGTAATCTTGCTTCTGAATCATTTACTATAAATGCATTTACTCTTGGAAGTAGCTCTAATAGTTCACTTTTTTTACCTTCAATCCAAAAATTCATAGTATCACAGACAATAAATTGTGGATTTTCCATTTGATCTAGAACTTTACTTTGTAATACAGGGTCAATATTACCCAAGCAGATGAATTTACTTCGTTTAGCATTCTCTGGAATTTTAGGGTCGAACTTTTCAAAAACATTTAATTCAGTAAAAAGAGTATCTCTTACATTTAGGTCATAATGATATTTACCTGACCAGCGGAAAGTTTTTCCACCTTGAACTATTTCCAGCCCTTCTAAATCAATATTATGATTAGATAGCATTTCAATATATTCTTTTGGAAAGTCTTCTCCAATAACACCAACTACTTTAATAGGACCGCTAAAATAGCTTGCAGCAAGAGAAATATAAGTAGCAGAACCACCTAATGCTTCTTCAATTCTATCAAATGGTGTTTGGATAGAGTCCAAAGCAAAAGAACCAACAACAAGAATAGCCACAATAACTCCAAAATTTTTTAATTATAATACAAATATATTTTTAAATAATAAAAAGCCGTCAAAATAATGACGGCTGAAAAGAATTAGTAATCTCGTTCTTGTCCAAAAATGTTTAATTTGCCATTGATGTGCTTTGATTTATCTACAATAACATAATTTCCACCAACAAGATCGACTATACCAGAGTGACATGTGTGACAGGTACTAACATTCGGATGCGTACCACCTTGCGCTGGAGTTTTTGGAAGAGAATTTCCTGTATTAGGATCTCCATGACAACTACCGCATTTTGCACCTGCAGAGCCTTCAGTAAATTTAACTACATTATTAGTATTTCCATTTTTGAAATAACCGTGGCAATATGTATTTGAACAAGAATTAGTTCCATAATCATAAGAAGGATTTGGAGTAAATAGCGGCAAATTAGAATCGTAATCATTTGTTGTTGGTTCGTTTGTAATTGTTTTGGTCAAATTACCAAAAACTATTTCGGATTTTGGAGTATCATCAAAATGTCCTTCGGATAAGAATAAAGTGGGAACGATATGGCATTCATTACATTCAACTTCTTTTGCACTCGATAGATTGTATAAGTGTTTAACATGAGCACCAACACCTGGATAGCTTGAACTTATACTTCCATTTAATGCACGAGGAGGAGCAATTTTAGTTGGGTCAGCAAAATCTCCGTGACAAGTATTACAAGCTTCCGGTCCATTTGGTTGTGTATGACAATTAAGACAATTACCACTTTGTTCCTTTATAATACCACCCTGATAATTATTTCCGTGACATTGTTTACATACTCTCATTGTCCAATCTTTTTGTGCTACTAATCTACCGTGAAAATTTGGTGAAGCGGGACTATTTATACCAATTGGATGAAAACTCAAATTAGCAGGAGATGAAGGTAAATCTTTGTTCATCTCACTACAGGAAATTAAAATTAAACTTATAAAAGCAGCAAATACAATAATTGAAAATAATTTTTTCATATTTCTACCTATGACAATAATTACAAAAACCAGAAGATTTTGGTGAGTTAGGATTGGCACTTGTATGACAATTATAGCATATAGAACCCTGACTATCATGCCAATCACCTTTCTCATTTTTCATAAAGCCCGCGATATGAGTTTTAGGATTTGTTCCTTTTATTCCATCACTATCTAAATGACAGGTTATACATACCGCATCAGAGCCATTAACATCGTGACAAGATGTACATCTTTCGATATCCTTTTTAGCCAAGCTTGCATGTAATCCACCACCTGTACCAACACCTATAGTAAAGAAATTAGGTTTAAGGTGTGTTGCTGGCATAATACCACTATAAGCAAAATCTGTATTTTCTGCGGCATGGCAGGAAGCACAAAATGTTTCTATTTGATGACAGGACTGACATTCTGCTGTTTTACCTTTGGAGTCAAATCCATGAGTAAATCTATAATTTAATTCGTGAACACGACGTATTGATTGCTGTTTTGAACCATCTATAAAATCACTTGAATAATATGGTTGATAAAAATCATTTCTGAGATTTACTTCTGTTATAACATTAGTAGCAATATGACATTCTTGACAACTATTATTATCGTGACACATTATGCAATTTGCTCCCGCCATTTGTGCTGAAAATTTATGAGTGTTTATAAATCTTACATTTTTATGATTTTGTGGGATAAGGTTTGCAGTCGAAATATGACAGGATTCACATGCATTTGATGCAACAGAAATATCATTATGACACGAATAACAATTTTCCATTTTTGGATTAGCTGAAACTGCTTGCCAACTATAATCAACTTCTGTCAATCCTTTATGACAAGATTCACATTCCATCTTTTGTTCTTCGATATGATATTTATGATTAAAAATAAGTTCTGATTTTTTTCTATCAATTTTCTCATAGCTATCTCCAATATGACAAGTGCTACACTCATTAACATTATTAACTTCGTGACAAGAGGAACAATTGTCGTGATTTGGAAATAAATTATCGGATAAAGAGACACTTTGAAGTACTGCGTTATGACAGGTTTTACAATCTACCAGTTCTGCATGAACTGAATGTGAGAATTTTATTTTAATTTCTTCTTCGTTTTCAAATGAATAATTATTCCTTCCTTTTGAAGCTATGAAGAGAAATGAAAAAGATGTTAGAAAGACCAGACTGTAAAATAATTTTATTTTCATTCTTTACTCGCTAAAAATTTAAATTGAACCAGTGATTAAATTTTAAGAATACTCTAAAATCATTTTTATAAATTTTATTGTCCAAATACTGTCCTTGTAAGTCTAGAGAAAATTTTCTAACGGGTCTTATATTCAATCCAGCAACTAAGGTGGTTACATTATTTGTTTCAGCATCTTTACTGACCTTATAAGAAGAGTAAGATAAACCGATATTTGGAGTTAATAGACCATCAAAAATAGTATAAGCACCATAAATTGATATAGCATCCAATTCACCAGCATAACCAAAAGTCTTTTTATAGTTTATTGAACCGTATTTAGTAGCTGCACCAATTCCGAGTCTTGATGAATTATCATCTTTAAATTTAACATAGCCGAACTGCGCAAGAACTGTATAGTCCTTATTTAATTTATAATCAAAAGCAGTCTCAATTTCTTGAGTATTTCCATAATCAAAGACTGAAAAAATAGAGTTGTATCTAATACGAGGTTCTCTATAATTATAATAGAGATTAACACCTAAATTTTTTATTTGCTCATATCTAGCATCAATTTCAATTTTAGAGGTTTTTTTAGAATTCAGGTCGAACTCATAACGACTATTAACAAATAGTAAATTTTCGGAAAAATATCCAGCTTCTCCACTGATGTATTGAAATTGATTTGATTTGTTAGAGATGATAACTTCAATAGGATTTAAATTCGGATCAAGTCTAATTGCCTTATAATCAATAGGTTTAAAGTTTTTATTTAAATATTCTATAGCAAAATTAAAATTTTCAATAATCGTAGTAGATAGTCTTGCACCTGCAATAAAGTTTTCTGAAAAATTTTTAATAATTTCAAATTTTTGATAAGGAGGCACATTACCACCATAAAAGCCAGACAATTTGAAATTATACTTATTCAAAGTTATTGAAGCACCATCCATCAAACCACCGACGACACTATTAAATATCGGTTGTCGTCCAATTTTAATATTTACAATATCTAAAATATTTCTTCCTTCAAAGTAAAAGTTATAAAATCGTAATCTTGGATCTGATTTTAATTTTTGAGCTAAATCAGTTTCAAAATTCAGATTTGAACGAATTGAAAAATTTTGATAATTAAAATTTAGGTTCAACATTTGAAATGCTCTGAAATGATTTTGAGAAAAATTTGCAGAGTCAAATCTTTCAAACATATAAATTGAAGATGTGAACCTACCGTTTATATTTTGAGGGAAAACATAAACAGAACTAATTATTAAGAACAGAAGTAGAAATTTTTTGTGCATAAATTCCCCTATACTAATTTTTAGGAACTGGATGTTTAATTTTCTCCCAAGCTTCTTCGAAGTTAAAACCAATGTAGGTTGGACTTTCTACATTATGGCAAGTAATGCAATGATTTTCAATGTTTTCAAATACTAATAAACCTTTTTGAATAGCAAGATTTCTATCTTTCATCACCTTCATATCCTTATATTCTGAGCCAGGTCCATGGCAAGTTTCGCATTGAACTCCATCTTCAATCTTAAACTTTTTACCTAAAAGAGAAGGTTCAACATTGTAACCTGAAGCATGACATCGTAAACATTCTGGGTTTTCAGTTGCAGGAATTGAAAAGCCTTTATCTTTACTAACTTTAGCTGCTAATTCAGTTTTTAGAGTCTCAAATGCTTTTGAGTGTTTACTTTCCTTCCAGATTGAAAATTGTTTCCCCTGTTTTTCAGTTTTATGACACATAACACAAGGCTCAACTCCAATGTAACTGAAATTATTTTGTGAAAGAAGAAAATGAGAGTGGAAAAATATTATGAGGAAAATTAATTTTGAGTGAAGCATATAGCCTCCAAGTAATTTAATTTAGGCTATTGAAAAATATCATTATTATAATCAAATGGCAAACTAAATTTTTATATAATTGTAAGTTAAATTTTAATTTATTAAATGAGCCAAATTTGTATTGTAAATTTTTTAATTTATTTCATTTATTAACTATTTTAAGAATAACTGCAAATAAATCAATTAAAATTATTCAAAGGCAAATAATATTATTCAACATCAAATATGTTTTTAGAAATATTTATTATTAGTAACTTTGCGAAAAAATTAAATCAGGAAGTTAAATGAAATTGTTTTTCTTGTTTTTGATTATATTGAATTTTTCTTTGTTCTCTCAAAGCGATGAGAAACATATTTGGAAACCATTGACCACACAAACTGGGGAGAAATTCTGGTATGATCCAACGACATTTGATTCTGTTTCAAACAGCAAATTAAATGTTTGGATTTTAGAATCCCACAAACCACCATTAAAATTTGAAGGCATCGAGGGAGATGTGTTTCGCTCAAAAATTTTATACACAATAAATTTATCAACTGCTAAATATGGGCTAAAAAAAATTCGCTATTATGGGTTAACTAATAAAGAAATTTATTCTTATGATTATGATAAGTATGAATCGGAGGACATCTTCACTTTCCCTTATCCTATAATTACAGATTCAAAAATTCATTTGGTACTACAGGAATTTCTAAAAAAACAAAAAAATAAGAAATAAATCAATATGACTTTCAAGGATGATTTTATTGTAGTCTGTCAGTCTCAACTTCACGGAAAAGGCTTGTTCACTAAAAAGCAAATAGAAAAAGGAACAATAATAATTAAAATAATCGGTGAAGAAGTTGATGAACTTGAATGTATTAGACGTGAAAATGAAGAAAATAATGTCTATATATTTTACAAGAATGATAATTGTTATGTTGATGTAAGTAATAATGAAAAATTAAGATACTTAAATCATTCTTGTAAATTTAATTGTTATGTTGATGAAGATCAAAATGGAGAACTTGTTTTAATAGCCTCAAGAGACATCGAAGCTTACGAGGAATTAACTATCGATTATGGGTTTGATGAAATTTATCAATTATGTAAATGTGATGATTGTAATAAAAAGATACAATTAAGTAATAATTTGAGTATGAAGAGCAATTTCTTCGAGTATTGAAGATACTTTTAAGCACTCATTAAGTGAACCGCTAAAAACTACTGCTTTCCCTTTAACATGAACTTCGAATGTTAATGAACGTGCCTTTTCAAAGGAACAATTAGTTGCTTTAATAAGTTGAGCAATTACTTCATCAAAAGTATGCCAATCATCATTAAATAATAAGACTCTACTTGCTATATCATCTAATGTTTCGGTGTCTTGAATTATTTCAGGTTTCTGTTGTTGTGTTTCCATTGCTAAATTAAAAATAATGTCTAATTCTGAATTCCGCTTTAATTTCATTTTCTATCAAATCTTTTGCTTTTTGAATATCTATATCATCTAAATCAACAACAGTTAATACTACTTTATCAACATAAGCTTTAGAGGACTTCGCAAAATTAATCATTTCATAGAAATAATGTAAATCAACTTTCATTAATTTTGAATATTGAACTGGATCAATGGAATTAAGACTTATTGAAACGACATCAATTAAGCCTTTAAGTTCTGGAGTAATATCTTTTTTGTTTATGGTATTACCGTGACCATTTGTATTCAGTCTTGTTTTTCCACCATTTAGTTTTACAAATTGAGCTACTTGCTTAACGACATCCCATCTAATAGTTGGTTCACCATAACCGCAGAAAACTATTTCATCATAATTTTTAGGATTACCAATTTCTTTAATGTATACTTCAGCATTTGGCTCATCAGCTTTTCTCATTCCAAGAAAATGACCATTGATATAAGGGTCATTTTTTCTATGACAAAAAATACAATCTGCATTACAACGATTTGTTACATTAACATAAAGAGAATTACCAATTTGATATGTGAAACTTGTCTGAGGCTTTTTTCCTATACCAAACATTCTAAAAGCGTTCAAAGAAGTAATTTTAGCTAACTCTTCCAATGTTAATTTTTTTATCTCTGCAATTTTTTTTGCGATATAATTAATGTAAGATGGTTCATTCCTTTTACCTCTGAAGGGCGTTGGCGTCATAAATGGCGAATCTGTCTCTAAAAGAAGGTGATTAACATCAATTGCTTCGAGAATTTTTATTAAATCTTGAGATTTTTTGTATGTTATATTTCCTGTAAAAGAAATAAAGTGATTCATTTTAATATACTCTATTGCATCGTCTAATGAAGCATTGAAACAATGAAATTGTGCTTTAAGTCCAGTTGAGCAAAAAGAAGAAATAATTTCAAGCATATCTTCATCAGAATCACGATTATGAATTATTACTGGTAATTTTAAATCAACTGCAAGTTCAAGCTGTGATTTAAATGCTTTAATTTGATTTTCTTTAGGGGAAAAATCATAATAATAATCAAGCCCTACTTCACCAATAGCAATAACTTTGGGATGTTTGACAAGCTTTTCAATTTTAGAAATTATAGTTTCATTCCAATCTTTTGTATCGTGAGGGTGAACACCAACCGCTGCATAAAGCATTTCGAATTTATCACAAAGTTTCAATGTTTTCTCTGCAGAGTTTAAATCTGTAGAGGGAATTATAATATAATCAACCTGATTTTCTTTTGCACGGGTAATTACATTTTCAATGTCATCATTGAAGTTATCGTAAAAGAGATGAGCATGTGTATCAACAAACATTAAACAACTTCTCCGATTAAAAGTGCATGTTCAGACATTAAATGACAAATATCAAATAGTTTCCTTTCATCTTCAGGAGAGATGATTATAGCAAGTCCTATTCCCATATTAAAAACTTTTCTCATCTCATAAGTTTTTATTTTACCTACATCCTGAATTAAACTAAAAATTGCAGGTGGTGTCCAATTTCCCCATTGAATTTTTATGCTCAAATCTTCCGGGATAATTCTTGAAATGTTTCCAACAATTCCACCTCCAGTAATATGAGCCATTCCTTTAATAGTTAACTCATTTTTAAGCCTGGATATAAGACTTAAGTATGATTTATGAATTTTAAGGAGTTCTTTACCAAGTTGATTATTTATTTCAGGTATGAAGTCTTCTAAATTAAACTTATTGAGAAGCACTTTCCTTGCAAGGGAATATCCATTAGTATGTAAACCATTGGATGTAATACCAATAATTAAATCTTTTGATTTAATTTTTTTTCCATCAATAATTTTTTTCTTCTCAACAACTCCTACTATAGTTCCAGCAATGTCGTAATCATTT
>Ga0308389_1000969_pt1 | contig 20234 bp, 20 predicted proteins | sample Hotspr2Sample148_FD_202362 | JGI IMG/M metagenome (GOLD analysis project Ga0308389, IMG submission 202362) | Hot spring phototrophic mat microbial communities from Mushroom Spring, Yellowstone National Park, Wyoming, United States - 20040719_148 ... | reverse complement strand
TTTTTACCGATTGCAAGCCGGCAACTTCGTTGAAACACGAAAGATGATGCTCTTGAAGTGAGCAGTTTCGGCACAGGCAGTCAAAGGCGGTTCTTCGGAATCGCCTTTTTTATATTCAGTAATTCAAAAAACAAGCGCGTTCAAAGCGATGGAACTTGTCAAAAGTCCGATTGAGCCAACACTGCAAACTTTGTTACAAGAAGCGTCACAAGAGATTCTGATTGCAAGTCCATTTATCAATGTTGAGGGAGTGAAGCTTATTGAGAAAAAGATTGAAAAGAAAAATGAAATGCAGATGTTCATTCTGACAAATTTGTCGGCTCAAAATATCATCTCAAATGTAACCCAACCGAAAGCCATATTGAAGCTCTGTGAAGGCTTTAAGACAGCAAGCATATTCAGCTTACACCGATTGCACGCAAAGATATATGTGATAGATGAGCGCATTTCGCTCATAACGTCGGCAAATTTGACGCAGGGCGGGTTGAAAGAGAACTACGAATATGGCGTTTTGATTAAAGACGAAGAGATGACGCAGCAAATTAAGAGCGATTTAATCGCATACCGACAACTAGCAAATCAAATCTCGTTGGAACTTCTCAAAGAAATTGCAGAAGAAAACATCGGTATTCAGGAATTGAAGAGAAGACACGAGACAAACGTTGAAAAATATGAACATACAAAAGCAATCAGAAGAGCTGAGAGACAGCTAAATGAAAAACTGCTTGCAAACAGAGTTCAAAATGGGCAAACAACCAACAAAATTTTCTCGGAAACGATTTTGTATCTCCTCCGAAAGCATAAAAGCCTGACAACGCGCGAACTGCATCAGCATATCAAAGAAATTCATCCTGACATTTGCGACGATAAAATTGATAGAGTCATCAACGGGCAACGCTTTGGAAAACTTTGGAAACACTCAGTTCGTAATGCCCAACGCGCTCTTAAAGACTCTGGAAAGATTGAGAATCGTGGACAAGGAAGAAAAACCGTTTGGTATCTCAAAGAGTGAAACCCTACTCTGCGTATTCCTTCTTCAACTTGTGCTTATACTCCTTCTGCAACTTCTGAACCTTCGGGCTAATAACGACCGTGCAATACGGATTGCGATTTCCGACGCGGTTGTAATAATTTTGATGATAGTCTTCCGCAACATAAAACTCTTTGAACGGGCTGACTTCGGTTACATACTTCCCACTCCACAATCCCGACTTTTCAGATTCCGCAATCGATTTGAGGGCGATTTCTTTTTGCCGTTCATCGTGATAAAAAATCACGGAGCGATACTGCGTGCCGACATCATTGCCTTGTCGGTTAAGCGTCGTTGGGTTGTGCGCATGCCAAAACACATCAAGGATTTCAGCGAAGGAAATTTTTTGAGGGTCAAAGGTAACTTGCACGACTTCGGCGTGTCCCGTTGTGCCCTCGCAGACTTGCTCGTAAGTCGGATTTTTAACCGTGCCGCCGCTGTATCCTGAAACAACTTTTTCAACGCCCTCAATGCGCTGAAACACGGCTTTTGTTGAGACAAGAAAAATGATGTTGGTGAAATAACGCAAGCGCAATCATCAAAGAAAGGGCGGTTCTTCGGAATCGCCTCTTGTTTTTGGTCGAAGCCTCTTAAAAAATGTGAGTAAGATGTCAACGACATTGCAAAATTGTTAGGAAGAAAATAGACTTGCGTATTACACCTACACATCACGCCAAAGCAAAGCCATTCAACTTTAACGAAATCACAAGGAGGAATGCAATGAAACTCAAATCACTATTTCTTTTCGCACTTGCAGGTTTAAGTGTGTCGGCGAGTGCGCAGCTGCGGCTTGATGGTCAAATACTTGTTGACCCGAAAACTGTCAACATCGGTCAACTCGGTGGAATGATTTTGAGTGGTAATTTACCCAGTTCAACTGGGACATTTCTTTCAATCAATGTCAGTAACGACGCCAACGAGCCAAAGAATGTGACCTTGACAGCGGCGTTTTCGTACAACGGACAAGAGTTAGGAAAAGGAAGGACAAAAAATAGAGTTCGCCTTGCGCCGCGTGCATCTGTCCGATTAACCAACAACAATTTTATGAGTGGTGAATGGGCGATGAGCGGCAGAACCGAAAATAATGCACTTGTTCAAGACCTGATGACCTGCGCGGGCGGAAAACTTCCGAGCGGAACATATCTGCTGACTTGGACACTCGAGTCCGATGACGGCGGATTCACTTCGTTCCCAATGTCGTTCACGATTGCAGGAAACCGAGAAGCCTTTGTTCGCTTGATTGCTCCTGGTGCGCACGCTGGCGATAGAGCCGATGAAGTGAACACGAAGTTTCCCGTTTTTCAGTGGACAGGTTCGGCAGATTCATATACTTTCAATTTATGGGAAGATGTCAATAAAACCGGCAATGTTGCCGCCATCATTTCACTGCCGCCGATGGTGAGCGCACGAAATCTTACTCAAACAACCGTGCGCTATCAAGAAGTCGGTGGCAGTCGAGAACTGCAAGCAGGCAAGCAATACGTCTGGTCAGTTGATGCCATCGTTACAGGCGGAGGTAAAGCCACCGACGCGTTTATTTTCACGGTCGGAGAAAATGTTAAGTAAGGGTTGTTAGTGGACAAGGCGGCGCACTTGTGTAAGGGCAAGGGACGAGACTGAAAATCCACAAATCCGTGCCAAATCACTTTTTGCCAAGCATTGAGCCGAGTCCGCCGAGCAAGTTACCTGCGCCGCCTAAATTACCTGCAAGATTGGCAAGGTTTGACATATCCGGCATTTCGCCCGTTTGCAAAAACTTTTGAACGATTCCGCCCACAGGGTCAGGGAGTTTTTCTTTCGTGAAGTTAGCAACGACTTGAATCGTCATTTTGGCAGTCTCTTCTGAAATGCCAGTTTTTTCCGTTAAAAGTTTAACAAGGTCTTGCATAATGAATACAGTTTGAATTAAAGAGTGATTAAAAGGAGCGAGGTTTAATCGCCGCCGAAGATACTGCCGATGCCAATTCCGCCTTCTTCTTTGCCGCCGTAGGAAGCACGCACAATTCTATCTGCCAAGCGCGAGAAGGGTAGGCTTTGCAGATAGACGAGACCAGGACCAGTGAGTTTCGCAAAGAACAATCCTTCGCCGCCGAAGAGCACGTTTTTGAATCCGCCAACGAATTGAATGTCGTAATCAACACTGGGAGCCATAGCAACGAGACAGCCTGTATCAACGCGCAAGGTCTCGCCTACGGCAAGTTGGCGTTGAATAATCGTGCCGCCTGAATGAATAAATGCCCAGCCATCGCCCGTGAGCCGTTGCAGAATGAACCCTTCACCGCCGAACAGCCCTGTGCCAATTTTTTTCGTGAAGGCAACCTCAATTTCAATGCCTTGTGCGGCGCAGAGAAAGCCATCTTTTTGGCAAATGAACTCGCCGCCGAGTGCCTTCAAATCAAGCGGAATGATTTTGCCCGGATACGGTGCGGCAAAGGCAACTTTCTTTTTCCCTTGTCCACGATTAAGAAACGAGGTGATGAAAAAAGAATCCCCCGTAACCATGCGTTTCAATCCTGCAAAAATGCCGCCCCCTGTGGAAGTTTGCATCTCAATGCCTTCTTCCATATACATCATGGTGCCGACTTCGGCACGGACAGCTTCGTTTGGGTCTAATTCAATCTCAACGATTTGCATTTCGCTACCAAAAATTTGGTAGTCAATTTCGTGTGCTGGCATGTGTAAGAAAGTTTATCGTTGTTGAAAAAGTTAAGCGATTGAGGATTCAACTTTTTTGCGAGCTTGTTCGGGCAAGGTTTGAGATTGAATCTCTGAAAATTTGGCTTTCAAGAACTCAATCGCCGCCTCGCGCTCATGCGGAATAATGCCATCTAAAATCGCATTCTCCATTGCCTTTTTCAAAATGCCAACGGTGCGTCCTTCGGGAAGATGAAACAGTGCCATAATCTCGTGTCCATTGACAGGCGGTCGCCATTTTGCCCATTTATCTTTTTCGGCAACATCAGCGACTTTTTCTTCGACGCGCGCAAAATTTGCTAAAATCTTCTGCACTTTTTTCGGATTCTTGCTTGTTACATCGGCACGACAGAGCGTCATTAAATCGTCCAAATGTTCGCCTGCTTCAAACATTAAGCGGCGGATTGCGCTGTCGGTAATCTCATCACGCGAAAGCGGAATCGGGCGCAAGTGCATACGCACCATTTTTTGCACGAAAGGCAGTTGCTCCATCGGCAATTTCATGCGGCGAAAAATTTTCGGAAGCATGTTTGCGCCAACCGCATCGTGTCCGTGAAAAGTCCACCCAATCCCTTTGTGAAAGCGTTTTGTGCGCGGCTTGCCAATGTCGTGCAACAAGGCAGAAAGGCGAAGCCACACATTATCGGTCATCGCACAAATGTTATCAACGACTTTGAGCGTGTGAAAAAACGTGTCTTTATGTCCAAGCCCATCGACTTGCTCAACGCCTGCCATCACAGGCAGTTCAGGGAAAACATCATCGAGAATTTTAGTGCGAAATAAAATCTCAAAGCCAATCGAAGGCTTATCGGTCATGAGGAGTTTGAGCAGTTCATCGGTGATGCGTTCTTGCGAAACGATTTTCAAACGCGCACGCATTTTTTCCATTGCGGGCGGCAACGACGGGTGAAGCGTGAAACCGAGTTTTGAAGCAAAGCGTGCCGCACGAAGCATTCGAAGGGGGTCATCAGAAAAAGTTGATTCAGGCTCGAGGGGTGTGCGCAAAAGTTTTTGCGCCATATCGTCTAATCCGCCGAACAAATCAATCAGTTCGCCAAATGTTGTTTGGTTGAGCGAAATAGCAAGTGCATTCACGGTGAAATCGCGTCGTGAAAGGTCATCTTCGAGTGTGCCGATTTGAGTAATCGGTTTGCGCGAGTTGGGGTTGTAACTTTCTTTGCGTGCGCCAACAAATTCGAGTTTCAATTCGCCAAGTTCTTCATCGTTGAGGTGAAGTTGCGCCGTGCGGAATCGCTCAAAAACGGTAAAGCCAAAGCCATCAAGACGGGCTTTCACAACTTTTGCAAACGCAATCGGTTCGCCAACAACCATCACATCAATATCTTTGCAAGGCTTTTCCAACAGTCTATCGCGCACATAGCCACCAACCGCATAGCACGGCAAGTTGAGTTCATCGGCAAGTGCGCCAAGTTTGGCGAACAATGTTTCTTTGAGTGTAATCTTCAAGACGGTGAAAGGTTAATTTCAATACGAATGTAACAAATTCAGATTTGCAGTCAATCTACAATGCCACATCATACAAAATTTCATTTGCAAAGTTACAGCGAAAATTGAACATTGGTAAATCGCAACTATTGAACGAATCATAATCCATAAAAAATCCAACAACAATTCTCAATGACAAACACAGAAACTCACATTCTAACATCGCAATTTCTTTCTAAGCGTGTCAAGCGCGTTCAAGAATCGCAGACGCTTCAAATCACAACGCGGGCAAACAAAATGAAAGCCGAAGGCAAAGACGTGGTGAGCCTTTCCGCAGGTGAGCCTGACTTTCCAACGCCTGAATTTATCTGCAACGCCGCAATCGAGGCAATTCAAAAAGGCTTCACCAAATACACCAGCGTTACAGGCATTCCTGAACTGCGAAAAGCAATTGCCGAGAAGTTGAAGCGCGACAATCAGTTAGAGTTTTCGCCCGAAGAAATTTGTGTGAGTGTGGGCGGCAAGCAAGCCATCATGAACGCAATTCTTGCGTTGATTGATGAAGGCGATGAAGTCATTATCCCTGCGCCGTATTGGGTGAGTTTTCCTGAAATGGTCAAAATTGCTGATGGCACGCCGGTAATTGTGCCAACTACCATTGAGCAAAATTTTAAGATGACACCTGAACAACTTGCGCAAGCCCTGACGCCAAGAACAAAGATGCTGATTTTGAACTCGCCCTCGAACCCAACGGGCGTGATGTATTCCGAATCGGAAATTCGTGCGTTAATGGAAGTGATTGAATCAAAGGACATTTTCGTGATTTCTGACGAGATGTATGAGCAACTCACATACGGCGAAGTCGAACATTTTTCGCCTGCACGCATTGAGTCGATGCGCGAAAAAGTGATTGTGAGCAATGCACTTTCAAAGTCGCACTCAATGACGGGGTGGCGCGTGGGCTACATTGCCGCACCAAAGTGGATTATCGATGCGGCCGCAAAACTGCAATCGCAAATGAGTTCGCATACAAGTTCAATTTCGCAAAAGGCGGCGGCGGCGGCACTCATGGGCAATCAATCGGTCGTGAAAGCTATGCGCGATGAGTTTAAAAAGCGGCGCAATTTTCTTTACCGAGAACTCTCGTCTATCAACGGTATTCGACTCAATTTGCCCGAAGGCGCGTTCTATCTCTTCCCATCAGTTCAGGGCTTATTAGGCAAAACCTTTCACGGCGTTACGCTCAATACATCGATCGATGTTGCAGAGTATTTGCTCAATAAGCATTGGGTAGCCACCGTGCCGGGCGATGCCTTCGGCGCAGAAGGCTACTTACGACTTTCATATGCGTCGTCAATGGCAGAATTAGAGAAAGCGGCTGAACGCTTGAAAGGCGCGTTTCGCAATTAAACGGAACATTGAGATGAACATCATACACGAATCAATCCTCACCTGTCCTGACTGCGGACATAAAAAAGCCGAAACCATGCCCATCAACGCATGCCAAGTTTTTTACGAGTGCGAAAACTGCAAACAAATTCTGAAACCGAAACAAGGCGATTGTTGTGTGTTTTGCAGTTATGGAATGGTGAAGTGCCCGCCAATGCAGGCGAAGGAGAGTAAAACTTGATGGCGCAACACTGATAAAGAGAAGAGCATGAAGAACGCACGCACAATCCACTACAAAATCGTGCCTACCGAAAGTTGATGTTGAATGCCAATCACACCGAGCGAGGAGAAGGCGTAGTCGAACTTAAATTTTTTCAACTCCAGTCCAAGTCCGCCCGAAATGCCTGAAAGTCCAAGTGAGCCGCCGACGCTTAAATCTTCGCGAAGTTTATTGTTGTAACCCGCCCGCAATCGCACCTGTTCGCTTAAAAGAAACTCGCCACCAATCGTGAAGAATTTGAGCTTGTTAGTTATCTTGCTCGTTTTATCGGCAAGGTTGATAAAGCCAACACTTAAAATGAGCGGTAAGCCTTCAAGTTGTGTGGTTGCGCCAATGCGAACATCAAGCGGCAAGGCTTCGGAGAAGCCATCATAAGTGGAAATCTGTCTACCAAGATTCAGAACAGAAACACCGATTTGCAATTTTTCATCAGGAACATCGAGCAATAAGCCTGCATCAAAAGCGACACCTGACGATGAAAATTCGGCAATGTTCGAGAAGATGTATTTCAGTCCAATGCCGCCGCGCAAAGTGCCGAAAGAATACTTTTCAAGTTCGCGACCGTAGCCGAGTTGTACGCACAAATCGCCTGCGGTGAACTCGCCCCCCGTATTGCCTTGTGCATCAGCACGAGTGAAAGTGCCATAGTTGATGTAAGAAAAGCCCACGCCAAACTCACCAATGCCTTTGATTTCGCGACCATATGCGATGAAGCCTGCGTTGATGTCCATCAAATTTTTTTGAAAACTAAACGAGGCGGATTTATCCGTTTCACTTGAAATAGAGGCGGGATTTTGAAACAACCCAACAATATCGCCTTTCATTGAAACACTATTTCCGCCGAGTGCCGCAACACGTGCGCTTCGGTCAAGACGCAAAAACTCATAAACGGCAGTTTGTGCCGAAAGCGATGCCGAAAGGCTTAACAGTATCAGCAAGAAATAAGAGCGCATTTGTGATTTTGGATTTGTGATTTGTGATTTGTGATTTTGGAGTTCATATCTGCAATCCGCAATCCACAGTCGCCAATGCACAATCGGTATGTTAGCAATTTAGAGAACGGCACACGCACATTCAAGGGAAGAAACAAGGGTGAGTTGGTGTTAGCCGCTGTAAGGATGTTTCAAGTATAGTTTCGCTTTCTTGTGTGAGTCTTGATGTTCTTTGAGGTTCAGGACGTTTTTGTAGTGGGCAGTGGCTTTGGCTCTATCGCCTTGTGCGTCGTAAATCATACCCAAGCGCAGTTCAGAAAGCACGCGGAAGGCGGAAGGTTCTTTGCTATCAACTTTAAGGCTTAGGTTGACCGCATTGGTAAAATGGGCGAGTGCATCTTTGAGGTCGCGACGATTCATCATCGCCATGCCGATGTAGTAATGGGCTTCGCGCACGTGTCGCTCGTTGTAGTGTTTCACACCTCGCTGATACTTTTTCCAAACATCAGTGAAGATTTCTTCGGCTTCTTTCCAAAAGCCACTGGCGGCATAACAGCGTCCGAGATAGGTGTAGAAAAAGGGATTGTCAGGATAACGTTGATGAAGCAGTTTGGCAAGTTCTGTGGCTTTGTTGAAGTCCTTTTCATAGACATAGTAAATCTGCGTAAGGAAATAAATAGCTTCGACTTTGGCGTAATGTCCGAACCGCATACAAGAATCTAATCGTGCAATGCCACGCTTTTTATCGCCTTTTGGGAACATGAGTGCCAGCGGCTTAACGGCAGGATATTGTTCAGGAATGGCTTCGGCATAATAGTCATAAATGCCAAGTCCAAAAAGCACATCGATATTGCCTTTGCCAATTTTTTGGATACGATAGACAATCGGGAGAGCATCTTTGCCGTCGAGCGCGGCTTTAAGCCACTGTCCGCGATTGGCGCGGAGTCTGCCACGAAATCCAAGTGAGCCGCTTTTGAAAAACATGGCTTCAATATCACGGTCGTTCACTTCTAATCGTTCGTCGCAAAGTTCAATGACTTTTTCCATGTAGTCGCTGAATGTTTCGTCGTATTGCGTGTCGTCAAGGTCAAGCATCATTTTCCACCACAGCACCATGCCTTTGAAAAAGTGTCCAACAGGTGATTTCGGGTCTTGCTTAATGATGTCGGAGAAGACTGAATCGGCTTCGTTGAAATCAAGATTATAGACATAGTCAATGCCCTTTAAGACTTGTGCATCATATTTTGTGAAGGCTTGGGAGTTCGACCCTTGCGCCAAGAGCGGAGTAGAAAGAAGCAAGAGTAGAATGATTGAAACAAGACAAGCAATAGGCTTCATGCTGCCGTTGAGTTTGATTACGAGGGTAAAACTTTTTTTTAGGCTGTGAAATTCCAATGGCGCGAAAACGATGAAACACAAAAGGCGAAGAACGCTTCGCCTTTGATGAAATGAATCTAAAAGATTACTTCAAGAAGAGCATCTTTTTTGTCTCGACAAAATTTCCTGCTTGCAATCGATAGAGATAAACGCCACTTGCCAAGTTGAATTGAGAAGCATTGAGCGTGTAGGAATATGCACCTGCATCTTGTCGGGCATTGACTAAGGTGGCGATTTTGCGTCCGACTGCGTCAAAGAGTTCCAACTTTACCGCACTGGGTTGTGCTAATTGATATTGAACAATCGTTGTAGGATTAAATGGGTTCGGATAATTTTGAGCAAGGCTGAATGCAGTAGGCTTTTCAGGGAAAGAAGGTGTGGAACTGCTTGGAACAACGGTTACAATAAACTTTGGTGAGTAGTTCCAATAGTCGCCGTTGGGGTCGTAGCTGGTGTCGACGGCGCAGAAGCAGGCGTAGATGGTGTCTCGCACAGGTGTATTAGGTGCAGTGTATCGGAATTGCCACAGCATCGTATCGCCTTGTGCAAGTTTGGGGAACGTGTGCGTGAGTTCGCCGTCTTCAATTCTCATTCCTTCGCTGAGTGTATCGAGTGTTCCGAAGAATGTTGCGATATTGAATCCGCCCGCGATGAGCGAATCTTTCGTGCCGTAGAGCGTGAAGATAGCCGTTTCGCCAACGCGCAAGGTGTCGCGTCCTGAAATCCAAGTTTGAACCTCTGCAAACGGTCCGGGCTGAACCCCATCAGGCATGTGGCAAAAACAGCCTTCGTAGAAATGGTCAGGCTTTTGAGTGGCTCGAACTTTTCCGGTGAGTGAATTGCCGACTACAAACTGCTGATGAAATTTATCGGCAGTAAATCCAAAAAACATGAGAGTGCCGATAGCCAAAACGATATGATGAAAACGGAACTGCATAGAATTGATTGTTGAAATGACAGTGTGAAGCGACCAATTTGTTACTTAACCAACAGCATTTTCTTGATGCTTGTAAATTCTCCCGCTGTCAAGCGATAAAAATACGTGCCGCTTGAAAGCGATTGTGCATTGAAGACGATGCTGTATTGTCCTGCCGCTTGTCGTTCATGGACAAGCGTAGTGAGTTCTCTGCCCAAAACATCATAGACTTTCAGAACAACCATGCTGGGTTCAGCAATCCGATAACGAATTACAGTCGATGGGTTGAACGGGTTAGGATAATTCTGTTCTAATTCAAATTTGCGAGGCGATTTTGCCAATGGCTCTCTTCCGATGCTGGAAAGGCTCTGAACGCTCACCTTTACAAGTGCAGGTGAAACAGGTGCATTGCTTACGATGCGAAGCGTGTCAAGATATTGACCCGAAGCCGAAGGCAGTGCCGTAATGGTAATCGTGTCGCTGGATTGTGGCGGAATCGACAGCACACGACGCGAGACTCTAACATTGGGCAAGGCATTTTGAATATCCGAAATCACCAGTGTTCCATTGCCGGTGTTGAAAATCCGAAGCGTGTCGGAAACAGGCGCATTCGAGACAATCAGCGAGAGCGAATCGTGCGAGACACTCATCAATGCCACGCGAATGGTGAAGACACCACTGGTAGAGACGGGCAAACTATCGAGCGCATTGCGAATGCGAAGGCGCGCTTGCGAGGTTGGAATGGGCGGCACAGTCCACAAATATGAGCCACTGCCACCGGGCACATTGCTCGCCACAAGTTGCCAAGCACTATCTGCCGACGGCTGAAACTCAATCTTCACTTGCACAAGATTGCTCGATGACCAAGTGATGGGTTGAGTTGTGCCAAAATTCAGAATCGCATTCGTAGAAGGCGAAGTCAGCGTTAAGGCTTGTGCATTGTTGGTTGGAACGGTGTAAGTAACCGAAAGTTTAGCGATGCGTGACGTTTGTTTCGCAATCAGCGTAGCGCGGTCGATGAAGAGAAATCCAGAATTTGAGCCTATCAGAGCGGCTTGTCGGAAAGCGTCGCCGCGATTGAAGGAAAGGTAACTTTGTCCGCCGCCATAGACGCCAAAGACCATTACATTTGGGTCATCTCGGGCAATATCGACGCCCCACGCTGAACCGACAGTTGAAATCGTTGTCCAAGTTCTGCCGTAATCGGTAGAGCGTTGCACGCCGCCGCTTGCCCACTGCGTAACAAAGCCGATGGCAGGATTATGTAGGCTATTTGCCAGCATGGGCATTTCACTGCCAGTGCCAGTATAAACATTTGTCCAAGTGCGACCTTTGTCGGTAGAACGCCACAAGCGCGCTTGCCCACTTCCTGTAATACCATCGGCACACCAAAAGATATTTGAACTATCGCCTCTAACAATTTGAATATCGCATGGGCTACGAAATTGCGTGATAGAAACGGTGTCCCAAGTTGAGCCAAAATCGGTTGAGCGGTAAAAAACAGCGTTAGCATTTTGCGGGTTTCCAGCGGCTTCGGGTGCATAATAGACTTCTTCGGGATTGTCGGGATTCATTTCAAGCGGCATGCCGTAGTTGGTGTAAGTGGCAGTGATGGTCGTTGTCCAAGTTTGTCCCGCGTTAGTCGTTTTTACAACGCGATTTCTGCCAACAGCGGCAATCCAAGTGTTGCTATCGCGGTGCGAAACATAGAACGAGTGAACTTGGGAAGCATTCGGAATGGTAGCGATTTGCGTCCAAGTTTCGCCTAAATCATTACTGCGAATGACCGTTCCGCCGCCTGCGGCATAAATGACACGCTTATCAAACGGCGAATGCACAAGCGTATTGCCAATGAATGAGCCAGTGCGCGTCTGAACCCAAGTGGCATTGATGGTTGTGTTTGTGGGCAGTTGCCAAGTCAAGCCGCCGTCGGTGGTGCGAAGCACAGCGTTATTTTTATCGCTAACAGCCCAGCCTTTTTGGTGATTGTAAATGAAAATGCGAGAAAGTGGCGCGTAAAGTTCATGCACGCCCCAAATGTAGGACGCATCACGATTCGTAGTTCGGCGAATGAATCCGCCGCCGCCAATGAAGAAAACCGTATCGGGACTTTGAATAAAAACGCCTGTTACATTCGAGCGCGAATCGGTTTTGAAATTGAGGGCAATCCAAGTGTTGCCGCCGTCGATGCTTTTGAACGCTAAACCGTCTTCGCCCGTGAGATAAACGAGATTTCCCTTTGCGCTGACCGAGAAAATTTCTTTGCCTTCCCAAGCGCGATTATTGATTTCTGTCCAAGTCTCGCCGCCGTCTGTGGTGCGTTGAACTTTGCCATTTTTTCCAACAATGAATCCGACTTGGCTATCGCGGAAACTTACAGCGTTAAAATTTTCAACCGAGGCAGGCGTTTTGGAATCCCAAGTTGCGCCGCCGTCAGTGGTTTTGAGAATCGTGCCATTTGAGCCGACAAGAAATCCGATTTGATTGTCTAAAAATTGAAGGTCGGTGAAGCGCGTGTTTGGGCTTGCAAGTGTGAAGTGTTGCCATGTTTCGCCGAAGGTCGTGGAGCGATAGGCTTTGCCGCTATCGCCTGCAACCCAAACCGTTGTGCCAAGCGATTGCACGGTGCGAAGCGTGTTTGAGCCGAGAATGAACTGCGCCCAAGTTGCGCCGCCATCAACCGAGCGAAAGACTCTACCGCCATTGCCCACAGCCCAAACCGTGTTGCCATCAGAGGAATGGACATCGTGAAATCCTTGTGGTTGTGCTAAAAGTGTGTGTGTGGCGAAGATGAAAAGTGTCAGAGCCGAAAGGCGAGCGATAGTGGTCATCGTCTTTGTTGATGTGTTGATTAGCGTTAAAAAGAATACGGCAGTCGCGCAATCACTTCAATTTCGCCAAGCCCAAGATGCGAAATCGAATCAGATGCCAACTTCACATTGAGTTCGTTAATTGGAATTTCACCGACTTGAAGTCGAGCCGCCAAGAGCGTGTCGACAGCAATCGTTTTTACAAGTTTTGAATCCGAAAATAAGGTTATTTGGGCTTTCTTTACAGTGATAGGTGGTACAATTACACTTTTTTTCGAAATCGGATAAAGCACAATTTCACGAACAACAATCGGCGTTTCCCATTTGAGATGTAGCGAGGCATCTTGGCTTGGTGCAGAAATCCACATGGCAGTATCTCTGCCGAGTTCGACTTGTCTATCAATCGCACGCGCCGCATGGTAGCGAATGTCGTTCTGCTCCCACTCTGAACTTGCCGAAGCCGTTGCCGATGTTGCCACGTTGAACCATTGCGAGAGCGCGTTGTTCATTGGCACTTCAATCAAGGAGTGACCGGTGTGGCAACCGACGCACTTCGTTCCTGCACCTTTGCGTTCCGAGTTTAAGCCTGAAACGTGCGCAAACTTTCCGCTTGACGTCGTAATCACTTTGCCTCGCGAGTCAACGAGTTGCTCAAAGAGTGGCACTTCGGCAGGTGCAGACGGCTCTCGAATTCCGCCATCTTCATCAACAGGCAGTTCTTTGAAAAGAAGCGCAACATCTTTGCCATCAGCATTTTTGCGCTGAATGTTCATGTAGAATCGAATCTTTGCGCCTTTCACAATCTTCGGTGCATCAGGCATCGGCTCATCGACTTTGCCGTTCATAAACACATTGAAGCAATCAAATCGGAAGCCGTGCAGTTCGGCGTAATCGGTGGGTTCATCAATCGGCGGTTGTTCATTGGCGAGTTCGAGTTGGTCTTTGAAAAGCGTTGGCACGGGGCGCGGCACAAGCGGGGCGGCACAGAGTTCATCGGTATTCGGCAGGTCTAAAAGTTTTTTGTGAAATGAACCCAGCGAATCGGTCAGATACAGTCCGAACGTTCCGCCGCGTTTTTTTTGCGAGTAAAGAATCTTGTTGGGTGAAAGTTCAACAGCATCAACGGCAATCGCATCAAGCGGAGAAATCGTAATCGGAACGCTTGCGCCTTTTTTGAATCGACGAATCGTAACCGTGTCGGAGCGTTGAAGCATGGAGAGCGATGAGGTGAAAATGGCGAGCATATCGCCGTTGTGCATAAGGCGAGGTTTGTAGGCTTGCAAGCCGGGGCGCGTGCGTGCGAATCCTGCATACAGTTTGAGTTCATCGCCGTCGGGCTTTGCTGTGATGGCGTGCCAGAGATTGCCAATGTCGTCAGTCAGGGCTTGCGCAGGGTCTCGTGTCAGTCCGTCTTTGCTCTGATTGCTTGGCAAGTCGATGTTGAGCCACCAACGCGAAAACACAAGTCGCCCTTCGCTCAAATCCATTGTGGGTTCTTCGGCACCATTTTTCTCGGTGGTGATTCGGTGCAAATGTTTTCCGTCGGTATTCACAACGAAGAGATTGCTGGTTCTGATGCCGCCCAGTTGTGCCAGTGAAGGGTAGCGCGTGGAAGCGAAAACGATTTTTTCATTGTCCATATAGCACGGGTCGAAGTCGTCGTAATGTGCAAAGCGTGTGGCGAGGTCGCCGAAGTGCGAGAGGTCAATGTGTCGGTTGCTCGTTGTGATAGCGCGAAGGTTTTTTCCGTCAACGCCGATTTCATAAATGCGCCAACTGCTATCGGGGTGAATGAGTCCTGAAAAGACAAGGCGTTTGGCATCGTAAGAAACGCTCACGTCGGCAATGTCGAAGAAGTTTGGCGCAAGTTGTCGCAGTCTGCCGTTACGCTCACGCACAAAAAGTTTTCCGCCTGTTTTCAGCGTTCTGCCACTGGGCGCAATGCCTGAAATGATACCATCGGGCGCGGGATTGCGCGCAACAAACGCAATCGGAGGCACTTCTTGAAACGGTGTGAAACTCGTAAGCAAAAGGAGTGATAGCACGAAACAAACAAACTTCATGATGTGCGTGTGTGGTCAAGGGTTGAGGATTGGCAGAGTGCGAGTTTGGCTTCGATGTTCAGCCGTTCTTTTCCAAGTCGCTTGCCGATGAAAACAAAGGTGTTGTGAGAAGTCGTCTCGTTTTTCAAAGTGTCGAACTCAAAGGTATAGCGTCCCGAAGCGAAATTGAAAATCGCAGGCGTGGGCAGTTCCGAAAATTTCACAATGCCTTTGGCGCGATAGCACGATTGCGGAAGGTCAGAGAGAAACTCTTCAAACTTGCGTTGAGAAAATTCATTCGGCAGTTGAAGCGCGAAGGTCTCAATCTCGTCGACTTCCAAGTGATAATGTTCCGAGCCGCTGTCGTGATGATGGTCGTGATGGTGTTCGTGGTGATGCGCGTGCGTGTGCAATCGCTTGTGAATTTCCTTGTCATACTTTTGCTTCTGCTCGGCAATGAAGGCTCTCACTTCTTCTTCCAACTTTTTAGGCGTGGCAAAGAAAAGCACTTCGGGCGGAATTTTGCCTTGAACGACTTTGAAAATCGGTGCGCGTTCATTCATTTGTCGGACTAAATTTTCTGCCGATTTCAACTGCGCTTCCGAACACACATCAATTTTGTTTAGCACCACCATATCGCAAATTGAAATCTGAATTTCCGCGACAAGATTTTCTTGAAGATGAAGCCACAAGTTTTCAGCATCAGCCACCGTGATAATGGCTTCTAAAATCAAGCGTCTATCGTTGGCAAGCATCATAAAAATCGAGAGCGGATTGGCAATGCCTGTCGTTTCAATGAGAAGCACATCGGGCGAAACACCTTTGAGAATATCGGATACCGCATTTTGAAAATCGCCTGAAATCGTGCAACACATACAGCCTGCGGTCAATTCTGAAATCTCAACATTCTGTGTTTTGAGAATCACGGAATCGACAGAGACTTCGCCAATTTCATTTTCAATCAGCGCGACTTTCTTTCCCTTCAAACTTGTTTCAAGCAAATGCTTGATGAGCGTGGTTTTCCCACTGCCAAGAAAGCCAGTAATGATAATCGCAGGAATGCGTGCCGATGACTCCATCATTTTTTATTCGCTTGAAAAGTGATTAAACTTTGTTTCTTGAATCTAACCGAAAAAGAATGCTCTACAAAAATGAACAGCACAACCGAAACCGAAGAACGTCTACTGACCGAAGATGACCTTTGGCAACTGATTGCGAAAGGGCGAAATGTAACACTCATCAAAGGTAAAATCGTTGAAATGTCGCCTGCCAGCCGAAATCACGGAAAAGTCGCTAACACTGTGGCGTATTACATCACCGATTTTGTAAAGCGGAACAAGTTAGGCTCTTGCTTCACGGCGGAAACGGGCTTTGTGGTTGAACAAACGCCGACCACGATTCTTGCGCCTGATTTTGCCTTCATTTCAAAAGAGCGTGATGTGCCACAAGAAAAAGGCTTTGGGAAAGTCGTGCCTGATTTTGTCTTGGAAGTGCAATCGCCGTCGGAGACATTGAGCGACACAAACGAGAAAACGCTTCTGTGGCTTGATGCAGGCGTGAGGCTTGTGTGGATTGCCGATATGAAATCAAAGTCAATTACAGCATACCAAAAGCGAGGCGATACAATTCAGGCAATCGTTTATACCCGCGATAAACGCATTGATGGCAATGGCGTGTTTGTGGGCTTTGAACACCCCGTTCAAAATTTTTTTGATTAACGCATTATGACCGAAGAAAAACTTTGGGACGTGGTGACACTTCTCAAAACCAGCTCAGATTTTCTCAAACAAAAAGGCATCGATGAAGCGCGGCTCAATGCCGAGTGGCTCTTATCGCATGTGTTGGATATGAAACGCTTTGATTTGTATTTGAACTTCGACCGACCGGTTTCGCCGAAAGAGCGAGAACGCTACCGCGAGTTGATTCGTCGCCGTCTTGCTGGTGAGCCGTTGCAATACATTTTGGGAGAGACGGAATTTTTCGGTATCACGCTCAAAGTGGATAAACGCGCCCTTATTCCGCGCCCTGAAACCGAACTCTTGGTCGAAGAAGTCATCAACGAACTGTCTAAGTCGGAAACGCTCGTGAAAATTTTGGACGTTGGCACAGGGAGCGGGTGCATCGCCATTGCGCTTGCGAAAACCTTGAAAGCCTCTCACATCACAGCGGTTGATAGTTCGCCCGATGCCCTTGCGCTTGCCAAAGAAAACGCCGAACTGACAGGCACAACGGAAAAAATTACCTTCATCGAAGCCGATGCCCTTGCGTCCGACTTCGCGCAACGCTTTGCCGAACCTTTTGACGCGCTTGTTTCGAATCCGCCTTACATTCCGATTGCGGAAAAATCAACGTTGCAAAAAGAACTTTCGCACGAGCCCGAATGCGCGCTTTTCACGCAAACAGGCTTTGAGTTTTATGAAAAACTTTGCGCCGATGCCAAAACACTCTTGAAACCGAATGGCTTACTTGCCTTTGAATTGCACGCCGACGGAAGCGCAACCGTTAAAGCCATCGCTGAAAAACACGGCTTCAAAAACATTGCGCTTAAAAAAGATTATTCAGGGCATACCAGAATGCTCTTAGCAAGGAAAGGATAATAAACTCCAATAGAAAAAATAGGTGATAAAATGAGATATATTGCAAAAAAATTAAATCGAGTTTTCTTGAAAAAAATATCACTTCTTGTTTCATTGTTATTTTTATGTTCAGTTAGCACATTTTCTCAAAGAATAAAATTAGACATAAAAACCACATTTGAAGAAAAAAAGAATATAGCTCACATTAAAGCGGCTGTTTTAGAATGTATCAATCAATCAGATATTTTTGAAAATGTAGAATTTGGGGAGGATTACTCGTTGTGGTTAATAAATTATGGTAGAAGTATGAATCAAGGAGAAATTTTAATAAAGTTAGATGTAGAGTTAAGGAGCCCAGCTATGATAACAAGAGGTAGATTGATTGATAGAAAGCGTCTATTTGAAAGAATAACTCTTGATGAAATTGCGGCTGTAAAGACAGGGGAAATGAGTAAGGTCATTCAAGAAAAAATTAAGCAAATATCTTTACTTAAAGAAAATTTTAGGAAAGTGGTAGCTTCACAATTTTTTAATTTGATTCCTATAAAAAAGCCATTTTCGATTTTGATAGATATAATTATATCTAAAACAGAAAAAGAAACGGGTTTAAATGTGTCAGAGAGTCAGGCGGCTGAAGCAATTATAATAAGCAATGAAGTATTGATACTTGCTACTTCAATGATTCCCAACATAGAAAAAAAACTTAATTCTAACGGCAAACTGGAAAAAGAAGGTGAAATTTTTGATAAGACTCAAAGTGAAGTTAGAGAAACTACTAATGTAATTCAAAAATCGGAAAATAATAAGGAAAAGGCACTTGGCTATTTTAAGTTATCTTTGAGTAACTTTAAAGTTGGAGATATTGACAAGGCGATTGAGCTAAGTGAAAAAGCACTTGAAATTGAAAAAACAAATGGAGACATTAAAGCAAATTTGGGACTTTTCTACTTGATAAAAGGAAATTCAAACAAAGCAATGGAGATGTATGTTGAGGCTGTGTTAGATTACAAGAGAGAGGGAACTGTTGAAAAATCACTCCAAGAAGCGATAAAAAACCTTGATGTGGAGTTTGAAAAAAATAAAACTGTTAGTAGCTGGCGAGCTGTAAGAGATTACTTACAATCAGAGTTAGAGCATTTTGGAGATAGTGTTAAAAATCAAAAGGTTGAAGATAATCAGAAAAATGAAAATAAATCAGAAATACCGCCATTTATGAAGGAGAAAAAAGAACTGCCAAAACCAAACTTTCCATTTAGGCAAAAATAGTAGTTTAGTGAGCCATGCAAAATCATCTCAAAGAGATTTTGAAAGAACTGACCGAGCGAGGAGTGCAGTTTGTAGTGTGTGGCGGCGTGGCGGTTGTGTTGCACGGCGTTGAGCGAATGACGCTCGATTTGGATTTGGTTGTAGAGATGTCGCACGAGAATTTGCAACGGTTTATTGATGCGATGCGTGCGCTGAACTTGGTGCCGCGAGTTCCTGTGCCGCCCGAAGCCTTGCTCGATGAGACTTCTCGCCGAAAAATGCGAGAGGAAAAGGGCGCACTCGTCTTTACATTTCATGACATCAAAAATCCATTTCGGCAGGTAGATATTTTTTTGACAAACGAACCGTCGTTTCAAACGCTTCATGAAGATGCGGAGAAAGTAGATGTCAACGGATTTTCCGTGAGTATTGCGTCGCCGTTAAAACTCATCGAGATGAAGCGAAAAGTCAATCCGATGCGAGCGAAGGATATTCAAGATATTAACTTTCTCATAAACAAAATTCAACGGCAAAGATGAATCAAGAAGAATTTGACCGTAACGAATTTGACCGCATTTTAGCCACGCTTAAACCCGAAGATTTTGACGGACACACCGAGTTTCATCGGCTCACGCCCGAACAAAAACTGATGTGGCTCTCGCAGATTGCGCAATTTGTGATTGAAGCAAGAACGTGGCGCAAAGTTCCCAAAGAAAAATCACAGACAACCGTAGAGGCAAAGCCGAACCAAGATGCGCCCAAGTGAGAATACAGTCAATCACAAGCAAAATCACCTATGAAAATCAAATTTTTCACCACAGGCGGCACGATTGATAAAATTTACTTCGATGCCAAAAGCGAGTATCAAGTCGGCTCGCCGCAGGTGGTTGAAATTCTCGAACAGGCACACGTCTCGTTTGAGTATGAAGTCGTGCCGATTCTCAAAAAAGATAGTTTGGAAATGACCGATGCCGACCGCGACTTAATTCGCAAAGCCGTTGAAGTCGACACGCACGAGCGCATTGTTATCACACACGGCACCGACACCATGACCGAAACCGCCAAACGCTTGCAAGGCATTGTCGGAAAAACGATTGTGCTGACAGGCGCGTTAGAGCCGGCGATTTCAAAATACACGGACGCAACCTTCAACATTGGCGCGGCAGTTGCAGCAGTGCAATGTTTGCCACACGGCATTTATATCACGATGAATGGACGTGTATTTCCAGCGATGCAGGTCAGAAAAAATCGTGCGTTGCGCCGCTTCGAAGAAATTCAACCAACAGACGAATGAGCTTTGCCGACTATCCTTCGCCATATACAAAGGTCTTCAAAAGCGATGAGCCACTTTTGCTTGAACTGGGCGGAGTGTTACCCGAACTTCAAATCGCCTATCGCACTTGGGGCAAACTCAATCTTGCAGGCGATAACGCCGTCGTGATTTGTCATGGGCTTACAGGTTCAGCCGACGCAGATATGTGGTGGAAGGAAATGTTT
>Ga0308389_1000963_pt1 | contig 20301 bp, 14 predicted proteins | sample Hotspr2Sample148_FD_202362 | JGI IMG/M metagenome (GOLD analysis project Ga0308389, IMG submission 202362) | Hot spring phototrophic mat microbial communities from Mushroom Spring, Yellowstone National Park, Wyoming, United States - 20040719_148 ... | reverse complement strand
TTAGACAAGCTATTAGAAGGCAGTTCAGAAAAAAGAGAGTACCTAAGCTGGCAAACAGTTCACCAAGTGGTGGGAATCGCTAAAAGAGAAGGACTGATTGAGTGGTCTAGCAGTGGGAATCCTAGAAAAATAATCTATGCAGATGATATAGTCCAGAAGGGTAAAAAGAGACAAGACGTTTGGGAGTTCAAGGATCCTCCTTATCCTATTTATCCTACTGAGAAAAACTTAGAGATGATGAAAGTTATAATTCAAGCTTCTTAGAATCCTGACGATATTGTCTTAGATTGTTTTGCAGGTTCAGGTACTACTTTGGTAGCAGCGGAGACTTTGAGTAGAAGATGGATTGGTATAGACAACTCAGAAATAGCCATAGAAACGATACAAAAATGCCTTTTGACTATGCAGAAAGTCTCCGCATTTGAGCTTTGTAAAATTAATTTTGCGAACCAGTCAAGCTTTTGAGTTGATTGGATAAAATTACTTCTTGTTTAGCATATTACTTACAAAGATAAAGTTGGCATTCTGCTAACCAAATTTAGTTCGCATAGAATAAAAACTTCTTTCTTTCTAGCAAAATCGTATTGTAATTTCACAATCATATAGTTGCCAAGATTTACACACCTTTCAGTAACATAATGTTCTTTTACAAACCGAGTACTAATCCTATTACTTGTTACGTCAGTGAACATAGATTTAGTGTTACATACTATTTCTAGGCTGTTATTTGACAGTTCTCCGTCTTTTCTGTGACAGATTTTTTGGATTAGCCAACTATATGAACTAAAGTATCCTTTATTCTTGTTGTTGTAAAATAGTATGAAATCGTACATACAATAGTTTATAGGTTTTAACAATATGCCATTTTCTGTGCTTATAAAGTCAAATAATCCTATATATTTTATATTAGCAACATTATATTCAGCTACGACATACAACTTTTCTGATTTTCTATCTACGTGATAATTTAGTGTGTCAATCGCAATGTTAAAAATTGAAACGACGTGCGTCCGCCTAATAGCATCATTTAGCAATTGTTTCAAATCAAAAATATCAACGAAATCCTCTACATATTCAAAGTACTTTTCTTTACATTCATCGTGTCTTATTGATTGAAGCTTGCTAGTCAATTTAACTAAATCTATAGCAAGTAAGTATGTTGAACTACTTTTGAAAAAAATGAGTTTATTGCCTGTTTTAAGGTGGTGTAAAACATAGCCCAAATCGTAGTAATAAGGTGCTCCTAATGCTTTTTTAAAATCGTACTGGCTTGTAAAAGGATAAATCCTATTTTTTTCTATATCAATAACTGCAAAACAAACTGGATATTTATCAGTCGGAACTCTAATTATAAATAAATATTTTTTAAAGCTAAGCATTGTAAATTTAAAAAATGCTTCTTCATTATACGGCGTTATGCATAAATCCTTTTTTGTAATTGAAATGCCTTTTTCATGCTGATAAAGCACATGATAACATTTATCACTATATAAAACATTATACAAATCAATCTCAGTTATTTCGGACGAAATAGGGAATTCTCCTAATAGAATTTTGGTTTGTTTATAGTGGTCTTTGTAGAACGCAATCGGACTATTACCTACTTTAAGATAGGCAATATCTAGCTCTAACTCGCATCTCAAATTATCTCTTGTAAGCATTACCTTCAGCCTTAGACCGTTGAATTTATACTCACGCCGCTGTACTTGTATATGAACGTCAAAATGTCTAATAAAACCTTCTACATAATTGTCACGTTCTGCACTCGAAGTGCAAATATACCATCCTGAACCTAATGTAACATTATAAATTTGCCCAACGACATCTTTTGACAATTTATCCCTGTAGTATTTTAGATTCTTGTCCTTATTGACTATGTCTACTACTACGTTCCAAATTTTATCAATAGACCAAGATACAGTATGTATCTCTTGACTTAATAGATCAAACAAATTCAAATGAATACCACTACTATTGATTTGTATTACAGGAACAATTTGGTTAGCAATTGGATAAAGTAAATCTAAATAATAGTTGTTCTTTCTCTTTTCTAAATATAAAACTTTTCTCTTACTAACATCAATTATAGCTACATAATCGGACGTATGTTTGTGGTCTAAAGAATAACCTGATTTTACTACTTCCCTTTTGTACAGTTCATTAGAAAAAATATAAAATTTATTTCTTAACCTAAATAACAAACTTTTATTTCTACTAGTAGCGTATTTTAGCTTAGAAAAATCAGCAACGCGATAAATATTATTCGCAATGTCTGCCTTAAACCATAATAAGGTATGCGCATTTGAGTTATGCATACTGATAATTTCATCAGAAAAAATATGATTGTAATACAATATTATATTATTCTTATTTAAAAAGTATATTCTGTATTTTATTCTATCTCTTTCAATCTCTTTGAATGGCAAAATTGTGGTGTAACTACCGATGGAATCTCCTGGGATTTCTATATCTGTGACATCTTTAAAGATACTACTATTTTTGAAAGCATAGGGAAACTTGAAGTAGTATGCAATTTTAATATTTACCCTATTAAAATGTCTTGACCCCAGAAACACATGAAATATACTAATCGCTATAAATTATATTATTTCAGATTGGCAATTACTGATATATAAGTTGAGTGAATAATATTTTTGTCATTTTTTATACAATTGTCATTCATACGCCGCTATTCGTGTGTCATATACATTGGTTTTATCAAGCTGCTAAACTTTGAAAAAATTGAAAAGTTTACATTAATTTATAGTGGCTTTTATTTGACCCTAGCAGACTATGACTATTTCAAGTTATTATAAATACTACTTATCTTGAAAAACTTGCTTCTGTGCAGAATAGTTTAACAAGATATTATTGTTTTATAATAAAAGAGAAATTCGTTTCAAGGCAATATTGTAGTAATGTTTATCTATTTCTATACCTATGTATCTTCTCTTCGTGAGAATGCTAGCCAGAATTGTTGTTCCACTACCCATGAATGGGTCAAAAACAATTGCATCGGGTAGCGTAGTAAGTTCTATTAATATTTTACACAATTCTACAGGTTTCACAGACGGATGATCGTTGTAAATCCCTTTTTCTTGTTTTTTGGGTTTTTCAACTAAAAAGTATTTGTCTATATTCGGTTCTATACTTATGGTACTCATAACATTTGCTATAAATTTGTTGTCACCCAACTTGACAGAAGTATTGAAAAGACCAACTTTGTACTTCTTGAAGTTTTCTAGTAACGAGCCCTCTGGTGGTTTTTGAGCAACTATTATCGGTTCAAAACAGGACTTGACTTTTGGAACTTTGTAAACTTTGAGTAGTTCCATTAATTCTCTGTCTTTTCCTTCATTTTTAAGGAAATGTTGTAGACTGAATGCCTTGGGTTGATTTTGCGTATACAACCATATAAAAGTATCGCGCAAATGGAAACCAGCATCTTCTGCCGCACAAGCAAATCTATGATACAAACGGGGATGTGAAAAAGCAAGTAACCACCCACCTGGTTTCAACACTCTTATCAATTCCTTACTTACTTCATAGAACCAGTTATAGGCCTCATGACTCTGCTTAGGGTCAAACCTCATCCCTATTGGTAGATTCTTTACTACGCCTGATGACAACTTACCCTTTTCTACATCCTCATGCGACCATTTTTGGTCAAGCTTGTCTAGAAAGTAGGGTGGATCTGTGAGCACTAAATCTATTGTGTTATCTTCTATTTGTTTTATTACATCAAATGCATCTCCTAAAATGATCTTGTTTGCTAAATCATTCATAAAATTATAACAAGCTCCTAAACCTTTTATCTGCAAGCCAATTAATTAATCGAAACGACCTCTTATTGCCAATTGTTGATTAAGCTTAAAACTTGTCTTTTTCTGAAAAGTTTTTGAATGTGAGTTAGCGACCACATAACCTCTTGTAGTTGAGCTTTCTGTTATCAAGACACCACGACTTTCAGACAATTCTTAGGTATTATTTATTTCGACAAACTTAGTATATCTACTTAACATGCAGCACAAACCGACGCTAAAAGCATACAAGTATCGTATTTATCCTACCGATGCGCAGGTGGTGTTCTTTGCTAAAACCTTTGGCTGCTGTCGGTTTGCGTGGAACAAAATGCTGGACAAAAAGATGCAAGCTTACAAGAAGAAAGAACGCATTCCACGAATCACACCCGCCAAGTACAAAGAAGAATTCCCATTTCTCAAAGAAGTAGACAGCTTTGCTCTTTGCAATGTACAACTACAACTTGAGAAAGCATTCAAAGACCACTTTAGAAACTGTAAGCACTTCCAACTTCCAAAATTCAAAAAGAAAAGAGACAAGCAGTCCTACACTACGAACAATACACACAACTCCATAAGGGTAGATTTTGAGAAAAGTTTGTTATGTCTGCCTAAACTAAGAGAGGGAGTAAAGATTGAACTACACCGCAGGTTTTATGGTAAGATCAAGTCTGTTACTGTGAGCAGAACGAATGATGGTAAGTATTACGCTTCCATCTTGGTAGAAACTGAGAATCCGAGGAACAAAGTTGTTGAGCCTAGAAGCAAAGCTTGCGGGGTAGATTTAGGGCTGGAACACTTTGTTACTGTTACTAATGACTTCGGAAGCTACAAAGTTGAGCATCCGAAGTACCTTCTGAAAGCTGAGGAACGTTTGAGAAGACTTCAGAAGTCTTTCTCGCAAAAGCAAAAAGGCTCAAAAAATAGTGAGAAGGCTAGACTGAGACTTGCCAGGCAGCACGCATACATCAGTAACGCTCGTAATGACTTTCTGCACAAGTTGTCCAAAGCCATCATTGACGAAAACCAAGTCGTGGTGGTGGAAGACATCAACGTGAAAGGCCTGTTGAAGACAAGACTCGCCAAGTCAATTTCTGACAGCGGGTGGACAAAGTTTTTCACCTACCTGAAGTACAAAGCTGAATGGTACGGGAGGACTTTCATTCAGGTAGACCGCTTTTTCCCATCCTCAAAGCTTTGCCACCGCTGCGGACACAAAAACGACGACTTGGCACTACATGACAGGACGTGGTGCTGCCCAGCTTGCGGCGAAATACACGACAGAGACGTAAACGCCTCTATCAACCTTTACTTCGTAGGGCTAGGACGGCCCGAAGTTACGCCTGTGGAGCAGGCTCTGGTGGATGACCGTAGCCCTCATGGGTTACCTAAAAAGCCATCCTGCGACGAAACAGGAATCTCAACCTCTTACGGCTGAGCAGTCCGCTCTGCGTAAATTTGCTTGTGCTTTTTGATTTGCCTTACATAAAAACTTGCAACTGTTCAGAAAACAAGCTATCCTGTCTTGATGCTAAATCTTGGATTAGAGCGCAGATCGGTGTGTGGCGCGTGGCCTACGAAAAGGACGATATCAGAGACAAGACCATTCACCCCGCCACATTCCCTATACAACTAGCAAGAAGAGTCATAGAACTTTTCACTCACGAAGGCGAACTCGTACTGGATCCATTTTGCGGCATAGGAACAACATTACTAGCAGCCAAACAACTAAATAGAAATGCTATAGGAATAGAACTAAACTCAAAATATGTAAAGATTGCTAATCAAAGACTAAATCAACACCTCAACTTATCCTCATCAAAACAAATAGCTATATGCGACGATGCAATCAACATAGACAAACATATCGAAGGGCAAAAAGTAAAACTTGTTTGGACATCTCCTCCATATATGACATTACTAAACAAAGTAAGAGAAAACAAATCAAGAAAAAATAGAAAAAACTATCAATACCATCAAATAGAACAGTACTCTGACCTACCAAACGACTTAGGCAATCAAGAAGATGAACTCTACTACTCTTCAATAAAAAGTATCTTTGAGAACTTAAAATCTGTTCTAAGACCAGACGGGCACTGTGTAATAAATGTCGGGGACTTCTACAGGGATAATAAGCTTGTGCTACTTCATGAGGGGATAATAAGAACTATGAGTAGCATAGGTTATAAACTAGAAAATGTGATTATTTGGGATAAAACAAACTTAGTAAATGGGACTGGAATATTCGGTTACCCTAAGCGATACATGACAATGTATGTCACATATGAATACTTGCTTCATTTTGTTTTGATATAATTAATCTTCATACTCTGGTTTTATTGCGGACTGCTCGGCCTTTTGCAGTTGAGCTTCCTGCTTCGTCGCATGATGACTACAGCCATCCACCAGAGCATGCCCCACAAGCTTGACTTCGGGTCGTCTTAACCCTACGTAGTAAAGGTTTACAAAAGCTGGCAAGTTCTCTCCGTAGCCTTTGCATTCTCCTGTCTTGAGGATCTTCGGGACTTCTCTCCCTTGAAACGGATTCTGATTTCAAGGGATTGGGTAGGAGTGGCAAACAAGGCTAGTCCCTCCCATCTAGATCAGGGGACGACTATGCGATTTGATCTAGCCTAGCATAGATGAGATTAATGGCTGAAAATATAACTACATCCTTATAATTAAAATGTTTATCTGCTCCTCTAGTGATTATTTTAATATCAAAACTATGAATTACGATATCATCATAATGATTTATACTTGGCTTTATCGTTATCCTATCACGAGAATTAATAACACTGTTGCTTTCGCTTTTAAATCGTAATTCAAATTTACGATTGTATTTAATATCCTTAAATTCCATAATGGATACAACATGCCTAATGTTATCAGTGGTTATTTTGTGTTTCACCATTAATTCCTCTTCGTATAAATATAATATTTCATTTTCATTTGTTGAATTGTTGTTCAAATTATTTAAAAAATCCAAGAAATGTACATTCCTATCATTTTTATTCTTTATTTTGTTTAATATTTCGTTTAGTAATATACGTTTTATGGCGAACGTTGATGAGTAGGGGTTTGATAGGAATAATATTTTGATAAGTAAAGCGTTCCCTCGTATATTGTGTTTGACGATTGCGAAACGTGTGTGTAGAGTCTCACGTTGTATTTTTTTGCCTTTTAGAAGTATACAGCGAAGTACTATAAATATGTATAAAATACCTGATTTTGTAGAAATATAGGATTTGTAAAGCTTGCTTTTACATTTTGTTCTTCTATTTCGTATTTTTTTAACAATGTGAGTTACTAAGTCTTTTATAGATATTCTCTTTATATATTTATTAACATCAATGATGAGTACTTGTTTGTTTTGTTCTTTGTATGTGTTTATCATTTCCTTTATCTTGCTCAAATCTACTATGTAATTGTCCCCTATGTTCACATAATTTTGGTCTTTTTTCGCTAGTGTTGGTTGTATAATAGCCAGAACGAATTGGTTCTTAATAGTTATAAAACGCATTCCTCTGCGTTTTAATATGTTGATATTGGCATTACTAAGCTTATATGCCAACTTATAACTATCGCCGTCCCAATGGTAGATGTCTCTGTTTTTGAGTACGTAATCATCAAAAAAAGCATCTATGGAGTATAGCCGAGATTCAGATATGTTGTATATATTATTAATTGGATACTTCTCGTACAATAAAATGTCATCTAATGGCATATTGTAGACGACAGTAGATACATTTATTTGAATTTTTTTACAGGTCAATAAAACATTTAGTTCGTTATTTTCAATATAAGCTGAGAATTGTATGACAAGAGAGCAAGATAGTTTTGTTTCCGACTCATTTTGTTGTTGCATAGTTCTATGAGATGCAATGCTTTCCAATTGTAGTAAAAATGTGGATTCACACTGGCTGTATATTGGTATTTTGTTTTTATACTTGATGAGTTTGCAGTCACTATCGGGTATTTCTTCATATACAGATATAGGCGTATAAGGAGTTAGAGAATGATTAAGGACTATACTTGGATTTACAAATATATTATCAGCCTCAACAATGATCTCATAATTTTCTTTCAAGCTATAAACAAAATTGTCAATATGCTTTTTTATATAGTTTTTTAAGTCGTATGATACTTCTTTTACAGTGTCTTCTAATAGATCTAGTATATATATGCAATTTTTTTCAAGTTTATTATGAGTATCTATCCGCATTATTATGACAAATGAGTTATATAAAGGCTTGGTATAGGAGAATGTAGGGAATAGGTTTTGGTCATCACGGCGCATCAATTGGCCGGGGTTCTCGCCCTCGTATCTAAATATCTCTTTTCCTTTTGTTAGATTATTTATAGCCAACAAATAATACTTGATATACTTGTAGTTATGTGTTTTAATGCTATAATGCTTAAACACGGCATACAGGTCGCCGTTAGGTACTTTGACAAACATACTAGAGATACCTATATACTGTTGGGGATTTATAATCAAGAGATTATATGCCTTGCTTTTATGGTCGAAGAGTGGAATAAGATTCATGCCGCGATATTTTTCGATCTGATGATTATTAAATCTAATGGTATCACCTGATACGTGGAACATTGTTCTATAATCACCATGTTCGCAGGTGAATAGGTCTGAAACTATGTGCTCTTTCACTGTAACTGAACTATTAATATCAAAACATTTTCTTTTACTTACTACTGGCAATCTAATGAATGTAGCGACCTTGCAATTGATTAGAAAATTGCCATGTGTACTAAATATCATTCGTAAATATACTAGCAGTCCGAAATTAAGCCGTGTAACCTGGTTTTAATATAAGCAACTCTATGATAGAACCCCTAAATTCTCTTTTGGAGCCTATGTGATAAAAATGATTGAATTCTCTTTTTATGAAACCGTGCAGGTAGATATCAACGAGATCGTTCCTACGATTCCTATCTTCTTTCCATGTCGATAATGCAAAACCCGAAGGCAAATGGCGAATAACCCTATATAATTCTATGGTATCATCTTCTGTCCATTTCTGATAATAGTCTGTGTGCCTTCCTGTGTATGGGGGGTCAAAATAAATGAAATCATCTATTTCTATATTCTTAATACATTCTTTCCAATCCCCAACACGGAATTCCCACTCTTTGTCTTGCATAATTTGCTGTATTTGAGAAATTTGATTGACTATCTTGGATACATACGCCTGACGAAAGCGGTTTGTGTTACGACAAAATGGCACATTGAACTCACCTTTACTATTGAAGCGAATCAAACCATTAAAACACGATCTGTTTAAAAAGAGAAAATCCAAAGGATCACCAGTTTTGTTGAAACGTTCTCTGACTAAGTAGTAGTACTCTTCGCCATAAGATGATAGTTTCTTACCTTCCGACAGAAGATATGCTCTTACTTCTTCAGGTAACAAGTCTCCATCGTAAAGCATTTGGTAGAGTTTTATGATATGCGGATTGATATCATTCACTAACGCTCGTTCTGGTTGAACATTAAACAATACAACCCCTGAACCCAGAAATGGCTCAATCCATCTCCCTTTACCATCCCATAAAATGTTACTCAAAATGAACTTAACGAGCTTTGTCTTGATGCCCTGAGATTTTATTGGTGGAATTACAATCTTCTGAATGTTTTGGGGTAAAAAGTGAGACATGTGATACACTATTTTAACTAGATTCAAACTTAAAGCTCAGAGAATAGTTATATTGATTCATTATCTTTATGCCTTATCAATATCGAAATATATTAATTCATGAACAAAAATCAAGTTTATCAGTTTCAATAGTATTTTTATAGTTCAAAACAAGCTTTGTGTGATTAGGACAATCCAGAGTCAAATCTGTAAAGCATACTATAGTAAATAAACGTATTTCTTGCGGATCACCTAAAAAGTTATCATGCAACGAAGCAGAAGGCTCAATAGGAAATATTGAACAGTTCGTCACTCCTGAAACTTACCGCAGGTCTCGTATATTTCATGTGTTTTTCATACTAAAAAATTGTTTGCCTAAATGTCAAGTAGCTAATTATGTGAGAAGATCGTTTATTGTATATAGATCTCGTGAATTGGTTTATTACGACCAGTACTGGGCTAAGTATCCCGTCCCACTTACATATCTATGGAGTAGAAATATTAAGCCTAAAACTGCCATCTGTTCATTACACTATATAAAAAACAATGTCATAAACTATTTCAAATATGAAATTGAAACTACATCATCTTACACTGTGATACCTTTGTACAACCACCTAAAAAGAAACTATACAGTTATGGTTATTGATTACCCACATATGTATATGAGTATTAGTGGGCATAATATAATAATTGATGATGTTTCAATAAATATTGTAAAAACACCGAACGGCAATTTTTATTTTACAGGGATAGCCTATAACTATAAAGGGCTAGAACGCTGTTTTATTGTTCTAAATGCACAAAATGGTAGATTACTATATATTTCTGACGACTTGGAAAAAGATGATAACAGGATCACTTATCAATACAGCGTTCCAATAGCTAACTCTTTTGTGATAGTAGCGAAAACTAAAAAACATAAAATAAATGTAAAAGTCATTAATCTAATAAATGAAGACGTAGATGAATTCAATTATGACATGCGTAATAATCTAGAAGATTATGAAATATATCGCTCTACATTTTTTCTCGGAGAAGGAATTATTGAAATCGACAAAAGTAATAATGGAGTTATATTTTATAAAAGATGTAAATTTTCTATATATGTAGACAAGAAAGATAAAGCAAATATTCTTAGTTTTTGGGTTTTTTATGAAAATAATAAAATTGTGATTAGCTTAGAATCAGAATTAAACGCTACCAATATGCTAATGAAAAAAGAGTATTATATAGAATCAAGATATGATGTATCTGAATCTTACTTATACGCAGTATTCTTCTCTGTAGATAATCACACTTTAATGAAGATTCAGACTACATGGCTAGGAAAAGCGGTAATGTGGTATTATAGAAATAGTTTACGCTTCATTAATAACTATAGATCTGCTCATGATTTACCTATGGAAAATCATGGTGATTATTTGCTAGTAAAAGATAAGTCTAAACTTATGATTCTAATTAATAAACAAGAAATTAGTAAAATTATAAAGAAAAATTACCTAATTTTGTCACTTACACGGGAGAGTGTGGAAGTCTTCAAGATAAAAGATGTTATTAATTTGATACAAAATAACAAAGAAAACGAAATTTTCATTGAAATATCACAAGCAATAAGAAAAATCAATCTAACTGAAATAGTAATTAATTCAGTTACAACATACTTGGGTACTGATTATCATGTGGAAATAGACAAAACTTTAGTGCAATTATATAGTTCCGATCAGACTTTGTATTTTGTCGTTTTTGCATATTGCCAAGAACAAGTATCTTATAAAGTATTGCTTTTTGTTTCTAGTATAAATGATTTACTATTGAAGCGCAAACCATTAAAGCTAATAGTAGCATTTGATGTAGCAAAAAATGACCTTTACTATAATAGTCTTGAATTTAGAAAAATAGTAAATAAAATATATACAATCTCTAAAAATGCCCATCTTTCGAATAAAATAAAGAACATATTTCATACTTCGGGAAGTGTTGATATAATTTATAATAACTTAGAAATAATAAATCGCGATATTGATAAAATTTACCAAGATGTTCTATATAACAGAGGTTCTGAGATAACAGCCTCTGAGATAGGGAATGTTATTTGCAATTTAAACATAGTAAAACCAATTATCCCAATCACTTCTCAATTACAAAAATAGATTTAGATAGATAAGTATGTTTAGCTATTGGATGGTCAGGTCATTTCTTGCCCGTTTTTAGCCGTTCTGAGGCGTCTTGGGGTGACTTCTGGTTCAGGTATCTACTACGAACAGGATCGCCTCTCTGAGCGGCATTTCTGAGGCTTCCAGAGGGGCGTCTGACACAGGGTGCCGCACAAAAACAGAAGGTTTGCCTTGCGCAGTATGGCTAAAGTAACAAAAAAGGCGAAGCGTGAGCCTCGCCTGCAAGTACTACGATAAGTAAGTAAAATGAAAATCACTGCTTACTTTTCAGCACGCTCGTAATACTCGTCGTAATAATCGGTCGTAATCCGCCAAATTATATCTTCTAACTCAGAGCCTTCAAAACTAAGGTAGTAATTCAAGTTCTCACTAAGTGTTTCTTCAATGTTCTGCTCAATGTGTTTTCGGTTTCTTTCTAAAAGTCTGATTTGAGATTTGAGCTTTTCCTTTTCTTCTTTGTGCGATTCGACAACTTGTTCAAGTTTTTCCATTTCCAAGTAGGTTTCCTTGAACTTTTTCAGTTTCTTCAATAGTTCCGAGCTTTTAGGATACAGGATGTAGGCAGCCATCCAGTACCTTTCATTGTACTCTGAATTACTGGGCACGAGTGGCTTCACTGTCTCGCGAAGTTGGCGAATTCGCTGGTAGGCTTCTTCAATCTCCTCTATCCTGTCAACAACTTCGTCTAACAAATCACTTACTTCATCCGATTGGATGATGTGGAGGAGTTCTTCTTGAACTCCCTTCGTGTTTTTGTCATGTGTTTCCATAGCGCTTATGTCGTCGAAAACGCAAGGAAAAACACGGAATACGGATAGCAGGGTATGAATAAAGATTTTGGTCTTCCCTTGCGCTGTTTGGAGGAAAAAGAAACTGCCCTGCCCGTCGTGGGCAGGGCTCCCTTTTTAGGCTGGTGAGCGGTTACTCGTGCGCTGCTACGCTTTGGAGGCGGTTAGCGATGGTAAGATACCGCTTGACCAAGGTGCGGATCTGCTTGACCATCAGGTTGGTGTTCTTAGGGAGTGTGCCCAGTACATCTTGGAGCGCCTCAAAGGTAGGGAGAGCGTCCAGAAAGTTTTCCACAAGCTGCTGCTTTTGCTCGCGTGGGATACGTACCCGTGTCTGACCAGTGCCACTGGATGTCCGAGCGTACCGTGCAGGTACATCAATCCCAAAGGTTCCGAGGGATTCTCGAAGGGCCTCGTTACGGAGCTTTTGCACAATGGGAGCTATGTTTTGCTCACCGCCCATGCTTTTGACCTGCAAAAGCTCCTCAATCTTAGGGAGAATCAGGTACGCTGCGATGCACCGGTACCAGCCTCCATGCTGTGAGACCGCTACACCAGCGTTTGTAATCTCCCTACGAATCTGTGCTTCCACATCGTGAGGGAGAAAACTGTGCTCCCCGTTCAGCTCCTTTTCCAGATTCGTGATAAGCTTCTTCAGGCTCCTTTCGTTGAGAGCCTTCTCAATCCGAACTTTGAGTTCGGCTCCGCTGACTTGTGCGTGCGTCATCATACCACTCATTACAACAAAAGCGCAAGGAAAGTTAGTTCCCTTTTGCAATCCGATAAATGAGGGCAAACAAAAAAGCGGGGCATGCGCCCCGCCTATGAATAATACCCTGCGCGTAAAGGTTAGGTTAAGATGCTATCAGCTGCTCAGCACGCTCCATTATCTCCCACAGAAGATACTTCTTGTCGTCTTCTAACTCGTAGAACCTGTCTGATGTTTCCTGGTCACTAAAACTATACAAAACTGTACATATTTAGTTTAGTCGTCCCCTGACCAGGTAAGGAGGGGCTAGCCCTTTTGTTTCGCCACGCACACCCAATCCCTTAAGAGGATCACCCTCCTTAAGGGAGAGAAGTCTCTGAAACTCTCAAGGCAGGAGAAGGCGAGGGCTACGGAAAGAACTTGCCAGCTTTTTTGTAGGGTTTGCACTCTACCCCTCATCGGTTTCAACTCGCGATTGACCGCTTGTTGGGTAGCTGACTCGCTCTCCCCGCTTCCCATGAAGTATCTGAGTAACAAGTTTAATTCTTTCCTTGTTTTCCAGAGAGCACTTTTCAGTCTGTTACGCTTGTATTCGTTTCTCTCATTTCGTACTTCCTCTTTGAGTTTAGCAATCTTGTCTTCAACCTTTGCTATTGTGTAAGACAGAAACTCAGCATCTTTCAGAAGCGCCTTGTAGTTTTTAGGCATGCGTTCTTTGAAACCCAGTCCTCTTCTGGCTATCACGTAAGCACCAGCCGTGTCCTTGTCTATGTTGTGCAGCGGTGCATATTTGAGCTTGCCAATGATTGACGTGTAAGCAGGATTGACTTTGATGACCTGAATGCCATTTCGCCTCGCCACAATCTCAATCTTTTGTAGCAAGCCTTTGTATACCCACTTTTGTAGTTTTTGTCTCAACTTGGGCAGTCCATCGCCCCTCTTACCTTTTGGGAGCTTGTCCAAATTTTCTATAACGATCGCTTTTCTTTCTCTTTTAGCGATCTCTACTACCTGATGCGCTATTTGCCAGCTTAAGTACTCTCTTTTCTCTGAACTGCCCTCTAGTATCTTGTCTAAGTTGATTTTTTCGTATTTTTCCAGATTCCCTTCCTTTGTCGTACGAACTAACGCCAGATGAAAAGGGTAAGCATTGATGTCAATTCCTATGACACCATTGTATTTCGTGATACTTGCTTCGAGAAACTTCTCTTCTCTGCTGAACTGTGCGTAGACTTTTCCATTTCTTAGCTTGAGGCGTACTGTGTATGGGAACCACTCGTTTGTCCTCTCAGCTTGCTCTATACTGCTTATAAAGTCTATCCACTTGTCTGTTTTTCTTGTTGCTGACCGAATCACCCTCGCCCATACATACTCGCTGTTTCCCAAGTTGATCCTCAGATGCCATTGATTGTTCAGATTGACAAGTCTGAGGTTTAGATTGCCCTGTAGTGATTTTTCCCCTCTTGAATACAGAACGCCATATCTTCTTTCCTCCCATTTTTGTCTTAGCTCATCTCTCCTTCTACCTGTTAAGTGTTTTTTCTTCAGCTGTTCAAACAGTTCTCTTGATCCGAAAACAAGCTTTTTAGGATTTTGCTCTCTTTCTATGCAGGAGTCCAGATTCTGTTGAGCCAGAAGTATCGCATCGCCCGAATATCTGGTGTTTATTCCATACTTTCGAGATAGTAGTTTTTTCAGTTCTTTTCTTTCCACTCCATCCAATAGTCTTTTGTAGGCAAACCTGAACATTGATGAGAACGTTCGCATGAGGGTTAATACCTGCCGTTTATCCTCATCTTTGTCAAATGCTAACAAACACCCTACTGTTACGAAGTCGCTGTTACTTTTGTTTTCAGTTAGCATTTTTAGAACTTCTTTGTTCATAGATTCCGCCTGCAAGTATTGACTACGACTATCTCTATCTCAAAGCTATCGAAAATCTTTTACACCCTTTTACACTTAGGAGCTTCATGGTGAAGCTATGTTATAAATATACAAATTTGTACAGAAAGTAGCAACTGTTGCTAGCCTCGTAGGGTTAGGATGTCCCGAAAGGAGCCTGCATAGCATGCGCTAGTGGACAACCTTAGTACTTAGGGGCTGCCTAATAAGCTATTATGCGTTGAAGCAGATGCACAACCATTAATGTCGTGCAATTCGCCTTATCCGAATGGATCTTACAAGTTTCAAGTCTGTAAATACAAGTGGATAGTAGAATTTCAACAGATTCCCGTTTTGAGTTTGTATAAAACTATCTAAAAATAGAAAGTTATTCTGATAAACATTATACTCCCAACTAAGTGTCTTAATTTTAGGAAGTTCTTCTATATATTGTAATACACTAATCCTGTTTTGTCTGATATCTTTAATTTTTACACTTAATATGTCGTTTACAACCATAACACCTTCATTATAAATATAAGCACGACCGTGTTTCAAGTAATTTGATCTTTCGTTGTAGATATTTTTATTCATTACTTCTAATAAATGCAAGTTGTTTTTTGCGATGTTGATAAAATTTTTTGTTTCTTTAGATTTATAAGAGTGTATTATTGCGACTACTTCGCAATGTGATTCTGGATGCCGAATTCTGCATTTACAGAGCCAGTACTCACCATCGTTATCATCTCTGTATCTTGGTAACAACCTTATAAGTATGTATAGTAAACCTATTGTTGCATCTAATAGGAAATGATAAGAAATACGACTTTCTATACTTTTTACTTCTTCCTTCTTTATACCCATAGCATTCATTATTTTTTCATGAATATTGACATCAAATGTATAATTAGATATATCTATATATTCTCCCTTTTGTAAAATGGAGATTATTTTATGCAAATCAATAAAAGTAACTAATTTGGGGTTTGTGTTAAAATCAGCTCCTATAATGTGTACGCCTAGTTTGTGCTCTGAATAATTGTCATCTATTTGAGCCATAATATTATTTCTCGTCCGCAAAACATTAATGCTACCAGTAGTATATAAATTGTCCCTTTCGTATAAATTTGAAAGCTCGTGATTTAGGATATATTCATGACTTTTACGAGGAGACTGTTCAAAAACATGCCGTCTTGTAAATATATAGTTTTGTGTGACTTTATATATGTAGTATGGGTATGATTTAGATATATCGTATGAAGTATCCAGATTGTATTTTTTTCTGAACAAAACAACATCGGATGGTATAGTAATTTTAAAGGTTGGACTTACTTTTCTTTCTATGGTTCCCTCTTTCCCAGTAGCAAATTGAATAGATAAATCGTTATTTTCAAAACTGAAAGATACTAATAAAGCATTATCTACACGCTTGTAGAAAGATGCGATCTGATCAATACGGAAATAAAGTTTAAGAAACTTAATAAACGGTACTGTTCCCTCATTATTATCTAAGATGCATTCCACATGCTCAACATCCCAAATTAATAAGTGGTACTTATCTATTATGATTTTTAAGTCCTCAGATGAAAGCATAGCATTAAGCCGTTTCTTATCTGTTTCGTTATTAACCAAATTTGATAATCTTTTTAAATAATCATACAGTGTATATCTAAACTCGTGTACTTTTTCAGAAAGTAAATCTACTAAGTATATATAAATAATATCCTTTACTATCTTATAAATCACGACAAACGAGTTAGCTAAGATATAACTATACTCATCTGGATGATTCTTTAATCTAGATTCTCGTGAATCATTTTTTTTATAAGTTACACAATACAAAGTCTTATCCTTATTTAAATTATAAACACACAACGCGCTCCTGTTCTTTGATTGCAATATCGCATATACTATATATATACATTACCATTAGGAGCTGTTACACAATACTATGACTTTGAAATAGATTTTGAGTCCTTATAATCTAACCCTACTTCCCCAAAAAATAATATTTTCCATTCTTGTAGTCATACAGGGGAACCAACGATCTTAGATACGTTGCTCTATCATTATAAAAATATATTATATCTTTGAAAATATAATATGATGTCGCATTATAACTATTGGACACAATGTAAATATTTGAAATATAAAGTGGTTTTAAGTCATATGATAACTCCATGTCCATGTTTCCATAACTTACTTTAGGGAATAGTATATGCTTAGCGACTTTATAACTTGGGAACAAAATTTTCTCATGACTAAGTAACATGAGGAAATATTCTAAATGCATTGAGTTGATAACAGTAATTGCTTTTTGCGGACTGTTTAACTTTGGCAGTTGACTTTTCCGCTTCGTCGCAGGATGGCTTTTGGGTATTCCGTAAGGACTACGGTCATTACCGATACGTAAGCTTTGTTTTTTGAAAGCTCTTTACTTCGTATGGTTAGGACTACCAGACGCTAGGCATGCGGAGTATGTTCTGGTAAAAAGCTGTAGCCATCCTGCTTAGACGCAGAATGGCTACAGCTGCAAAATTTTGAACAGCTTTCTCATCAACCAAAAAGATATTCGGAAAGCTTAGGTCTTCTTTGTAGTTCTTTGGAATGAGTTGCCACAATTACTGTTCTATGCTTGGATGCATTTTTAATCATTTCTCTTAGTATTTCTTCGGCTGATGGGTCTAATCCTATTTCCGGTTCATCTATAAGTATGATAGATGGCATCTTTTGGAGAGGTTGTAATAGTAGTGTGGATAGACATATAAACCGAAGTGTCCCATCTGAGAGTGCTTCAGGAGGACGGATTCTATTGTCTTGGTCTATCCATTTTAGACGAACCGTTGGTGGATTAGCTCTTTCATAAGGGACGAGATGAAAATCAACGAATTGCTCAAAAACTTGCCTAATGGTATTTACAATTCTCTGATACTCTTCTAGATAAGTTCTTTGCAGGTAATATAGGTAGGCTGCAATGTTGCCGCCGTCCCACCACAGCCTATCTGTCTGGTAAATATCTACTGTACTTTTCATTCTAGATGTCCAGCCAGTGTCACAAAAGTGATAAACTATAGAAGACAGAAAATCTTGATAAACATAGCATTTTTTGCCTTTATTTTTGTTGACCCATACCCGAAGGTCGCTTTTAGTAGGGCAACCTATAGATATTACTTTCCTTATAATACTAGTTTGTCCTTTGTCTTGATATAATACTGCCTCTTCCTTTATGCGAAGCAGATTATAGTCTAGAAATAGCTTAACTTCGTATCCGTCTTTGTTTAGCGTACTTTCATCTTCGAACCAAACCTCTATCTCAATATTCTTTGTCTTTTCTCGCCCGCCGTGTAATATTTCATCAACGCCTCCTTGTCTTTCTACATATATCTCGAAGTCACCTATGACTAGATGGTGAAGCATGTCAAAAATGCTGAGAAAGGCAGACTTGCCAGAACCATTACGGCCAGTTATAAAGTTGTATCTGTCCAATTCTATACTGAATTCATCGTATAGTTTATAACCTTTGATTCGAATACTTTTAAGAAACCTACTACCTTTCCCTTCCATATCAGTTGGATTTTTGTCTTTGTTCAGTTCTTCCATAAATCTATAAAGTTTTACTTTTCTTCGATCATGTAATTTCTTAGTATTCTCCTTTGTGTGTATTCGTCAGTTTTGAATGGGTTTACGGCTGAAAGGCCGTATGTAACCTCCGTGAATATTTTGTTTGGGTACCGTTCTCTAAGCATGTTTATAGTTATAGAGCTTTCTGGTGAGTCGTTGAAGATGACTAGAAATTCACCTTCTAACTTTTCTATTTCTTCTATATTCAACATATCCAGTGTTACACCTTTATATGGTGTAACGAGGCCTCCGAGTACAATGATGTTTAGATGGTCATGCTTAGTGTGCAATTCTGAAGCATCGGACGCTGTAGGCACAAGAACGTACTTCCCAGCGTCTTCCTTAGCCTTAAAGTTGAGATTAGATAAATCTTCTATGAACTCGTCCAGAGCACCTGCGTAAGCTAATTCCAATACTTTCTTGGCTAAACTTTTCCCATACTTTTGAGAAAACTCGTATGGTCGCATATCCCTTCCTATTTGAGTCGAAAGTTCAATGTTTTTTTGATGTAGTGGTTAGTGCGGACTGCTCAACTTTGCAGTTGAGCTTCCTGCTTCGTTGCAGGATGGCTTTTTAAGTAGCCCGTTGGGACTACGGTCATCGACCAGAGCCTGCTCCACAGGCTTCACTTCGGGTCGTCCTAACCCTAAAGGCTTGGTTTTCGCCTAAGCAAAATACTATCGAAATATGCAAAATTGCATTCAATTTACGCTCCAATTCTAATTCAAATCAAATAGACGAGATTAATTGTTGAAACTAGAAAAGATGCCATAATTCCGTTTTAGGATAACTGGTTTTGCCTTGCGTTTTCGACGGAGTTAATGTTATGGAAACGCATGTTCAAGTTAGAGGAACCGAAATCAAAGCTCGGTTAGAGAAAGCCTTCACTACAAAAGAAATGCATCCTGCTATTGACCTTCTAGAAGAGCTACTCAAAGATAACATTATGGAATTGCCGTGCTGGATGGAAGGGATTATCATAGAACGACTACGAAACGCTGGCGTAGGCATTAAGAGGAACGGCGGCTGGTACCGTTGTATCGCAGCATACGCACTCTTGCCCAAAATGAATGAAATCATAGATTTTGAACTGCAACATAAAAGAATTTTAGAACACAATACATTTGAAGATGAAAATTTACTTGAGCAGTGGTTTGAAATAGTCAACGAAGCTGTTTCAATCACTGTTAACTCTATCTACACAGAGTTCGAAGAGTTTGACCATTAATGTATAGTTTTTTATGGAAAATAACAAGCAATTATGTAGAAAACTCATTCAGACTGCTCAATTTTATGACTAATACTCCTGCTTCATCGTGTAATAGCTTTTAGGTAATCCTTGGGTATCACCTATTTAGATAAATCACAATAGCATTTAGTATATTTCCGTAGCATGCGAAGCGCATTGTCACTAAAAGCGTGCAAGTATCGTCTGTACCCTGGTCACCAAAACTATACAAAACTGTACATATTTAGTACAGTCGTCCCTTGACCAGGGAGAGGGACTATCCCGTTTCGTTTCGCCGCTCCTACCCAATCCCTTGAAATCAGAATCCGTTTCAAGGGAGAGAGGTCTCTGAGACTCTCAAGGCAGGAGAAGGCGAGGGCTACGGAGAGAACTCGCCAGCTTTTTTGTAGGGCTTGCGCCCTACCCCTCACCCGTTCCATCTT
>Ga0308389_1000960_pt1 | contig 20313 bp, 17 predicted proteins | sample Hotspr2Sample148_FD_202362 | JGI IMG/M metagenome (GOLD analysis project Ga0308389, IMG submission 202362) | Hot spring phototrophic mat microbial communities from Mushroom Spring, Yellowstone National Park, Wyoming, United States - 20040719_148 ... | reverse complement strand
CGTCCCGTCCCGCCGGCAGCCGCCGGAGATGATCGGCGACGTCGGCGGGAGCGACCGCCGGCGCCTGCTGCGTGACGGCGATCGGCCGTCGTCGTGCAACGACGCAGCGCATGCGCCTTCCGCGCCGCGTCGCATCCAACGGCCGCTCGTCCTTCCCGCCATCCGGGAAGAGGCGCACGATAGCGCACCCGCCGCCATCGGGAGCGCCGGCGCCGGATATGCGGCCTCCATGGAAGCGTCCGGGACGTCCGGGCGACGCATGACCGCGCCGCCGCCCGGCGGCGCACGGAGGGTTGACAACGCGTCGCCCCCGGCGGCGGCGGCGGCGGAGCGGCGAGACCGGCGCGCAAAAACGAACCCCCCGACGCGCACGCATGCGCGCCGGGGGGTTGGGGCGAGCCCCCTACTTTTCGGTCTCGGTCTCGGTCTTGGTCTTGGTCTTGGTCTTGGTCTTGGGGGATGTTCGGGCCCCCCAGGCCAAGGATAGCCTGATTCCGTGGAAGTCCGGGTCAGACTCAAGGACGTGCCGGAAGCGCTTCACCAACGCTTCGGCGTCGGCTATCGCTTTGAAGGCCTTCTTTTGAAGCTGGAATCGAACCACCTCATCGGTGGTTGCTTCCCGCTCCTTGATGAGCCGAGATTCGAGGTCCCGAAGCCGCGCGAGCGTCTCGAGCTGGTGCTCGAGGCGCTGCGCTCGCTCGGGGGCCAGGGCCGGCAGCGCCCGACGCAGCGCGTTGACGAGCTCACGCTCGTCAAGGCGCTGGACGACGTTGACGCGCTCATCCGAAAGGTCCGCGCCGAGCTTCGCGGCGCGCCTCTCGGCTTCCCGCCGCGCCCGCGCTTCCTGCTGCGCCCGCTCCTCCGCCTCACGGCGTGCCTCAACTTCCTTTTGCGCCCTTTCCTGGGCGCGCTTCGCCCGCGCTTCGGCTTCCGCGCGCGCCCGCGCTTCGGCTTCCCGCGCCGCTGCTTCCCGCTGCGCCCGTTCCTCCGCCTCTACGCGCGCCCGCGCTTCGGCTTCCCGCGCCGCTGCTTCCCGCTGCGCCCGTTCCTCCGCCTCTACGCGCGCCCGCGCTTCGGCTTCCCGCGCGGCTGCCTCACGCCACGCCCACCATGCGGCGAGCGCAGCGGAGGCGACCAGCGCCAACGCTGCGATAAACGCAATGATATCCATTTTTTCTCTCCTTGCCCCCCCGCCGTGCGGCGGGATGGGGCGGTCAAAAAATTATTCGTATGCCCTCAGCATAGCGCGCGGCGGCGGCGGCGACATCGGCGACGACCGACGACCGTGCGGCGCGGCGCGGATCAATGCGCCGACGGCGCGGCGGCGCCGGACGCGGCGGCGCAATGATCCGGCGCGGGGCGACGCGCCCCCATCCCCGCACGCGGCGGGGGATGGGGGCGGGAACGGTCGGGAGCGGCGCCTCCCGGCGCGCCGGGAGCGCCTGCGCCGCCCCAGGCGGCGCGATGTGGGGCAACCCGACCCCGCCATCGGGATGGCGCGGTTCCGTCGGTCCCGGGGCGTCGGGCGCGGTCCCGGCGGCGCGGATCGGCGGCGGAGGCGCGTCCGGCGCAGCGCCGGACGGCGGCGCGCCCGACCGTCGCGCGGACGATGATGCGCGACGAATCGCCGGGCGACGCGGCGACGGCGACGATCCGCAGCACGGCAGCGGCGGCGACGGCGGCGCATCCGACGCCGGTCGTCCGGCGCTGCGGCGTGACGCGCCGCGCCGCCGGATCGTCGCCGGCAGCGCGCCGGCCGCCGCCGCTGCGCGGCGGGATGCCGGATGGGTCGCCGACGGCGACATGGAACCTCCAGGGTGCGCCGGGCGGAATGACGACGCGCCGCAGCGCGCCGCCGTGCGCGTCGCGCGCGGCGCGCACGGGGAACCCGACGTCGCCATGCAGCGCCGGCGGCGCGCGGACGCCGCGAAGCGCGCGGCGTCCGCCGCGGTGACCGGAACGATGTCCGGCGCATGCAGCGCCCCGGCACGGACCGGCGCCGGGACTTCTCAGACTCGTGGCGCGCCGCGCCGCCGCCGCGCGGCATGCTGCCGCGCATGCGCGTCCCTCCGTTGCAATCGTTCCCGATTCCACGCCGGCGCGCGGGGACGCCGCCGATCTCGCCCATGGCGCATGATGCCGCCCCCCGAAGCAGGTGGAACCATGAAGCCGTGACGGAACGCCTTCCCCCCCCGAAGGGGGGGGGCGAGCCGTTTGCAGTTCAGCCCCGCCTGCCGAAGGCGGGCGGGGTTTCGGAGAAGAACGCGCCCGGCTCTGCGGAGTCGGGCGCGTTCACGTTTCCGGCGCATCCGCGCCGCCGGCCGCAGCGGGCGGCGCCGTTCTCAACGACGGACCGGCAGGGGGGACGGCATCCGGCCCCGCCCGTCCGTCCAACGCCCCGGACCCGCCCGTCCGCCCGGCGCCGGCGCCCGCGGATCGCCGTATCCGCACTGCTGCAGGATGCGGCGCGCGGGCGCACGGGGGATAATCACGCTGCAACGCATCTCCCCCCCCTCACGTGGGGTGGGGCCGCGCGCCGGGGAGGGGCGCGCGGCAATGTGGGACCCCCTGCCGTATGGCAGGGGGGGAGGGGCCTCGGGGTCGCCCCCCCCGCGACTTTTGTCGCGGGGGGGGACCTCGCCCGATCCATCTGGATCGGGCGGGGTGGACCCCGCCCCTGTCCGCCGCATGGCGGACGGGGGTCCGGGAGGGGGGAAACCCCCTCCCAGGGAATGCGTTGAAGTCCCCCCGATGCTGTGGCATCGGGGGGGCGCTGTTTTAAGGGGGAATCATCCCCCCCGACGCGGCGGCGGCGGCGCGCAGGACGGCGGCGCAGGTCGCCGGGTCGGGGGAATGAACCGGCAGGGGGGTATGCCAGGAGACGCCCGCCTCCCCGGCAGGCGGGTGCAGCGGGGCGCGCAGGGCGCCCGGGCGGGCGGATGTCCCGTCGGCGAAGACGGCGCGGGGGATGCCGTCGGGGTCGATGCCGACGGCGACGGGATCATCGGGATCGGCGCACCGCAGCAGCGCAGCGCCATCGGGGGTGCGCCAGCGCACGTCGGCGACGCCGACGAGCGCGCCGTCGGCGGCGACGGCGGCGCGGAAGGCGACGTGCACGCCGGGATGCGCCGGCGTCCCGGCGATGGCGAACGGCGCGGCGGGGAGGTCGTGCAGGCGCCCATCGGGGGTCTGGACGCGCCAGGGAAACGGCGCGCGCCAGGCGACGCCGACGACGGTCGCCGTGACCGGGACGGTCGGGGCGAACGCCGGATCGGGCGGCGCGCGCCGCCCGGCGCGTCCGCGCGCGGCGGCGACGGCGGCGCGCGCGGCGGCGAGCAGACGGGCGGCGTCGGTGCGCAGCGCCGCCGTCAGGCGCGCGGCGCGGGGATCGGCGGGCGGCAGCAGGCGCAGCGCCGCCAGGCGCAGGGCGTCATCGGCGTCCGGGTCGGCCAAGACGGCGGCGATGACCGGCGCGGCGGCATCGGCGTCGAGGAACGGCAGCAGCGCGGCGGCGGCGGCGCGGGATGCCGCGTCGCCCGCCGTCAGCGCCGCCAGGAGCGCCGCAGGCAATCCGGGCCAGACCGGCGCGCCCGGCAGCGCCGCGCGGCGCCAGACGGCGGGCAGCAGCGCCAGCGTCGCCGGATCGACCGGGTCGGCGGGCAGGGGGGCCAGTCCCTGGGCGGCGGCGGCGATGGCCAACGCCAGGCGCAGCGCCCGTCCGCCGCCGGACGATGCCGGACGCGCCCATGCCGTCGCCGCGTCCCAGACGTCCCGCACCATGGCGCGCGCGTCCGCCGCGATCGCCGCCAGGCGCAGCAGCAGCGCCGCATGCATCGGATGCGGCGGACGCCGCCGCCGGGCGGCGATGATCTGCGCCACGGCGGACGCCGCCGCCGCCGGATCGACGATGGTCAGCGCCGCCACGACCGTCGGCGCCATGGCGACGGCGGCGACGCCGCCGTCCGTGGCATCATCCAGCGCCCGCCAGCGCCGCCAGGCGTCGCGCGCCGCCGCATGCCCGTGCGCCGGACTCAGCGCCGGCGCCGCCAGCGCCTGCATGCGCAGCACGGCGTCCGGCCACGCCGCCAGCGCCCGCGCCAGGTCGTCGAGCAGCGCGGGCGGGTCGGGCAGCAGCGGCGCGCATGCGGCGGCGGCGACGGCGGCGTCGTGCGGGTCGCGCAGCAGGCGCGGCAACGCGGCCAGCCGGTCGCCGTCGGCATGGCGCGCCAGCGCCGTCGCCAGCGCCCGCAGCGCCGCCGCGCGCGGTGATGGCGGCGCCGCCCCCGCCGGCATGACCGGCGGCGGCAGGCGGCGATCATTGCAGAGCGCCGGGAGGAGATCGGCGGCGCGCAGCAGGTCGGCGCCGCGCAGGTGCGCCAGGATGACCGGCAGCGCCTCCCACGGCGCCAGGTCGGGAACGGTCGCCCAGGCGGAGGCATGCGGGTCGGCGGCGGCGGTCTGCGCCGTCGCTGCGATGACCTGCAGCAGCGCGGCGGCGGCGGCGGCGGCGTCCGCCGCATCCAGCGCCGGCAGGAGCGCCGCATGCGCCGCCACGGTCGTCCAGCCGGCATCGTCCGGCGGACCGGGGGGCGGCAGCGCCCGCTGCACCTGCGCCGCCTGCGCCGGCGTCAGATGCGCCGCCAGCAGCCGCAGCGCATCCACGTGGGGCCGGCGCGCCGCCTGGCGCGCAAGGACGGCAGCGGCGGGCATCGGGGACTCCCTCAACACGACGGAATGCGCACGACCAGCGGCAGGGGGGGCAGCAGCGCCGCGCCGAGCAGCAGCGTCGCCAGCGCCGTCAGCGCCAGACGCGGCGGCGGCGGCGTGAGGGCGTCGGCGGGCAGGACCGGCATGCGCACGATCGCGCCGATCACGCCCCACACCGCCCAGCCGGGCCAGACCATGACGCCGCCCGCCAGCAAGATGCCGCTGCCGATCGCTGCGACGACGACGCTGCCGCGTTCGCCCAGCAGCGCCGTCGCCAGATGCCGCCCGTCCAGGTGGGCGATGGGCAGCAGGTTGAGCGCCGTCAGCAACAGCCCCAGCCAGGCGGCGAACGCCAGCGGGTGGAGCATGACGTCCATGCCGTCGGACGGCAGCGGGCGTCCGAAGAGTCCGATCTTGAGCGCCGCGTAGAGCAGCGCGGTTCCCTCCTGGATAATCTCCCGGTCGGTCGGGCAGGGAAGGACGGCGGACAGACGCAGCCCGATGATCAGCAGCGGCAGCGCCAGCGCCGCGCCCGCCAGCGGTCCGGCGGCGGCCATGCGCAGCAGCGCCGCGCGGTCGCGCGGCAGGGTGCGCAGCGTGCAGACGGCGCCGAGCGTGCCGAACGGCGGCAGCGGGAAGGGGATGGCGTAGGGACCGCCGAGGTCGATGCCGCTGCGCCGCGCCGCCCAGAGATGCCCGGCTTCGTGGACGCCCAGGATCGCCAGGATTGCGGCGGCGTGGATCAGCGCCGCATCCCAGCGCAGATAGAGCAGCCAGCCGGACACGCCGACGCTGAGGACGGTCAGCAGCGCCAGCGCCGCCGCCAGGCGCCAGCAGCGCCGCGGGAGCGGGGGCGTCGGCGCGGCCAGCAGGATCGCCCGTCCGCCGGGCGCCGTCCGCAGCAGCGCCGTCATTCCGTGCCGCGCCAGCGCCGCCTGCGCCGTCGCCAGCGCCTCCGGCGGCGCCGTGCGCAGCCGCCCGCGCCAGCGCCAGACCGCGCCGTGGCGGGCGTCCTGCACGGTCGCCGCCTCAACCTCCATGACCGCCGACGGGTCCCACGGCGGCGTCGGGTCGTGCATCCGCTGCATCCGCTCCTCCCCTGCGTCTCCCGGCGGCGGGCGCCGCCGCGCGCCATCCATCATCCGCCGCCGCGCCGCGCCGTGCGTCGGCAGCGCTGCACGACCGCCGCCGCCGCGTCGGGGGGATGATCCCCCCTTAAAACAGCGCCCCCCCGATGCCGCGGCATGGGGGGACTTCAACGTATTCCCCACCCGCCTTCGGCGGGTGGGGGGGGGGGATCGCCCAGTCAATTTGTTAAATTTGTTAATCGATGATGGGCGATCGGTCAAGTTTATAAATGTTTCAGTATCCTTCCTCGGATCGTCGGCGGCGCGCCTGCGCCGTCCATGCTGATGATACCACAGCGCCGGCTCCGTGTCAAGCGGCGCGGCGGGCGGACGGGACGACGCGGCGGCGGCATGGAACCGGCCAACCCGACGGCCGTCGCCGCACGCGCGACCGTCCGGCGCATGCCTCCCGGTGCGGCGGGCGGACGGGACGACGCGGCGGCGGCAGGCGGAGCGCCCGGGTGCGGTAGCATCACAGCGACCGTTCTCGGCCTCCATGGCATGACGAGGAAACGCTGACCGATGAACGCCTCTGTGAACGCTGACCGCCGGCGCCGGTCGCGCCTGCCGCCCCCGGCGCTCCGCCTGCCGCCGCCGCGCCCCCGGCGCGGCGGACGGATGCTCCTGGTCATCCTGCTGGCGCTGTCCGGCGCGGCGGCGACCGGGAGTCCGCTGCCGCCCGCCGGGACGATCACGCTGCAGGCATGGACGAACGTCGACCCGCTTCCTTTCCCGCCGGCGGGGGAGACGAGACCGGCGCCGCCCGCGCTCCCCCCCGGCGACGGCCATTCCGTGCTGGGACCGCCCACGCTGACCGCCGCGCAGATCGACCGCATTCTGGCGGCATGGGGATCGCCCGCCGCCGGGACCGGCGCCGCCTGGATCGCCTACGGCATGCAGTACGGCATCGACCCCGCCTACGCCCTGGCGTTCTTCATCCATGAGTCGGGCGCCGGAACCGCCCCCGGCTGGGCCGGGCGCAAACCCGACGGCGGCACGACGCACAACATCGGCAATATCATCTGCGCCGGGTATCGGCGGTGTTACGGGCGCTTCCGCGACTATGCGAGCTGGGAGGAAGGGATCGCGGACTGGTATCGCCTGATCGCCGTCGAGTATGTGGCGTGGCGCGGCGTCCACACCGTCGAGGAGATCGTCCCGATCTATGCGCCGGCGGTTGAAAACAATGTTTCGGCCTACATCGATGCCGTCAACCGCCTGGTCGCCGAATGGCGCGCAGCGCACGCACGATAATGGGCCTGAGCCGCACCCCGATTCTCCTGCCGATCCCGGCGCCGATCGGGACCGGCGCCGAGGTCCGCCGGAAGCGCCGCCGCGCTCGTTGAGTCGCCGGACGGCGCGATGCCGGGCGTCCGGCGCGGGCGCCGCCCGCCGGCGCCGATGACGACGCGCCGGCGGGCGCGCGCAGCGCCCGCCGGCGCGTTCCGGAATCACGCACAGAACGCCGGGCCGTCGCCGGTCCCCGCAGCGTGCGCCAGCGCCAGCGCCGCCGCCGTCGCCCGGGCGATGGCGTCGGCGATCTCGCCGCCGACGATGGCGGCGCGGATGACGCCCCGGTCGATGGCGACGCCGTGCGCGGCGGCAAGGGCGGCGATCTGCGCCGCCGTCAACGGCGGCCTGCCGACGTTTCGTCGCCAGCGCAGCGTCTCGCCCAGGTCGGACACGGCGCACGGGGTCCCGTCCGCCTCCCGGATCACCCACACATCCAGGAGGTCGCCGTCCGGCAGCCGCAGCCCGGTGCAGATGCGCTCGGCGATCTCATGTGCCGTCATGGTCGTTCTCCTTCAGCGCGCCGCCGCCGACCGGCGCGTCGCCGTCGGCGGCGGTCCACACCTGCGGCGCGGCCAGGCGCACGCGTGCGTTGGCAATCGCCTGCTGCTGCGCGTAGTGCAGCGGCATCGCCGCGCTGCGCCAGCCGCCCGCCTCCATCACCGCCGCCAGGTCGCTGCCGGCGGCGAACGCCAGCGCGGTCCAGTGGTGGCGGCAGTCGTGGGGACTCAGCCCCGCAACCCCGGCGCGCGCTCCCAGCGCGCCGACGCGCTTGCGCGCCCCGCGCACGCCCAGCGGCGCGTGCGGGATCAGCGTCCCGTCGCGCCGCGTGCGCCAGAAGAGCGCCCCGTCCGCGTCGCCGCGCCAGCGCAGATACGCCCGCAGCGCCACCTGCGCGTCGTTGGTGAGCAGCAGGCGCTGCACGCGGTCGACCTTGCGGCGCGTCACCTGCAGCAGCCCGCGCTCCAGGTCGACATCCGCCCGCTCCAGATCGGCGACTTCGCCGATCCGCAGCCCCAGGTCGAGCAGCAGCGCCAGCAGCGCCGCGTCGCGCGCCCCTTGCGGCGTGCGCAGGTCCTGGCGCTTCAGGCGCAGCGCCGCCTCGATGGGAATCACGAGCGGCGCCGCTTTCTTCGGACTGCGGCGCGTCACCGGGCGGGCGGCGGCGCGCCGCCGTCCCTGCCGCCCGCCCAGCCCGCGCACGCTGCGCAGCAGCCCCGGCAGGTCCGCCGGCAGCGCCCCCGCCGCCGCCGCCTGCGTCAGATAGGCGCGCACGGTCGCCAGACGGCGGTTGACGCTGGCGAGCGCGTATCCCTCGCGCAGCAGCCACTCGACGAACCCGGCGACCAGCCCGACGCTCACCCCGCGCCAGGCGGCGGCGTCGTCGGCCAGGCGCGCCGGGTCCGGCGGCGGCGTCACGCCCACGGCGGCGAGATAGCGCACCCATGTCGCCAGGTCCGCCGCGTGCGCCCGCAGCGTGGACGGGGCCAGCCCGGCGCGGTAGCGCGCCAGGGCGCCGGCGGCGGCGGCGGCGTCGGCGGCGCGGGACGCCGCCGCCAGCGCCGCCGCTGCATCCGGGTCGGGCGCCGTCGGCGCTGCCGACGGCGCCGGGATCAGGTCATCCATCGGGCGCTCCGTTCGTTTCGTCAGGATCGCCCGATTCTACCGCGCCGCCGCGCGCGCCGGTCAGGTCGTCGAGCAGGCGCAGCAGACCGTCCGTGCGCTGCGCCGGCTCCGCCTGCCGCATGCGCAGCCGCGCGGCCGGCGCCGGCAGCGATTCGCCCGCCGCCGCGCGCGGCGGCGGCGTCGGCGGATACAGCCGCCATGCGCCGGCGGGCGCGCCGCAGGCGGCGTCTCCCGGCGTGCGCCAGAGGATCAGCGGCGATTCCGCCGCGTCATCTCTGCTCAGCGCCGCGAGCAGCGCCTCGGTCGCCGCGTTATCCCACGCAGCGCGGCGTCCGCCGCCGGCGCGCCGCGCCACGCCGACCACCGACTCCGGCGGCGCCGCCCACGTGATCGGCGATTCCGGCATGGGTGCGCCGATCACCAACACGAGCGTCGCCACGTCGGTCGCCGGCGCAAACGCTCCGGACGGCAGCGCCAGCACGGCCCGCAGCCGCCCCGATTCCGCCAGCCGCCGCCGCAGCGTGGCGGCGGCCCCGCTCCGAAAGGCGAACCCGACCGGCATGATGACGACGGCGCGATCATCCGCGTCCATGCGGTCGAGGATGCGCGCCAGGATCGCCGTCGCATGCTGAAACGGCGGATTCGCCAGCGTCACGCCGCCCGCCGGCCAGGGGTCGGGCGCCAGCGCGTCGCCGACCCGGATGCGGCAGCGCACGCCCAGCAGCGCCAGGCGCAGCGCTGCCAGCCACGCGCTGCGCGCGCGCAGCTCGACGCCGGCGAACGTCGGCATCGTCCCCGCCGCACGCGCCTCCTGCGCCGCCGCGACCAGCAGCGCGCCGTCGCCGCACGTCGGGTCGACGACCGTGACGCTGCTGCGCAGGGGCTGCGCCAGGCGCACCAGCAGCCGCGCGATGGGCGGCGGCGTCGGATATTCGTCGGCATCCGCGCGCGCGGCGCCCGAGTCGTTGAGCAGCGCCGCATGCGCCGCTCCCAGCGCATGCGCCAGGGCCACGGCGTCCGGCGGCGCGTCCTGCAGCACGCGCCATGCCGCGCGCAGCGCCGCCGCGCATGGATACGCGCGCGGGAGCGGCGCCGGTCCGCCGCGCGCTGCCGGACGCACCGCATCCGGCGCGTGCGGACCGGCGCCGAGGTCCGCCAGCAGCGCCGCCAGCGCCGCCGCCGCATCCGGCGCCGCCTCCCAGGCGACCGCGGTTCGCCCCGCCGCCCACGGCGGCGGAACGTCCCGCCAGAGCCGCAGCGCCGCCAGCCAGACGACCAGCGCAAAGCGCTGCGGCGGGTCGTCCCACGGCCCATGCCGCCGGAGCAGCGCCGCCTGCGCCGCCGTCAGCGCCCGCTCCCACGCCGCCGCTGCGCCCGTCGCCGCCGCCGTCGCCGCCAGCAGCGCCGCCGCGTCCGCCGCGCCCGGCGCATCACGCGCCGCCGACGGTTCCGCCGCGCGCGGCGGCGCGTTCGCCGCCGACGGTTCCGCCGCGCCCGCCGCGTTCGCCGGATCCGGCGATGCAACGGGCGCGGCGTCCATCTCCTCCAGCGCGTCCCACAAGCTCCGCTGCACCACGGAGTCGGACGCGCCGCCGCGCGCCCCCGGCGACGCCGGGGGCGCGTCGCGTTGTCCGTCCATGCTACGGCGCTCCGGGCGCGCCGCCGCGCAGCGCCTGGATGACGCCATCGGCGTCATCCAGGCGCGCGACGCCGACCTCGACATCGGCGTTGTCGCCGAGCGCCGCGCTCCACAGCGACGGGTCGGCAACGGCGGACTCGACCCGCGCGCGGACGGCGGCGGACAACCCGCCGGTCCACACCGCAGCGTGGGCGCGCCATGGCCCGCGCCACGGCGCGGCGGGGTCGGACGGCGGATCATCCCGGAACGCCCACGTCACCGCCACGCGCGCCGGGCGCGCGGCGGGCGGCAGGGCGCCGAACACGGCGTGTCGCGCCGGGCGGCGCAGGTCCGTGCGCCGCTCCAGCGCGGCATGGACCGCCGATGCCACCGGCGCCATGCCGCGTTGCACCAGCGGCTGGACGCGCCGCGCCGCCGGGATGATCGGCGCGAGGCCCGTCCACCATCCCGGAACCCGCGGGCGAATCACGCACCGCGCGACGACGACGTCCCGCAGATCGGGCAGGACGTCGGCGGCGCTGCGCCGGCGGCGCGCCGCCGGCGACGGCCACGACGCCGTTGCGATGACGGCGTCCAACAGACCGCCGTCGTCGATGATGGCATACGCGCCGTACCCTTCCGGGAGGCGCATGCCGATGCCGCCGATGCGCTCCAGCAGCGCCAACAGCGCGGCCAGGCGCGCGACGGCGACGTCGTCCCCGGACAGGCGCAGGCGGAAGGCGCCCACCCGCGCGGGCGGGGTTGCCCAGCCCCACCCCCGGGTTCGCTCCGCCGCCATGATCCCTGCCGGGATCGGCTCGGTCGCGTCTACCGTCACGGTCGCCGCAACCCGGGCGAACGTGCGGCACGCGACGCATGCGCCGCAGCGCACGCCGTCCGGCGCATCGCACACGCGCTGGTCCAGCGCGCGCATGGCGGCGTCGAACCACCAGCGCATGCTGGCCAGCAGTACGTCCGGGCGGATGCGGTCGAACGGACCGTCCGCCTCCTCTGCCGTCGGACGTTCCGCCCACATCGGCCAGTGGCCGTAGGGAAAGAACGCCGACGGGCGCGCGCACGCCGTCCAGATCGGCGTGCGCGCGCGGATTCCTATCTCGATGTCCATTTTTTCTCCTTCCTCCGGCGCCCTGCGGCGCCGGTCTGGCTCTTGCCGCCGTCATGCGGCGGTTTCCCGTCCACGATACCGCCGGGAATGCCGTCGATCATGGCGCGTCCGGCGGGAAGAATCGGATGGAGCGGCGCCATCGCGCGCCGCGCGGTCACGATCGCCGGCGCGCGATGGCGGACGCGCCGGCGCTTCAGCGAAGGGAGGGAGCGATGCGACGACCGATCACCGAATCATGCATGCGGGCGGCCGAGCGGGCGCGCCTGCGCCCGTTCTTCATGGCGAGCGTCCTGGCAGCGTATTGCCGGATGCACGATCTGAGCGCCGACGCGTTGGCGCGGTTGCCGGGGTGTTCACCGGACGATGTCGTGCGCCTCGCGCTCGGTCGCCGTCCCATCGCCCGATCGCCGACATTCCTCGGCGCTATCGATCATCTGGCGCGTCGGTTCGCCATTCCAGGCGAACGGTTGATCCCGATCATCCGCGACGTCGACGCGCTCCCGGCGCCCCGCGATCCCGGCGACGCCGGGGAGGAGCGGCGCCGGGAGCGGTGATCGCATGCCCGGATGCGCCGGGGAGGTGATCGGCGCGGACGCGGGTTCCCCCGCCCCAACCGCGTCCGGCGCGCCCCCGCCCGCCGCCGCCGGTCCAATCAGCCATGCCGTCGCGTCCAGGGCCGCCGCGTCCGCCCAGGGCGGACGCGGCGCGCCCAGCAGCGCCAGCAGCGCCAGCGCCGTCAGCGGCGCCAGCAGAAACCCGTTGCGCCCATGCCCGACGGCCGCGATGACCCGCCCGCCGCCGGCGGCGTCCGCGCCGACGGTGATCGGCGGCGCGCCGCCGCAGCGCCGGGGACGCACGCCGGTGAGCAGCGCCTGCCGCTCGCCCCGGCGCCCCAGCAGCGCCGCCGCCTGCGCATGCAGCGCCGCCGCCGCGTCCCACAGCGGCAGTCTCACCCCGGCGCCGTCGACCGCCCAATCGCCGGTCGCCCACACCCCGCGTCCGTCCGCCGCCGGGGTGAGACCGACTCCGTCGCCGCACAGCGGACGGTCCAGCGTCACCCCGCCCAGGTGCAGCGCCAGTCCGGCCTGCCCGCGCAGCGCCGCCGCCGCTCCGCCCGCCAGCGCGCCGCTGCCCATCCCGGCGGCGACGATGACGACGGCGGCATGCAGCGCTGCGCCGTCGTCGCACTGCACCGCAACGCCGGCGGCGGTGCGGTGCAGCGCCGTCGCCGTCGCCCGGCGCACCGCCCCGCCGTGGCGCTGCAGCGCGTCCCGCAGCCGCGTCAGGTGCCACGCGCCGGGCGTCCATCCCCCGACGACCGTGCGGTCGGTTCCGCCGCGCCGCATCGTCACCCCCGCCATGCGCAGCAGCGGCGTCTCCCCGACCAGCGCCGCCAGCCACGCATCCCATGCCGGCCACAGCCGCCAGGACGCGTGCGCCGCCCGCCCGATCCGCGCCGCCGCCAGGCGTCCCGTCGGCGGCAGCAGCAGCGCCGGCGCGCACCCCGACGCCCCCGCGCCCTCCCCGCCGTCCGCCGCCAGCAGCAGCGGCGCATACCCCGCCGCCGCCAGCGCCACGGCGCTGCTCAACCCGATGACCCCCCCGCCGATGATGATCACATCCGCCGCCGCCATGCGCCGCCTCCGCCCGTCATCATCCCTTGATTGCTCGTTCATGGTCGTACCGATGCGTGCCATGAGCGCGTATCACGGCGCCTTCAGGTCAAACCCGGCATGGGCGCCGGACGCTTGACGGCAGGCGCCCGTCTTCTCCTCCGGTTGACCGGCGCCGTCCCGCCGCATGCCGCGACGATGCGCGCGCACGTCGATGGCGTCCATCCACCAGGCGTGCGGACGCCGGGAAGCCGATACGAGAGAAGCGCGCCCGGCAGTGAGCAGCGAGAAGGGAGCGACGAACCCGGGCGCTCCTCCCTCCGCTCCGCTCACTCCTCCCTCCGCTCCGCTCACTCCTCCCTCCTCACTTCTCACTCCTCACGCTTCAAAACGCATCGGAACCGGCGCATCACTGCGCCGCTCCCACGCCAGCCGCGCAATCTCCCCCCAGCTCTGCACCAGGGCGTTGTAGGAGAAGGCGTCATCCGGGCGCTTCTTGCGCTCGCAGATGGTGTAGAGCCGGTACGCCAGCTCGCGGGCCACATCAGCCCGACTGCCCAGCTTCGCTGCCAACGCTGCCGCCGCCATTTCACCGCCCGTTTCCAGCACCCGGATCAGATGATGGACCGCTTCCCAATGCGTGACCCGGCTATCACCGGCCGGGTCCCAGGCGGCCGGGAGTTCTGCCGGTGTGAGCAGGCGCACCTTGCCCCGTTTCGCTTCGACCATCCCTGCGGCGACCAGTCCCTCGACGCTGGTGTTCTTGGCTTTCGAGAGCGTTTCCGCCACGCCGAAATCCCCTTCGGCAAAGCCGTACTGCTCGAACCAGGCCAGCGCCCAGCGCGTGTCGGCGTCGAAATCGCCCTCCTGCTCACTCAGCGCCTCGTCGAGCACCTGATTGATCAGCGCCAGCGCCTCGCGCACCCGCACCGGGTTGCCCTGCGCATCGACCACACGGGCGTAGCGGGTGTAGATCGCCATCCCCGGACCGATGGCGGCCTGCGCCAGGTCGACCGGCGCAATGTTGGCGCGTTGCAACGCCGCCAGCGCCGCCGGCAGTTCGGCCTTGAGCGCGGCAAGAAACTCGCGGCGGGTGGCGATGGGCGCATCCGCCGGACGGGGCCGACAGACCAGCACGATGCTGGAGGCCAGGGCGTTGGCGCCAATCTTTACACCGGTTGGTCGCTCAGTTCGCATGGGCCAGGTGCCGGTGATGGCGAAGCCCGCCTGGATGACCGCTTCCAGGAAGGTTTCCCATCCGGTGGAGGCGGGGGCGGAGTGGAGGAGGGAGGGTGTGTCGGGATCACGCGCTTCGCCCGTCATGCGCTCGTCGTGCGGCGCTTCCCGCACTTCTTGCTGCTTGAAGGCGTAGTAGATGGTGACCGGGAAGGCAGGATGGGCCTGAACCGCCAGGTTGTGCAGCGTGCGTGTCATGCCCTCCAGAAAGAAGCGCTCGGCGGCCGGTTTGCTGCCGTGACGGTAGGGAGTGGCGACCAGCTCTTCCGCTTTGGGGGTGGAGAGGGTGGCGTAGAGGTCGGGGAAGATCGGTCGGAGCATGCGACGCAGCCAGACGTAGAAGAAGTCCGACAGGTCGGCGTAGCCGATGTTGTCGTAGTAGGGCGGGTCGGTGGAAATAATCTTCCCTTCACGTACCGATTGAACAGCAGCATCGGATTGAGAAGCGCACCCATGGGTCGTGATGCGGAATGTCTCCAGCACGATCGGGATCCATTCCAGCGATCCCGTCCAGCCTCCGGTAGAATCGGAGAGGGCATTTGCTTCAGCAAAATCCCAGATCATGGGGATTGCCTGCCTTGCAAAGACTTGCTCAATCGTTTCGCCTATTCTATTCCACATACACAGTGTGGCGAGCCTGTTTGCCAACCGACTGACTCCCAACGCCAGATACACCCCCACCGCCTGGGCATAGGCGGTGGCGCCGGCGCCGCCATCGTTCAGTCCGACACCATCGTCCGGCAGTCCTGCGGCCTGGGCATCTCGTCTGACGCACTCCATTGCCTCGCCCACCAGGTCGGCAAACGTCGTCAACGCCACCAGTTGGCGCGGGGTGAAGAGGTCGGCAAACGTTGTCAACCCATACAGCGGCGTAAACATGGAGCGCCTATCTGGAGGAATATCTATTTCTGGCTTCCACGTCGGCTGTGCACTGCGCGCTATCGCCTCGTGCTCGGCCGTCGGCGGCAGGTAGACCCGGCCCCGTGGCCCTTCGGCGACGATCGCCAGCATCCGCGCGCCCATCCGCCCTGCTTGCCCTTCCGCCTTGATGTAGTCGCCTGCAATCGGCGCGCCCGATAGCAGGCAGCGGAAGTTCGCGCCGCGAGCCGGCTTCGTGCCGTTCTTCGCCCACGCCGGCGGCGTCCCGACGCGCACCGTGAAGTGGTAGGCGTCCCCTTCCACCACGGGTTCGACATACGCCTCGTGGCCGGGTTTGCCGGACAGGATGAAGGTCGTGACCAGCGGCGCCTCCACGTGGGCGAAGGCGGGGTTGGGACTGCGCACGGTGCGCGCCCACAGCCAGGCAATCACCGTGAGCTGCTGCCCGATCAGCGGCTCCAGGTCCGGGCGGTCGGATGCCAGCTCCGCGGTGATGGTGATCGGCGGGTACAGATGCCCGATCCGTCGCTGCGCCTGTTCCCGCATCCACTGCCCGTAATACCGCACGTCGGCCGCCAGGCCCTGCACGCCGCGCCAGGCGTTGAGATCGGGGCGCCGGCGATCCTGCGGATTGACCGGCGGACGGTCGCGGAAGCGCGGCGGAATCTCGATCATTGCCTTATTGATCGTCACCGCGACCGGATTGAGGTCGCCGGCGTAGGCTTCCAGTCCCAGCCGTTGCGCTTCGAGCGGGATGGTTCCGCCCCCGGCAAACGGATCGTGCACGCCCGGCAGCGGCGGGATCTGTCCGGTACGGATGGCCTCGGCGATCTCGTCGTCGGACAGGCGTTCTGCCGCCGTTCCGCCCAGGCAGTGCCGCGCCCAGCTCCGCCGGATTGCGCGGCGGGCGCGCTCGAGCACCTCCTCGTTGGTGGTGTGCTCCCATACGACCAGGTGTTCGATGATGCGGAACAACCGCTCGCGTTCGCGCTGTTGCGCTGCCTCTGTTGGAAACAGCTCCGGCCAGGCCGACGGGTCGTCGACCATCTGGGCAAAGAGCACGGCGCGGGCGGTCGCCAGCGGGCGACGCGCCCACCACAGATGCAAGGTGGAGGGATGGCCGTGGCGGATCGACTTTTCGCGGGCGCCGGCGGCGTTGATGGCGTCGAGCGGCAGGGCGACTTCGATGAGTTTCTTGCGCGAACGGATGTGGTTCATAGCGGGCGCTCTCCGCGGCTCCAAAGGTCGGCGACGTGGCAGGTGACGCTCGTGACCCCAAAGTCGGGTTCACGAAGGTGTCATCCATCCGCTGCGCCGCTTGGCATGGTACCATGTCCCCCGTGCGTCCGGCCGTGGACGCCGCCGAATCGTTGAGCGCCGATGCAGAAAGGAGACCCATGACCCGCGCCCTTGCCCGCACCCTTGCCCACGCCCGCCGCGCCGCCCAGCGCGCTGCAGCGTTCCTGCACCGCCAGGGCGACGCCGCCAGCGCCGCCGGCGCCGCCGCAGATGCGGCGCAGATCGCCGCCATCCTGGTGCGCCAGACGGCAGCGCTGGCGGGGCGCTGCGCCGACCGCCCCGGAGTCGCCGACGCCGTCGCCCTGGCGGAATCCGCCGCGACCCTCGCCGCCGACGCCGCCGCCGACGCCGCCGCCGACGCCGCATCCGCCGCATCCGCCGCCGCGGCCCGCGCGGCGGACGCCGCCTCCGCCGACGCCGCTGCATCCGCCGCTGCGCCGCACATCGCCGCCGGCATCGCCGCCGGCATCGCCGCCGCCGCCCTGGAGATCGTCTGCACCGCCGCCGATGCCGTGCAGCATGCGGCGGACGCCGCCCCCCACGGCGGCGCCCGCTGCCGCCGCGCGTCGCTGCGCCGGAGAACGTCCCGATGAGCGCTGCATGGATCGCCCCCCGCCGACCGCTCCCTGACCGCGCTTGGATGCGCCGCCTGGACGCCGAACGAGCGCGACCCGTTCGCCATCGCGCGGCGCCGCGCCGCAGACGCGCCGCCGGCATGACGCCGCTGCGCGCGCGGCGTCCGCCGCCGCCGCCGCCCCCCACGCGCCATCCGCCGACGGCGGGCGCGCATGCGCCGGCGCCGGGCTGCGCCCGCGCAGCGCGGACCGGACCGCCCCCATCCCCTCCCCGCACGCGGACGCACCCCCCGCGCCCCCCCGCAGGGGGTTCCCCGCACGCGGGGGGTTTGGGGGAGCGGGGTCCGCCGTCGCCGCGCTCGTCACGGACGCTATCCTGAAGGGAAAAACAAGCCGCCGTCGGATGACGGCGGAGGAGGGCCATCATGGAAGAAGAATCAACGGGGGCGACGGTGCGTCGCCCCCGTATCGGTCATCCGCTGAACATACCGGCGGATGACGAGAAGCATGCGCCGCTGCGCCGCGCGCGGCGCATCATTGATGATCAGCCCGCCGTCCCTCCAGTCCCCCCCGCACGCGGGGGAGACCGGGGGAGGTTCCCCGCCGGCGGGGGGCTTGGGGAGGCTCCCCGCACGCAGAACGCGCCGGCGGCGGCGACGGCGGCGGCGACGGCGGCGACGGCGGCGACGGCCGCGCCGGGCGACTCCGTCTCCATCCCGGATGGAGTCGCGATCGTGGACGCCAACCCAGGCGGGGTCGGCGTCGAGGCGGTCGTCGCCGTCGCTGCGACGCTGGCGCATCTTGCGCCCGGCGTCGTCCGCCTCACGATCCGCCCGCTTGGGCGGTTCGGCGCGCCGATTGACCTGTTTTCCACCGGTCGCGTCATCCTGGACGTGCACGCGACCGGGGGGGACGGAGTCGAACTCACCGTCATCGAGCGCACCCGGCGCGACGCCCGCACCGTGGCGGGCGTCGCGCCGTCCCACACCCTGCAAGGGGAGTGGGAATGGGACGCCGACGCCGCCACGTTCGTCCTGGCGCGCGGCACGCCGGCGTGGGCCATGGAGACGCCCGGCGCCGCCCGCATCGTCCCCGCCGTCATCGCGCGGGCGCTGGCGGCGGCGATTGACGCCGGCGACCCGTCTCTGGACGGCGTCGCCGTCCAGGTCGACGGCAGCGGCAGCAGCGTCTGGCGCCCGGTCGTCCACACGCTGCCGGTCGCGCTGACCGCCCGCCAGGCATGGGGCATGTCATGGCCCCATGACCGGGACACCTACCGGGCGGCGCTCGATGCGGCGCAGCGGGCGCTGCGCCCCGTCTCCTGGGAGGAGGAGACGTGGCTGCTGGCGCCCCAGGCGCGCGACCCGCGCATCCGCCGGGTGGCGGAGGAGCGCGGGCGCCGCGCCCGGATCGACGCCGATGGCGAACCGGAGATGACGGTTCGCCTGTCGCGCAATGCGCGCGCCATCCTCGTCGCGCGCGGGCTCCTCCCCGCACGCGACGAGGCAGCATCATGACGACGCGCCGCCGCCCGCACTGCGGGCGGCGGCGCTATCGTTGGTTCGTGCGCATTGGACGGATGTCCAACACTCGTACCGGAGCATGGCCATGACCATCACTCGCCTCCTACCGAACGCGCTGCTCTCTTCCGTCGCCGCCGGCCTGATCGCCGCGCTGGTCGGCGCAGGCGTCGTCGGGTGCATCGAGACGCCGCCGGACCCGCGCGCGTCGCCGACCGTCCTGATCATCACCCTGACTCCATCCGCCCGCGCCCGCCTGATCACGCCGGACGCGCCCGATCCGACGAACACCGGCCTGCCGTCGCTCGACCGCCTCAACCGCGCCTGGCGGGTCACGCACATGACGCCGGTCTTCCCCGACGTCGATCCCGCCGATCCGGTCGCACAGCGCCACGGGCTGACCGCCGTCTACCGCCTGACGGCCCCCCCGCTCCTGCTCCCGCGCATGATGGCGCGCGCCTACGCCGCCGATCCGCACGTGGAATCGGTCGAGATTCCCGGCGAGATCGCCATCCCATGACCGCACGGACGCGCCCGGGACCGCGCCGGACGCCCCAGAAACGACGGAACCGCGCCATCCCGTCTCCGGGTCGGGTCGTCCCCGAATCGCGCCTCCTGGGGCGTCCGGCGCGGTCCAGGACGGGCGGCGCGCCGCCATCCCGACCTTCGGGGCGGATCGTCCCCGAATCGCGCCTCTTGGGGCGTCCGGCGCGGTCCAGGACGGGCGGCGCGGCGCCATCCCGACCTTCGCGGGTCGGATCGTCCCCGAATCGCGCCTCCTGGGGCGTCCGGCGCGGTCCAGGACGGGCGGCGCGGCGCCATCCCGACCTTCGGGTCGGATCGTCCCCCGGTCGCGCCTCCTGGGGCGGCGCAGGCGGTCCAGGACCGATGGAACCCCGCCATCCCGCCCTCCCCCCGCAGGCGGGGGGCTTGGGGGGGTGCGGATCGTCCCCCGGTCGCGTCTCCTGAGGCGTCGGGCGCGGGAATGGCGGGCGCGGCGGACGCCGACGGATCAATCGGCGCCGATGGCCGCCGTCGGCGCTGCCGGCGCCGACGGCGTGAGCGCCGGCGCCGCTGTTGGCATGGGCGTCGGCGGATACGCCGGCGATTCCATGGCATCCGGGGGAACGATGCTCAGCGCCGTCGCATCGGCGCCGTCGGCGATAATCACCGCCGCCGGCGCATCAAGCAGCGGCGACCACGGCGCCGTCAGCGTGATCCGCTCCGGGATGCCCGGATCCAGCGTGATCGTCGGCGCCGTCGCCTCCACGTATCGCCCGGAGGCATCCACGATCCAGGCGGTTCGCGGCCAGGGGCGGCTTTTCGCCTGGCGGTTGACGACATCCACCGTGATCGCCACGGTCGTCCCGCAGCGCATCCCCGCCGCCCATGCCGCCCGTCCGCCCGGCAGCGCCGCCACGCGCGTGAGTTCCCAATCCCGCCAGACCGCCGACCGCACCGCCGCCCGATCCAGCGCACGCACCGCCAGCGGCGGCGCATCCGCCGCAATCCACGCGCCCGACGCCGGCGTCGGGACGGACGCCCCCGGCGTCGGCGTCCGCGTGAGCGCCGGGACGGACGCCCCCGGCGTCGGCGTCTGCGTGCGCGCCGGGACGGACGCCCCCGGCGCGGGCGTCAGCGCGAGCGCCAGGCGCACCCGCGCCGACCCGTCGGGGAGACGAATCTGCAGCATCCAC
>Ga0308389_1000959_pt1 | contig 20313 bp, 15 predicted proteins | sample Hotspr2Sample148_FD_202362 | JGI IMG/M metagenome (GOLD analysis project Ga0308389, IMG submission 202362) | Hot spring phototrophic mat microbial communities from Mushroom Spring, Yellowstone National Park, Wyoming, United States - 20040719_148 ... | reverse complement strand
TTTTGTAGGAATCGGCGACGAACTTTTGAAAGCCCGACATGTGCTTTTTGAGTTCATATATCGTGTCGATTTCGAGTCCATAAAGATTGGGTTCAATTTCAACTGGCTCATTGCGGCTGATTTTGAATGCAAAGACATCGGAAAGCGAGTGGGCAGGGTCGCTTGAAAGGATTAAGACTTTTTTGCCTTGTCGCGCAAGTTGAACGGCAGTAGCAGAGGAGACTGTGGTTTTGCCTGTGCCGCCTTTGCCCGAATAAATAATGACACGAGGCGATTTCGCCGCGTCAAGTCCTAAATCTCTTGTGAGCATACTTCTTTCTCCTTTTTCAATTCAGCATGTTTTGCCAATTAAAACTGCAACGAAATACGCAATTCTTTGCAAAGAAAAATGCACAAAAGCCGTTGAAGACGACAAAGAGAAATTGTTGTGAAAACAGGAAGTTGAGTAGAATTTCGGCTAAATCGGTTACTTTTGACAGTGCCTTATGGCGAAAGGCGGTCAATTTTCCAACTGCCGTCAGGCTGTTTAAGGTATCGGAATCGGTCGTGAAGGCGAGAAGGCTGTCCTTGCCAGAATTGAATTTCGTCAGGCAGTACGCGATAGCCGCCCCAGAATGGCGGAAGTGGCACGTCGCCTGTGGGGTGCTTCAAGCCGATTTCGGCAACTCGTTTAAGCAATTCGCCGCGCCCTGAAATTACCGAACTTTGTTTTGATGCCCACGCCCCAATACGACTGCCTAACGGACGAGTTTTGAAGTAGGCTTCGGATTCTTCGGTCGAGAGTTTCTCGACGCAACCTGTAATGCAAACCTGCCGCTCCAAGAGTTCCCAATGAAAACACAAGGCGGCATGCGGATTTTCGGCGAGTTCTTGTCCTTTACGGCTCTCATAGTTAGTGAAGAACACAAACCCACGCTCATCAAGTTGTTTGAGCAAAACGGTTCTCGCCGAAGGTCTGCCATCTTTTGTGGCAGTTGCCAGTGTCATGGCGTTGGCTTCGAAGTAGGTTGCATTAAGTTTTTTCTGCGCACGAAGCGCGTCTTGAAACCACTGTTCAAATTGCTTGAACGGGTCGGGATTGAGGTCGCTCTCTTGCAAGCCGCCCAGTGTGTAATCTTTACGAAGGTCTGAAAGTGACAGTGACATGAGTTGATAAAAAATTTCAAATAAGAATTGTGCGATATGATGCAATGAGGTCGAGCGTTTCGGCAGCGAAGAGTGCAGAGCCGAGCATCACAATAACGAGTTTCAAACTCATACGGTTTCGCAGACGAATGATGTGCCGCTGAATCTCATGTTTGCGGCGCATGGCACACTCGTAATTAGAAAGCACAACAACTTTAAGCACACACGGCGAGTAGCGGATTTTTTGGGGCGAGATGACATAGCGCGCCTGCATTTCTACAAGTGCAACATCATCGTTGTAATCAACCGCATACAGTCGTTGCTTGCTGAACGGTGTCCAATCTTGGTTGTAGTGAAACCGAAATCGAACATCGCAATCAGGATTGAACTCGAAGAAATGCGAGACGCTAAACACTACGCGACGTGTTTTGTAATTGACGCGTGTCGAGAACGAGAGCCACTTGAACGTGTTTAAGTCTTGGGGTTGCGTTTGTGTGAGCGGGTTGATGGGAATGCCGTTTTTGAGTAATTCTTCGACGGTAACTTGACGCTGTTTCGGGCGTGCTTTGTTGGTGAGTTTTTCCCAACGACGTGGAAAGCGTGCTTCAAAGGTTTTGTCGTATTCGGCTTTGAGCGAAGGTGTTAAAAGAATCCGCTTGGCTTCGAGAATAAGTTTGGCACGCTCTTCGGCATTGCGTTTCGTGAGTGGGTCAGCGTTGGCGAAACGGTCAGGGTGCCATTGTTTGATTTGTGCAACAAATGCGGCTTGTATGAGTTCGGGCGAATCATAAGGACGGACTCGCAAGACTTCATAATAATTTTTGAACCGTTCTGATGAGAGAGAATCGCTCATAATACTACACTGCGAAAAAACTTACGAACAGACATTGCCTGACAACTTGGATTAGAACGATTTGGTCGGTTTTAGAGCAAAGATAACGTTGCGCGTGCAACGAAAACAATGCCGAGTAGTTTGCAATGATGATAGAAGTTTATTGGCACAGCGGTAGTGCGAAAGGCACGGGTAGTAAGTGCGGGAAAGTTATTTCTTCAACTGCCCTTTTTCAGCGCGGGCGATGCTATCGCGCACTTGTTGGCGGCGAGCATAATAAAGTTGCGCATAGTGGCTATGTTCTTCGTAGGTGCGCGAGAAATTATGCCCGCCGTAGCCTGTGGCAACAAAGAAAAGATATTCTGTCTTTTTGGGGTAAAGTGTTGCAAGAATAGCCTCACGCGTGGGATTGCCAATAGGACCTGGCGGCAACCCTGTGTATTTGTAGGTGTTGTAAGGCGAATCGCGTTCACGGTGTCGTGGGGTGTTCGGGTTGCCATCGTAGTCATTGGCAAGAACGGCGGCGTAAATAAAAGTCGGGTCGGCTTGAAGTTTCATGCCTTTTTTCAAGCGATTGAGATAAACTCCGGCGACAATCGGCATTTCCTCTTTTGAACTGGTTTCGCGTTGCACAATCGAAGCGAGCGTCAGCACTTCAAGTTCTGTTAAGCCCATGCGCTCAGCGCGGGCGCGGAGTGAATCGTTGTAGAACTGTCGAAATTGTCCAACAAGAAAGCGCAAGGCATCTTCAGCCGTCGAAGCCCAAGGCAGGTTGTAAGTATCAGCAAGCAAGTAGCCTTCGAAGTTCGGCGCATCTACGCATAGTTCTTTGAGCAACTTCGGGTCGGTGAAGGCTTGCATAAACGAGGCTGAATCTGTGTCTAAATTTTCGCCAATAATTTTGGCAACGTCCCACCCATAGCAACCGTCAGGGATTCGGATTTTTACCTCATCTTGTTTGCGGGAATAAAGATACAGCACCAATTCTGAACAAGTCATGCCACTGGGCACATAGTAGCGACCAGGCTTTATGTGGCGTGTTTCAGGCATCAATCGTGCTAAAAACAGCATCGGTGCTTTGTGTTTGATAACGCCTTCTTTGTGCAGTTCATTGACCACATCACGATAGGAATACCCACGATGAATTTTAATCATCTTCGGCTCATCGTATTGATAGGTATTGAGTGATGATTTGAAGAGATAAATGTAACCCACTGTGAGCGCAGTCAAGGCAAGGGCAAACAAGACAACAACAGCGCGAATCACATAGCGCACCGGCATAGTTGAATAAAGGTTATGTTATGATGACGGTCGGCGTTGTCTCTCGGTTTGAATCGAGCGAGAAACATCTAAAATGACAGCAAAGATTTGACGATGCTGTTCAGAAGGCAGTCGGCTCAGAATTCCTGCTTCGCGTTCAGGCGAGTAAATCGGCAAGGCGGCAAGGCGTTTAAGGTCGGCGATAGATTCAGCCAAGTCGAAGCGTTTGGAAAGCAACGCAATCAGTTCATCATCAATTCGGTCAATCTCTTGTCGAAGTTCATCTAATCGGTGTTGGTAATCGGTCATCGCAATCTTTATCAAACAATGCTTCTAAGTTCTTCAAGCGCATGGATTTTTCGGATATGCGTTGGAAGCCGTCTCGTACTGGTGCGTTTTGTCAGGAAAACTTTCATGGAGACAATATCATGAAGTGGCAAAATATCGCGGTCGTAGTTGGTGCCGATGATAACTACATCCTTTTCCTTAATGCCCATAGAGTTAATAGCAAATCTGAACATATCTTGACTGGGCTTGAAAACGCCCATATCGTTGGAAGTAATAATGGTTTCAAAGTAGCCACGCAACCCTGATTGGATAAGAAAATCCATCAAAAAACTTGCAGGTAGAGGAAGATTAGCAACAATGCCAAGCATGTGACCTGTGGTGTAGAGCAGTTCAATGATGCGTTTGTATTGGGGAGATATAGACATTTGCTTGTAAATTTCAGCGGCGATTAAGCCAATAATCTCTTGTGTCTCTTCAAAATAAGGGTCGCGGTTCAAGACCGACTTCAAGGCTCTTTCTACAAGCGGGTTGATGTTTGGCGGACGAGAGTCGCCGTTCAGGGCTTGCTCGACAATCGCATTGTAAATCAAAACGACGCGCTCGGCAACAGTTAAAATTTCTTCTTGTTTGAGAGAGCGAGAGAGTATCGGACAAGTGGTGCTAAGTGGCAATTCCAAATGCACATCTAAACTTTCACGCTCAGATTTTTGCTTGGTTAAAACATCTAAACTGAACAGGACGGCTTTGTTGTTTTTAACACTCATACTTCTTATGCAGTTATGGTTGTTGGTCGCTTCAGAGTGAAGAATAACACTTGCCCTTAATAATTTTACTCAAAAAGTTTTTTCCATCTATCAAGGTCTCCTAAATCGGGATTATCAGGTTTCTGGTCATCGTTACCAGTTGGCATGGAAGGATTGTCAGGTTTTGCGTTTAACTCCGCGATAAAATCTTCCGAGATCATCGTTTTAGCACGCGAGACTTTGGCATAGTTTAGGATTTCATTATCCGAACTGACCACGCACAACGAAGATTTGTTCGGTGTTTCGTCTATTATCCTCTTAATTCGAGTGTCCGCATTTTCGCCGCTGGTTGAAAAAACCACCTTGACGTAATCATTCTGAACAACATTCTCCAACACCCATTTTCCGTCAAAGACTATCGTTGCGTTGCACTTTTTTCGTGTGGCGTATTTTGAAACCAAGTGCTGAACTTTGTCGCGCACCTGTTGTAAAGTTCCTTTTGTGATTTTGAGATTGAGTTTGTGCGCGAGATTGTAACCATCAATAACGACATGTTTAATCATCTTTAAGAAAGCAGTTAGCGTTTTTGCGGGTACTTCACGTTGAGCAATGCAACAGGGCTTTCGCCTAATATACGAAAGCATTTTATTCAAACAATTTTCTGTAAATTCAACAAAATTAACCGCCACTTTTAAGTGTGCATTCACACCTAAGGTTAATCACATCAAAAAAGGAGAAGTAATATGGCATTTGATTTTGAAATGATACACGCCTTGTATCAACGCCTTCCTGAACGCATTGCCGCTGCGCGCAAAGTTCTATCACGACCGCTTACGCTGACCGAGAAAATTCTTTATGCGCATCTGTGGCACGAGCAACCGCTTCAAAACTTTGAGCGCGGAAAATCATATGTGGATTTTGCACCCGACCGTGTGGCTATGCAAGACGCAACTGCGCAAATGGCGTTGCTTCAATTTATGCAAGCAGGACGCGCCAAAGTGGCAGTGCCTTCCACAGTGCATTGCGACCACCTGATTGTAGCAAAATCAGGCGCAAAAGAAGATTTAGCCCAAGCCATCAAGGATAATCAAGAAGTCTATGACTTTCTGGCATCGGTTTCCAACAAATACGGCATTGGCTTTTGGAAACCAGGAGCAGGCATTATTCATCAAGTTATTCTTGAAAACTACGCCTTCCCCGGCGGCATGATGATTGGCACGGATTCGCATACGGTTAATGCAGGTGGCTTGGGAATGATTGCTATCGGCGTTGGCGGGGCTGATGCATGCGATGTGATGGCAGGCTTAGCGTGGGAACTGAAATTCCCAAAACTGATTGGGGTTAAACTCACTGGCAAAATGAACGGGTGGACTTCCGCCAAAGACGTGATTTTGAAAGTTGCAGGAATCTTGACCGTTAAAGGCGGAACAGGCGCAGTTGTGGAATACTTTGGCGACGGTGCAAAAACGCTCTCTGCCACAGGCAAAGGCACCATTTGCAACATGGGCGCAGAAATCGGTGCAACCACCAGCATTTTTGGCTACGATGAAAAAATGCGCAACTACCTTATCGCCACAGGCAGAGCCGATGTCGCCAAAGCCGCCGATGCGATTGCCGAACACCTCACAGGCGACCCCGAAGTTTATGCAAATCCTGAAAAATACTTCGACCAGCTCATCGAAATCAATCTTTCCGAATTAGAGCCGCATATCAACGGACCGTTCACGCCTGACCGCGCTACGCCGCTCTCTAAATTCGCTGATGAAGTGCGCAAGAATAATTGGCCCGAAAAACTCGATGTCGGTCTTATCGGCTCTTGCACGAACTCTTCTTACGAAGATATTTCACGTGCGGCAAGCATTGCAAAACAAGCCGTTGAAAAGCACTTGAAAGTGAAATCGGAATTCACCATCACGCCTGGCTCGGAACAAGTGCGCTACACGATTGAACGCGACGGCTTGCTGAAAGTCTTTGAAAGCATAGGCGGCGTTGTATTAGCCAATGCCTGCGGACCGTGCATTGGACAGTGGGCGCGACACGGCGCAGAAAAACAAGAGAAAAACTCAATTATCACATCGTTTAATCGCAACTTCACAGGGCGCAATGACGGCAATCCAAACACACACGCTTTCGTTGCCTCGCCTGAAATCGTTACGGCGTTTGCCATCGCAGGCAGATTAACCTTCAATCCTATTACTGATACATTAACCAACGAAAAGGGCGAACAAGTCAAACTCGATGAGCCCAAAGGCTACGAACTGCCACCCAACGGCTTTGATGTCAAAGATGCAGGTTATCAAGCCCCTGCTGAAGATGGCTCATCGGTTCAAGTGATTGTCGACCCGAAATCCGACCGTCTGCAACTCTTGGATTCTTTCCCAGCGTGGGAAGGCACTGACCTCATGGGCTTGAAGCTCCTTATCAAAGTCAAAGGTAAATGCACCACCGACCACATCTCAATGGCTGGCAAGTGGCTGAAATATCGCGGACACTTGGACAACATTTCCAACAACTTGCTCATCGGTGCAGTCAATGCATTCAACGACAAGATGAACTCGGTGAAAAATCAACTGACGGGCGAATACGACGAAGTGCCGAAAGTGCAACGCGCCTACAAAGCCGCGGGCATCGGCTCTATTGTCGTCGGCGATGAAAATTACGGGGAAGGCTCATCACGAGAGCATGCGGCAATGGAGCCGCGCCACTTGGGTGTCCGTGCGATTCTCGTGAAGTCCTTTGCGCGCATTCACGAAACGAATCTCAAAAAGCAAGGTATGCTCGCACTCACCTTTGCGGATAAAAATGACTACGACAAAATTCAAGAAGATGATACGATTGACATTCTTGGCTTAACAACCTTCACGCCGAATGTGCCGCTCACCATTCGGCTCACGCACAAGGACGGAAGCGTTGAGGAAATCAAAGCCAATCATTCCTACAACGAGGGACAAATCGAGTGGTTCAAAGCCGGCTCCGCGCTGAACTTGATTAAACTGCAACAGCAAGGCGCGCTTGCATAGAACATCATCTTGCAAAGAGAACGATTCAAGGTTGAGGCATTTGCTTCAACCTTTTTTATTCGAGTAAAAAAGCGCGACAATAGGAGTGTTTCTATTGCCACACTCTTCCTTAGAGTCACAGGGAACAAATTTTAGAAATACACCATCGCTTGGAAAATGAGCTCACCTTTGCTACTGCCATCAGGGTCTAATTTCCAGTTGCCTGCGGCATCGGTCGTGCGATAGACAGGTCGTTGTCGCCACATCGCGCTGTATTTTGCATGGTGCCCTTCAATCAGATAGTTTGCGCCGATTTCCCACAGAATTCCTTTATCAGCCAAACGGTCGAGGCCGAGATAGTTAATTGTGGCGAAGGGTTGCAATCTGCCGCCGTAGTTGAAAATCTTTTTGGAGAGCAAGTAGCCGGTTTCTGTGCGGAAAATAATCCCTGTGCCCAACGTAGGATACCCTGCGCCGACACCGTTGAGTGAGCGTTGAGCGGCAGGCACTGCGAGATTCACTGCGCCTGTCGGCATAATAGCGACGTTGCGAATGTAGTTTGGACCGAAGTCATATTTGTAAAGCACGGAGTAAAGCGTCCACGCACTCTTGCTGTCGCCTTCACCGAAAGGCAGGTCGAGGAAGACATCAAAGCCGAGAAAAAGTTGGTCATGTGTTTGAATCGAGTCTCGACGAACACCTGTGTTACCAGGAACAGTGCCGTTGGTTGTCGTTGCACTGCCTTTGGGGTGATAGTAGAAGCCGAAGCCAACGTCAAAGACGCGTTTCGTGCCTAAGTAAGTGCCCACTTCAAACGGAAGCACATCGGGTTCGTTGTCCAAGAATTGCCAAGTAAGATACGCTCCATATGAAAGCGTGTTGTTGAAGGGATTGAAATTTGCTTGAATGTTGGTCGATGCATTTGCGGTGCCAGAGCTATCGAGTTGTGCGCCTCCCAGCGATGTCCCTGCGCCAGGTTTGAAGGGTTTGTTGATGTGCGCACGATAGTCCATACGACCATATGGACCTTCAAAGAGTTGTCCTTTGATATACACACCGTATTGACGGGCAAATTGGTCGGTGGCTTCAATAAGGGGCCAGTTGTAAATTGGTGCGTCAAGCGCAAGGAAGTTGAGCGTGCTGGCGTTAGCTTCGCGTGAGATGCCCCACCAGTAATGCAATCCGAAGCCAAGGTAGAGGGCTTTGTCGACGATTTTCTGTTCATACCACATGTCGTGAATGAAGACTTGGGGTTTTTTAGCGATACCAGTTACTTCGCCGGGTGCGCCGCCACCGATGAAGGTTTGGTTATTTATCCCGATATGGAACATAAAGAGCGAGCCATAGCCAAAAGAGCCATAGGCGAGGAAGCGTCCGCGCCGCAGGCCGATGTCCGTCGCAGTTGTTGTTGGATTGCCATTGACCGTTGTGCCAGGGTTCATTTGTTGGTAGCGCGCCCAAATCTGAGTCCAAATGATGAAGCGTATGTAGTGCGATTTGTCTTCGTTCAGGTTGATGCGTGCGCCGCCGCCGTATTTTTCCATACCTTGCCCAAAGAGCAGAGTGTTTGTTGCAATAATTGCAACGAAAAGTGCGAATACTGTTCGCAGAGTTCTCATTGTTCTTTCCTCCGAGAAAGTTTTTGTTGTTTGTTGATTGACCGAACTGTTAATAGGAACAAAAAAAGGTTTTCCCTCCCCTTTTGCGTGAAAGAGGAGGGACGTGCGAAAAGAACTATGCCGCGCCGCCGATGGACTCGACTTCTTTGCCTTGTGCCGCGCCTTTCGGGAAGCGAACACTGTAAACAAAGTCTTGCAAGGCTTTATCAGGTGCGGGCGTAATTAAAGAAACGATGATGATGACGAGGAATGCCGCAGGCATGCCCAGTATTCCTGATTCAGTGTGCCGCAGGCTTAAAATGCTGAACTGATAGAAGAAGTTGGCAATGGAGTAACTCATAGACACTGCAAGTCCAACAATCATGCCCAGAATTACCGCAGGTCCCGTAGTTCTTCGCCACCAGATTCCAAGCACGAGTGCTGGGAAGAGCGACGAGGCGGCAAAACTAAACGCCCATGCCACAGTCGCCGCAATAACAGGCAGTTTGACAAACGCCGCAATCGAGGCGGCAATCAATGCAACAACCACAAGCAAAGCTTTCGAGATTAACACACGGCTTTGCACTGATGCGCTGGGATTGATGATTTTGTAATAAAGGTCATGCGAGAAGGCGTTAGAAATCGTGAGCAGAAGTCCGTCCGCCGTTGAAAGTGCCGCCGCAAGACCGCCCGCCATCACAAGCCCTGTAATCGTTGCGGGCAATCCTGCAATTTCAGGTGTCGCCAACACGACGAAGTCGGTTGATTTAATCACGAAGTCGGCAAACTGCACAATCCCGTCACCGTTTTTATCGACAACATCAAGCAAGCCAACCACCTTCCAACTTGCAATCCAGCTTGGTAATTCAGCAATGCTTACGCCAACGAGGTTGACGAACACCTCATAGCGCGCAAATGCGGCATACGCAGGGGCTGTAAAATAAAGCAGGAAGATGAAAAAGAGCGACCAACCGACAGACGAGCGCGCTTGCTTGACTGACGGCGTCGTGTAGTAGCGCGTGAGAATGTGCGGTAACCCTGCTGTTCCGACCATCAGACAGAGCATTAAGCCCAAAAATTGAAGCATTGGGTACGATTTTCCATCGGCGGAGACGAGCGGTGGTGTGGCAAGGTAATCGCCGGGACCTTTGGCTTGGTTGGCGGCGGCGGTTTGCGCGGCCGTCCATTTGGTTTTGGCTTCTTCGGCATTTTTTGGCAATGCGGCGAGAGCTTTTTCTGCTTTTTCCTTTTCGGCTTTCACGCGCTCAGGGGTCAGCATCGCTAATTGCTTATCGGCTTCTGCGATTTTGGCTTCAAGTTCTTTCTTCTTTGCCTCGTCCATCATCATGGGTTGTTTAGTTTTGGGGTCAATCGGCAAGGGCGCGTCTATCATCGCTTGCGCGTCGGCTTTTTCTTTTTCCAAAGCGGCGCGGCGTTCGGCGACTTTGTCATCGGCAAGCGACGCAAGTTTCGCTTCCAAAGCCGCTTTGTCTGCCGCAAGTGCAGAATCTACATTGGAAAGTTTTGCCTTATACATTGCCGCTTCTTTCGCCCAAAGGTCGCGTGATTCCTTTTCTTTGGCGGGGTCAATTTTATCGTTAAGCACTTCCGCCGGAATGTTTCGCGGATTGGGATTTTCTTTGCCCATAATTTGCTTTTCCATCACGGAAATGCGCTCCAACACCTTGCCGTAGGTGATTTCAGGAATGGGGATAAAGAAAAGTTTTGCAGAAAGCCAAATCACCGGAATCAGATATGCACTAATCAGCACGATGTATTGCGCGACTTGCGTCCAAGTCACCGCACGCATACCGCCCAAGAACGAGCAGACCAGCACGCCGAGCAAGCCGATAAAAACCCCCGGTTCAAATGGAATGCCGATAAAGCGAGAGACAATCGTGCCGACCCCGTTGAGCTGTGCCGTGAGATACGTCAGCGAGACGAGAATCGCACAGATAATGCCGATGACGCGCGCCGCATTGCCGCCATAGCGCGTGCCGAGAAAGTCAGGCACAGTGTATTGCCCGAACTTGCGAAGGTAAGGTGCGAGAAGTAGTGCTAAAAGCACGTAGCCGCCCGTCCAACCCAAAATGTAGGCAAGCCCCATGTGTCCGAGCGCAAAAAGCAGACCCGCCATTGATATAAACGATGCCGCACTCATCCAGTCCGAGCCTGTTGCCATGCCGTTGTAAATCGAGTTTACCCCACGTCCGGCGACATAGTATTCTGACGGGTCGCTCGTGCGTGTAATGATGCCAATCATCGCATACACCGCGACGGAGAAAATCATGAAGACATATCCAATCCCTTGCAGTTTCAAAACGCCTGCAAACTCGAGAAGTGCCAGTACCACAGTCAGCACCACGAATCCCGTTACATACAGCCCAAGAATTTTTTTCAGTTGCATGGTTATTCGCCCTCCTCTTCAAAGTTGTATTTCTTATCCAAGTCATTCATTTTTTTCGCATAAACAAAAATCATCACCACAAAGACAATCAGCGCGCCCTGACTGCCCATGTAGTAGCCCAGCGGAAAACCCGCAATTACAATGCTGTTGATTGTGCCTGAAAAAAATTGAATGAGATAAGAGACAGCAAACCAAATGCCCAGCATTGTGAAAACAAGGCTTCGGTTTTCCTTCCAGTATGTCTCGAGTTTCTGCTGATCGAAGTCGACTTTCGTCATCTCAGCATCTTTCGTCTGAAGTTCTGCCATGGATATTTCCCTCCGTTTTGTTGTTAAGTTGATTGTTGAACTTAAAAGAACAAGACACTTTATGACTTCTTTTGACTGCTTCTCATAAGGGCTATGGTTGGACGAAACAATCAAGATTGATAAACCTACCCCACTGCTTTCCTACACGAAGCACGCCAAAGAGATGGGTTGAAGCGAAACCAAAACGTAACAAGCATCTATCAGCGTGTTGGACTCAACAGCGTCAACTTGTAAAGAGCAACCTTGTTTTTATGAAACAGCGTTTCGAGGTGACGCAATTATCGTCGCCAGTTATTTCTCCTTCAACAATAATGCGAGAATGGAAGCAATTAAGGAATGTATGCTAAGACGCAAGCGAATTGGACTTGGGAAGACCAAATGAAAGAAGATTTCAGCAGTTTTTCTCATTGTTGCGTTATTGATATTGCCTCATTGTTAATTGGAACTCTGTGAGTATAAGATTTTTTTTTGATTTGTCAAGTTTTCAAGAAAAATGCGTTGTATTAAGTGCCACGAGGCATCTGGCTTGTGGGAAACAAAATCTTATTGTATAATTACACCTAATATGAAAAGAGCTCTGCTCCTTCTTTTCAAACAGCGACCTGCCACCTCGCTGTTCTATAAAGCCAGTCAAAGCAAAAGAGAAAAAACATTTTATCAAACTACTCACAATGCGAACCAAACAAGTTGAAACCATGTTCGTTTTCATTTTCTTTGTCGCTCTTCTAACCGTGATTTTGCTGACCCCACTCGTGCGCTGGACTTCGATTCGACTTCGTGTCGAAGATGCATCTACAGAGTCGCGCAAAGTTCATAAAGGCACCATTCCAACGCTTGGCGGAGTTGCCATATTTTTCGGCATACTGGCATCGGTTTTCTTTGGTTACTTCCTCTTACCAGAATTTGCACAATTAGTTGACAAGGGGCTTTGGGCAGTGTTGCTGGGCGGAGTATTCATTTGCTTTGTAGGCATACTCGATGATGTGCTGAATTTGAATTTCAAAACCAAGTTTGTGCTTCAAATTGCGATTGCAACATTCACAGTGGTTTTCGGAGAGCATCGCATCACAGAAATTCTGAATCCGTTTGGAGCGAACATCATGCTGAACGAACCGTTCTCATCGCTCTTAACTGTGGTGTGGATTGTTGGGATTTGCAATGCGGTGAATTTGATTGACGGCTTGGACGGTCTTGCCGCTGGTGTCGTCGGAATTGGTGCAGGGACAATGGCAATAATCGCGACGCTTTATGGCGATACAGCACTCGCATTAGGCTATGGCGCGATTGCGGGCGCAACATTCGGCTTTTTGCGATACAACTTCAATCCCGCCACGATTTTTATGGGCGACACTGGTGCGCTCTTTATCGGCTACTTAATGGCGTGCTTACCGCTCTTCCATGCCCCATCAGCAACGGACAGAATTATCTGGATTCAAGTATTGATTTTAGGATTTCCAATCGCCGATACGCTTCTTGCACCGGTGCGCCGACTGCTTTCAGGCTCGCACCCGTTCAAGGCAGATAGAGAGCATATTCACCATCGCTTGATGTTTTTCATCGGACTATCGCACAAGCATACCGTCTTGCGCATTTACAGCATCAGCATTGTGCTTTGCGTTGCCGCACTCCTGACCGTGTTTGTGATGCAATCATTCACCCTGTATGGCGCAATCGCGATTTACTTAATTTTAGGTGCGATGCTGGCGTTGGGTGCGGTTGGGCTCAGACGACTCGGCTACTTTACCGCAATCGTGCGCCGCCCGACCGCGCAATATCTCAAGCCGAAACTGCGCCGTGCCAAAGACGCACTCATTGAGCATGATGCGGTACACCGCCTCCATGCTCGCGAAGTCTCCTCATAAAAGTCGAGTTGACTGTTCATTTTGGTTTTGAGTTTTGATGTAATTTCGCCGAAAACCACTCGACGAAATGAAAGTATTGCTCAAAGAGCCTGTCGCACGCCTTCTCTCATTCATCATACCCTTCACGCTTTATATTCTGACCCTTGCGCCGTCCGTAGCCTTTACCGATTCGGGTGAACTTGCGGCGGCGTGTGCAACGCTTGGCGTAGCGCACCCAACAGGCTATCCGCTCTTCGTCATTCTCGGCTTTTTATGGACAAAGATTCCGCTTCCTTTTTCCATCATTTTCAAACTCAATCTCTTTGCGGCGTTCTGCACGGCACTTGCAAGTCTCTTCTTTTTTGAACTCATGCGGTTTCTTTTATCAGCGATTCAAGAGCGGCAATCGCACCCGCCCAAAGAGACCAAGAAGAAAAAAGCCAAAAGCAAGTCTGAACCAACCCCCATTGTGCTTGAACGCGAAAGCCTTGTCTTGATTGCGCTCTCGGCAAGTTTGCTCTTTGCATTTTCAAGAACGATTTGGGCGCAAGCCACCGCGATTGAAGTCTATTCGCTTCACCTTGTTATGCTTGTGCTGTCTATTCGCCTCTTTCTTCGCTTCACGCTTGCAAAAGAGCCTCAACCAAAAGACGCGCTCATTTGGGCATTTGTGTTGGGACTGGGTTTTACAAATCACCTCACGATGATTTTGCTTGCGCCCGCTATGCTTTACTTCTACTTTCATCGCTTTGGTTTCACAAAAGATGCCTTTATGCGCATGGCGATGATGTCCCTTCCGTTTGCGTTGGGATTGAGCCTTTACCTTTATCTGCCGATTCGCAGTTCAATGTCGCCTGAATTTAATTGGGGCGAAGTGCATCGAAGTTTTGATAAGTTTTTCTACCATGTGAGCGGCAAGCAGTATCAAATTCATCTCTTCAATGGAAATTGGGAGCCGCAAGCGAAGATACTCTTTTCGCTTGTGCCGTTTGAACTTGCGGTTGTTGGAATTGCGCTTTCACTTTACGGCGCAGTGCGATTGTTTCAAGTGGAAAAGCCGCTGGCTTGGTTTATGGTGCTGTTAGTGTTCGGCAGTGCGCTGTATGCAGTCAATTACAATGTTCATGATGTAGATTCTTATTTCTTGCTCACCTTTCTCGGCTTGATATTGCTTGCAGGTTTAGGCTTGTTGTTCTTGGCGCAACAGCGAAAAGCCGTAGCATTGGCTTCTTTGATACTGCCATTGATTGCAATCGCCATCAACTTCAATCACAACAACAAACGAAACGAGACGCTCGTTGTGGATTACACCAAAACAATGGTAGAATCGCTTGAACCTAACGCCCTATTGCTTTCGGCGCAGTGGGATTATTTTTGTTCGGCGTTTTGGTATTTACAACGCTTTGAAGGGTTGCGCCCCGATGTCGTGATGATTGAAAAGGAACTTCTGCGCCGCACATGGTATGTTCGCGCTGTGCAGAGGCAGTATCCTGAAATTACGGAGAAGTGCCGAAGTGAAATGGAAGCCTTCTTGGAAGATTTAGAGCAGTTTGAATCGGGGAAACCGTATAATCAAATTCGTATCCAAACGCGGTGGATAGCGATGCTGAACGCGCTGATTGAAAAAAACATGAGCGAGCGTCCTGTGTATCTGACAACTGATGTGTTGCAGACAGAGCCAGAGGTCGCAACGGCGTATCGAAAAGTACCACAAGGCTTTGCATTGAGGATTAGCCAGCAAGATACGCTTCTGCCAATGGGCGACTTCGAGCATCTTCGCTCGTTTTATTCAGCAACGCCGCGCACTCACTTGGAAGAAGGGATTTTGCAGACCGCGTCGGTGCAACTTTCCAATGCGGCGCGCTATATTCAAACGCAAGGCAATCATGCCGAAGCGGCGCGACTCTTGACGCTATCGCAAAAAATTCGTGCAAGGCTTTCGGCTCAATGACCAATGTGAAACAGATTTTGGACGGATTTCGGTATTTTGAAACGCAATGAACGGAACGGGTATGAAACTCTATTTTCGCGTGCTCAAATTTTTAGCCCCTGAAAAGTATCAGATTGCACTGACAGTCATCGTGAATTTTCTTGCGTCGCTGTTTAGTGTGGTCTCGATTGGCACGCTTTTGCCACTGTTGAACGCCGTGTTCAGCCCTGAATCGCCGCCACCTCCTCCTCCGCCAACCTCTGAACAAACAAGTTTCTTCCGAGAAACCGCCGATAGTTTCAAGAACGAAGTGATAGATGCGTTTCAGCGATTGGTAACTGCCGAGACACGCGAAGGCACATTGCTCAATGTTTGTTTGCTTCTCATTGCCGCATTTGTGCTGAAAAATGTTTTCGTCTATTTCAGCAATCAAGTCGTTAATCGCGTTGAGACAAAAACGCTCAAAAAATTGCGCGACACAGTGTTTGCAAAAATTGTGGAAATGGAATTGGCGTATTTCAATCGCAATCGAGTTGGAACACTGATGAATTATGTAATGGGCGAAGTGAATGTCGTGCATGGGAATATCGGCGCAAGTTTTATCGGCTTCCTGCGTCAATTTTTGAACGCGGCGTTTTTTCTTGCGGTGCTGTTTGTTATCAGTTGGAAACTGACGTTTTTTGCTTTTGCAGTGTCGGGTGTGAGCCTGTGGTCGATTCGAGTGTTAGGGCGGAAAATTCGCGCACAAGCCGATGTGGTTCAAGCGCAATCGGGCGATATGAACTCGCTCTTGCAAGAAGTTTTTAACGGAATTAAAGTCGTTAAATCCAATGCGATGGAATGGCGCGAAGCCTTGCGGTTTAATGCTTTTACGGATACGTATCGGCGAGCGAATTTGAAAGTCAATGCCTTGCGCGGCATTATTAGTCCGTTTAATGAAACGATGGGCGTGGCGGCGATTGCGCTTGTGCTGTGGTTCGGCGGCAAGCAAGTCTTTGCAGGTGAAATTACTTCTGTCGAACTCATGGTGTTTGCCTTCGCGCTTTACTCCGTGATGAATCCAATTAAATCAATCGCAGAAAACATCGCACGAGTGCAAGAAGGATTAAGCGCGGCAGAGCGGCTCTTCGCACTCATTGATAAGCCGATTGCAATAAAGAACGGCACGAAAAAAATTGAAAAGTTCGAGCATGAAATTCGTTTCGAGAATGTGTGGTTTCGCTATGGCGAAAAGCCTGTTCTGAAAGGCATTTCATTCACAGTCAAGAAAGGTGAAATGGTCGGGCTGGTGGGGCAATCGGGTTCAGGCAAATCAACGATTGTGGATTTATTGCTTCGATTCTATGATGTTGAACAAGGGCGCATTTTAATTGATGGCACCGACATTCGCGAGTTTGATATTGCCTCGCTTCGCAGGCTCTTCGGTGTTGTGAATCAAGAAGTGATTTTGTTCAACGATACGATTGCGAAAAACATTGCTTACGGTCTTCCTACTGAAGCAACACCCGCGCAAATTGAAGAAGCGGCGAAAATTGCAAATGCGCATCGATTCATCTTGGAAAAGCCTGAACAATATCAAACGCTCATTGGCGATAGAGGTGTGCAACTTTCAGGCGGACAGCGTCAGCGCATTTCCATCGCACGCGCCATGCTTAAAAATCCGCCTGTGCTTATCTTCGATGAAGCCACCTCAGCACTCGATAACGAATCAGAAAAAATCGTTCAAGCCGCGATTGAAAACGCCATGAGCGACCGCACTTCTATCGTGATAGCACATCGACTTTCAACGCTTAAAAACGCCGATAAAATCATCGTGATGGAGCAAGGCGAAATTATCGAGCAAGGCTCACACGAAGCGTTAATCGCAAAAGGCGGTATCTACAAGCGGCTTTATGATATGCAGTTCGCAACGCAACCTGAATCAATCTCAACATCGGAATGAGAGACTTTCTAAAAAAACTCGAAGGCTGGAACAAAGCCTTTTGGTATCACACTGTTTTTCGCCTGCTCTTCAAAAACGCCATGCTCACCGCCCCAACACCGCTTGGCAACGTTCGCAAAGTCCTAATCTTCAAGCACGATTACATCGGCGACATGGTGTTGGCAACCTCGTGTTTTAATGTGCTCAAACAAGTCCAGCCCAATGTGCGCATTGATGTCGTTGCTTCCGATAAAAGTTACCCGCTCCTCGTGTGCGATTCTCGCATCACCAAACTTTACAAGTATGATGATTCACTGAAAGCCGTCGCCGCATTGGTCAGAGAAGCCAAGCAAGTAGGCTACGACTTGATTGTGTGTTTAACTTTCTCTTCGCGCACCAAAGATGGCTTGCTCTCAAACCTGATTGCGCCGCACGCCATCAAGGTTACGATTGCTGATGAAGGCAGAGAAGACCTCTACAAACGCCTCTTCAATCTTCAAGTGAAAGTCGAAGACAATCAATTCACACAGCAATATGCAAATGTGCTGATTAAAGGCTTCGGCTTGCCACTCACCGATAATGACATTCGCCCATCGGTAGAGCCTTGCGCAGAAAGTTTCAAAAAGGTTGAAGCCTTTTTAAGCGAACATCACATCACCGAATTTCTCTTGTTCAACATTTCAGGGCGATTGGCGTGCAAACAATGGGGCAGAGATAATGCAGAACACTTTTTAAGCCAATACTTCAAACAGCACCACGACCTTGCCGTTGTGATGACCGTAACGCCCGACATTGCCGACGATGTTCGCTATCTCCAACAACAATTCTCACAATATCGGCTTTATGGATTCAGCGGCACCATTTTGGACGTTTCGGCTCTCACTTCAAGAGCGAGGCTTATCATCACGCCCGATAGTGCGCTCTCACACATTGCGGCAACCTATATGCGACCGCTCATTACGCTCTGCTCGCCTATCACTTATTCCAAACATTGGCACCCTTACAAAACCGATGCAATTCTCTTACACTCTCCAAAAGATACAGGCATTGAAAACATATCCCCTGATGACGTGCTGAATGCCGTAGAAACGATGCTCGAAAAAACTAAATACAGTGCAACTGTTGGATAATGCCGATTCTCAAAGCCATAGAAAATGCGAACAAAGCCTTTTGGTATAAGTTCGTCTTCAAGCCACTGTTTCGCAATGAACCGTTTGTTGGCACATTGGATATTGCCAAGTGTGAGCGGTTGCTCCTGATTCGACGCGATAACTTCGGCGATATGGTTATCACATCTTCTTTCTTTACGATGCTTAAAGAGTTGAACCCAACTGTCAAGTTGGATTTAATTGCGTCTGTCAAAGGCAAGAGCGTTGCCGAGTTTGATGAACGGTTGGAAGAGGTGTTCGCCTACAACGGCAGTGTGAAAGAGTTTTTCAAGATGTGCTTCACGCTTCGCAAGCGCAAGTATGATGCGGTGCTGTGCCTGTCGTTCAACGGCATGACGCTGGACGGATTGCTTGCCAATCTACTTGCGCCTGATGCGCCGAAAATCACGACCTACATTCGCAAGAAGCACGACCTCTACACCATTCTTTTCAACGCGCAAATTGACATTGGCAAAGATGATATGGCGATTCCTGTTTGGCGACAACTACGGCTCTTCGGCGAAAAACTTTTCGGCGTGGCGTATCCCGAAACGCGATTGCGCCAACGGCTTTTCCTCAAAATCGGTGCAGAAGAAACCGCCCTTGCCTATCTTGACACGCAAGGACTTGGCTCAAAGCAATATGTGATGCTCAACATTTCGGCGCGAATGGCATTTCGCAAATGGGGCGTAGAAAATAACGCCATGCTGTTAAAACTCTTGTTGGATAAATATCCTACGCTCAACATCATCATCTCATCGTTGCCCGAAGATAGAGCCACTGCCGAAGCAATTTTGACCGCCGTTCAAAGCTCGAATGTCAAACTGCAACCTGAACGCTTTGGCTTGCACGAAACAATGGCACTGATTAAACACGCCACACTGCTGATTTCGCCCGACACAGCCAACGTCCATATCGCCGCAACCTTTGGCGTGCCGTGTGTGATTCTTTGCACGCCGATTTCGTCAGGCCCAGAGTGGATTCCGCTGAATGTAGAGCATATCAATGTCTACACGAAAGAAGTCGCGCCGATTTCTACGATTCCACCGCACGAAGTCGTTGATGCCTTTGAAAAACTTTGGACAAAAATCAATTCACTGGTCAGCGTTGATGAAGCAGGTCATAAAGCGCATTGAATACGGCTTGAAAGTTCTGCTCTACAAAGGCATTTTTCAGATGCTCTTTCGCAATAAGCCTTTTACAACAACGCTTGATGCGCAACAGGTCGAGCGCATTTTGATTTTGCGCCGCGATATGATCGGCGATATGGTTATCACGACCGCACTTTTCAAAGCCATTCAAGACCTTAATCCGAACATCAAACTTGATGTGATTGCGTCGCAAAAAGGCGAGCAAGTGATTCGGCACAACCCGCGCCTTTCCGCGATTTGGATTTATGACAAAAGTCTATTCGGATTTTGGAAAATGATTTTAGAGGCGCGCAAACATCGCTACGACGCGGTGATTTGCCTTTCCATCAGCGGATTAACGAAAGACGGATTGATTGCGAATTTGATTGCGCGCACTGCACCAAAACTCACCATCCGACAACCAAAGTCGCACAACTTGTATCAAATTTTATTCAACAAAGAAGTTGATGCCAATCACCTCAAAGAGCCGTTGTGGCTCAGCCAAAAGCGTGTGCTTGACGCGCTCTTTGGCATTGAGTATCCCGAAGAAAAATTAACGCAAGAACTATACCCCTCGCCTGTTGCGGAAAAAAGAGTCGAAGAATTTTTAGCGCAGAATCGGTTGGAAAAAAAGAAATATGTGGCAGTCAATCTTTCGGCGCGAGTGTGGTATCGCCGATGGGGCAGAGCGAACTTTGTCGCTTACTTGCGCGAGATGATTTACCGCTACGCCGATTTGAAATTCGTTCTCACCGCAACGCCCGATGAACACGAACTTGTCTG
>Ga0308389_1000958_pt1 | contig 20335 bp, 17 predicted proteins | sample Hotspr2Sample148_FD_202362 | JGI IMG/M metagenome (GOLD analysis project Ga0308389, IMG submission 202362) | Hot spring phototrophic mat microbial communities from Mushroom Spring, Yellowstone National Park, Wyoming, United States - 20040719_148 ... | reverse complement strand
CACAAATCAAAGCGAGATTCTTGTGGTATAAGCATCAGGCATTGTTGGCAAAAGCCGAAGGCTTAGGGCAAAGCGTGGGGGAAACAGTGCTGGAAATTGCTGAGGGGGTTACCGTCAAAGCTATGCGTCGCATGGTGTAAAAGTAAGGTTAAACACAAAGGGCGGGTTGCGAACCCGCCCCTACTCCTACAACCTCTAACCTACAACCTTCAACCTACTATTTCACTAACATCATCTTCTTTGTCTCCACAAAACTGCCTGCCTGCAACCGATAAAAATACACCCCACTCGACAACTGCGCCGCATTTAGCGTAACATTATACACACCTGCTTCTTGCCTTCCACTAACAAGTGTCATCACTTCCTTGCCCAACACATTATAGACTTTCAACCTCACATCGCAAGCAATAGGCAGTTGGTAGTTGATGACCATCGTTGGATTTGAACAGCAAAAACAGACTACTTGAACAATCACAAAGTTTTTGCGAAAAGATTTGGACTTCCCACCATTGGCTTGAAACCTTTTATTGCAAAAAAGCGATAGGACATGTGGCAAAAAAGTTATCTTTGCGGAACCTATTTCACCATTCAAACTTAAATGCAACTCACCATGTCAAAATATCTCACTGTCAGCGACGCAACCTTCGAGAGCGACGTGCTGAAATCAGACAAACCCGTTTTAGTTGATTTTTGGGCACCTTGGTGCGGACCATGCCGAATGATTGCCCCAATCATTGAAGAACTGGCAAATGATTATGATGGAAGAGCTGTCATTGCGAAAATGAACGTCGATGATAATCCAAGCACTGCAACACAGTTCGGCATTCGCTCGATTCCCACTCTGCTCATCTTCAAGGATGGAAAGGTCGTTGACCAAATCGTCGGTGCAGTACCCAGAGGCGTGATTGAAGGAAAGTTAAAATTACAACTTGCCACAAGTGTTGCATAGCATCTCTCACAAGCTTTCAAAAAACGCAAAGTAATTTCAGGCGAAAAACGCGAGTGGCTCATCAACATCGCCAAGAGCAATCCATAGCCATTGTGCGCTTTATGACAAAAGTTCAGAAGAAATCGTCTTGAAAAGCGGTGTTTCTTTTTGCTCACGTAGAAGTCGAAGTCGCTCTTCGGCAATGCGAATGTAGTCGGGGTTATGCTCAATGCCTATCCAACGTCGCTCGAATCGCTCGGCGACCACAGCCGTTGTGCCTGAACCGAGAAACGGGTCTAACACAAGGTCGCTCGGTCGGCTTGAAGAGACATCAAGTGTTCAATCAATTTTTCAGGCTTTTGAGAGGGGTGTCCTGCTTTTTCTTTTGAAGAGCCTTTCAAACTTGGAACGCGCAAAATGTTTGTGGCATACTTGCCTTTTTCAAGGTGCGACAGTCGCGCATCTTTATCCTTGTATCGCTTATCGCGCAAATAGGCTTTGATTTTTTCTTCTTCATAAGGCAGTCGAACTGCATCTTTGTTGAAGTAGGGCTTTGCGGATTCAGACTTACGCAAGGCTAAAATCATTTCGTAGCAAGGGGTGAAACTGTCGTATCGCTCGTTGTATCCGACGGCTCTATCCCAAATAAACAAGTCGTGAAATTGCAGTTCTTTGGCAACCATTGAGCAGAAGTGAAGCCAAATATGTTCGCGTTTGCCAAGTTGTCCGAAAATGTAGAACAGTCCGTCATCTTTCAGTACCTTTGCGGCGGCGCGAACCCAACTGATGCTCCATTGCAAGTATTCATCTTCACTCTTCCATTGATTATCCCACGCTTCACCAATTAGAACTTGAAAGTAAGGCGGGTCGGCGATAATGAGTTGCGCCGATTGTTCAGGAAGTTTCGTGAGTTCTTCAATCGCATCGCCGTGAATGATTCGGTTGGTCATCATTTGTGCCACAAAGGGTTGCGTTAAGTTTCCATGATGAAATTTCATTACGCTTGTTTTGCCAACGAGGCTTGAATTTCAGCCGTAATTTTTTCGGCAACATCAAGTGCGCGCCGTGCCGCAAGCGAATCCACACGAATTGGCGCGTGATTCAAAATCGATTCAATAAAACACGTTTGCTCTTCTTTCAGTGCGTTGAGTTTTGGCGGTTCAGGTGAAAGATATTCAATCGTTTTGCTGTCGAGTGCGTCTTTAATATCTCCAAAAAGCGACATCACTTTTTGCATCGCAAATTCTTTGAGTGATGATTTGCGCTCGCTCGGCATATCAACAAGTCGGAAAAGTTCCGATTTGCCCGCGCTCAAATCAAGCGAGGCATAACTTTTCGGATTCTTACAAAAGAAACGCATTTTTCTCACCTTGCTTCGACTAATGCGGCTTGCCGTTACCGTTGCGACTGCACCGTTCTGAAATTCCAATCGCGCATTGGCAATATCCAACTCGTTTGAAAATACCGACGCACCCGACGCGGCAACTGACTTCACTTCCGACTTCACGAGCGAGAGAATCAAATCAATATCGTGAATCATCAAATCCAAGACGACCGAGACGTCAGTGACGCGCTTTGAAAAGCCCGATAGCCGCTCTGCCGCAATAAACAAAGGCTCTCCGAGATACGGCTCTGCGGCAACAAGCGCAGGATTAAACCGCTCAATATGTCCAACCTGAATTTTCGCGCCGTGTTTTTGTTCCAACTCAATCAGCGCGTCGGCTTGTGCAATCGTTGCGGTAATTGGCTTTTCAATGAAGAGATGAATGCCGTTTTCAAGGAAGGTTTTGGCGAGGTCGTAATGCGCGCTTGTGGTTGCGGCGATAATAACGGCATCGCACGCGGCTTTGGCAGAATCCAGCGACTCGAAGGCGCGAACTTTGTAGCGCGCTGAAATCTCGCGCAAGCGTGCCGCATGTTGGTCGTAAATGCCCGCAATGGAAATATCGCTTCTCTCCGCTGTAAGTTCTTTGAGCAACTTCAAATGCAGTTCGCCCAATTTTCCCACACCAATAATTCCAATGCGAAGCACCATCTTTGAAGTTAAGTCGTTTTAGAAATCACCAGCCCGACGCTCAACAGCACGCCGTAAATGAAGAGCAGTTGCGCCGTTCCGCCGAGTGCAGGGTTAAGGGCTTTGCCTGTTTCAAGTGCAACCACGCGCCACTGCTTGAACGCAAACGGAAGTGAAAGAAACGTGATGAACACACCATAGCCATAGCCCATCAATGCGAAAACAAACGGCACGGTATAAGCCACAAACAAAAGCCAGTAGTAAAGCTCTCGAGCGAAGGTTGCACCGAAGCGCACGGCGAGTGTTTTTTTTCCGACTTCGGAATCGGTTGGAATGTCGCGCAAATTGTTCACGCCGAGAATGTTCATAGCAATCGCGCCTGCGCCCGTCGCCGCCACAAGCGAAGAGAACGAAAAGGAATGATGATGCAAGTAATATGTGCCGCACACCGCCGCCACGCCAAAGAAAAGAAACACGAACACATCGCCAAGACCGATATACGCCAACGGATACTTTCCGCCGGTGTATGCCCACGCAAAAAAGAGCGAAAGAAGTCCAATCGCTAAAATCACCCACCCTGCGCGCCAAACCAGAATCAACCCTAACAAAAACGCCGTGAGCATAACTAAAACGATTGCGACAATCAGTTGCCTTTCAGTAAGTAAGCCTGCGGTTAAGGCTTTTTTTGCGCCGAGACGTTTCTCGTTGTCTGCACCTTTACGAAAGTCGTATAGGTCGTTGATGATGTTGGTTGCGATTTGAATGAGCAGTGAGCATATCAGCGCAATGACGGCGGCAAGCCAATCTACATTGCCATCAGCGTAAGCAAGCGACGTGCCAAGCAAGACGGGAACGATGGCGGCAGTGAGCGTGCGTGGTTTCGTAACTAAAAGCCACCCTTCAAGCGCAATGTGTGTTGCTTCTTTTGTGTTCATTGTGAGCGGAAGTTAAGCGTTGCGTTCAACATCATCACTTTCACGCAATCGGAATTTTTCGCCCAAGTAAAGTTTTCGCACAATGGGGTCGTTTGCAAGTTCTTCGGGCGTTCCATGCCGCAAAATTTCACCATCGAACATAATGTAGGCGCGGTTTGTGATAGAGAGCGTTTCATCGACATTGTGGTCAGTGATTAAAATGCCAATGTTGCGTTCTTTCAGTCGTGCAACCGTGTGCTGAATATCTTCAACGGCGATAGGGTCAACGCCAGCGAAAGGCTCATCAAGCAAGATGAACTTGGGTTCAAGTGCAAGTGCGCGAGCAATTTCACACCGTCGCCGCTCGCCGCCCGATAGCGCGTAGCCCATGGATTTGCGAATGTGTGTGATGCCAAATTCTTCAAGCAGTTGTTCGGTACGCTCTAACTGTGCTTTGCGCGGCAAGTTTGAAAATTCCAAGATGCCTAAAATGTTTTCTTCAACGGTAAGTTTCTGAAACACGGAACGCTCTTGTGGCAGGTAGCCAATGCCAAGCCGAGCGCGTTTATACATTGGCTCTCGCGTAATGTCAATGTCGTTCAAAAACACTTTGCCGCTATCAGGTTGAACAAATCCAACAATCATGTAAAAGGTTGTGGTTTTGCCTGCGCCGTTTGGTCCAAGCAGTCCAACAATTTCGCCTTGTCGAACTTCAAGCGTAGAGTTTTTGACAACTGCGCGTTTCTTATAGACTTTTCGGAGTGATTCAGAGCGAAGAACGGCGCGTGAGTCAGGTTGCATGTGGTCAGCGTTCAAAGGTTGATTTTTCGCGAATGAAATATGCGGTGATGAGTGCCGCAAGTTTTGCTGTGCGTCCGTCGATGTCGTAGTCGGGATTGACTTCGGTAATTTCGAGCAATTTACTGCGTTTACGTTTTCCTGCGATACCTGCGATGTGGCAAATTTCTTCGGCGGTAAAGCCAATCGGTGATGGCGCGCTGACACCGGGCGCATCACTGGCACGAACCGAATCCATATCAACGCCCCAAAAAATCGCACGCGGCGCAGTGTTACGGCGAATAATCTCTTCAAATCGTTTATCAATCCCATATCGCCGAATGCTCTCCAGCGGATAGACCGCAACGCCTTTATCCGTCAAGTATCGCTGATAGGTGGTGGAATTTGAAAATGGTTGTGAGCCAATCTCAAAAAAGTATTTAGGCGAAAGAAAGCCCTCTTCTAAAAGTTGGCGATAAGGCGTGCCACTGTTGCAAGGCACGTCGGCGCGGACATCAAAATGCGCATCAAGATTAAACGCCATTACTTGTGAAAAAACTTTATGCATGGCTTTGCAATCGGGATAAGCAATATCGTTTCCGCCGCCGAAGACAATCACAATTTTGTCATCGCGCAAAAGTTGCTCAACCACTTGGCACTGCCTTTCGTGAATTTGCTCTAAACTGCCTTGCACCAATACATCGCCAATATCGAGCACATCGCCATCTGAAATCGTATCAGGAACGGGCAATTTGTAGAAGGCGCGGCGAATGGCATCAGGTGCGTGCCGTGCGCCTTCTCGACCGCGATTGCGCCTTACGCCTTCATCTTGCGGCACGCCAACAATCACAAACTTTGCTCTGCGATAAAAGCGAATATCCGTCTTGACCATTTCGCCAAAGCGAACATCGTTGGAGTCATTTTTTTTGAAGAAAAGACTGTCGTCAGGGCGGTAGGTTAAATCGAAGAGTGTGAGCGTGTCCATACTACAACGCCTTGTTTGATAACGGTTTTTGAATGATTGATTCCGAAAAAATAAATCGCTTGCTCAAAGTTGGGCGTGTCGAGAATCAGGAGGTCGGCTTGTTTGCCGATTTCAATCGAGCCAATCGCGTGCGAAAGTCCAAGCGAATACGCCGCATTGAGCGTTGAGGCAGTTAAGGCTTCATTTGGCGTAAGTCGCAGTTGTGCGCAAGCCACAAACATCACAAGTTGCATATTGAGATTCATGGCACTTCCCGGGTTAAAGTTCGAGGCAATCGCTACAATCGCGCCTGAATCTATCAGATTTCGTGCAGGCGGAGAGCCTTCACCCAAAAAAAGCGACACACATGGCAACAGCGTAGCAACCGTTTCCGACTCTGCAAGCAAGTGAATTTCCTTGTTGGAGATTTTTTCCAAGTGGTCGAGCGAGACTGCGCCAAGCCGAAGTCCTAACTCTGCGCCGCCGTTTGAAGAAAATTGATTGACGTGCAAGCGTGGCTTCAATCCGAAACGACGCGCTTCGGTGCAAAGTCGTTCCGTTTCTTCAAGGCTGAAATAATTTTCTTCGACAAACGCATCAATGAACTTCGCTTTCGTTGCCACTTTCGGTAGCAGGGTGATGAGCAAATCAAGGTAATCTGATTTTGAGACATCGGGCGGGAAGGCATGCGCACCAAGAAAAGTTGGAACAAGCGTTATCGGCTGTTCACGATTGAGTTCATCAATCACATCGAGAAGCAAGAGTTCGGTTTCTGCATTTAGTCCGTATCCTGTTTTGATTTCCATAGTGGTTGTGCCGTGCGCAAGTGCCAGCGAGAGATAGCGTTTTGCAATCGTTTTCAGTTCCGCTTTTGAAGCCTTGCGCGTGGCTTGAACAGTGGAAAGAATCCCGCCGCCTTGTGAAGCAATCTCCTGATAAGTTGCGCCTGAAAGGCGAAGTGCAAATTCCTTTTCACGAGTGCCTGCAAAGAGAAGGTGTGTATGCGCATCAATCAATCCCGGAATAACGGCGCAATCGGTTGCATCAATCACTTCTGACGCAGGCGGAAAAGAGCGTTCAATCTCGCTTGGCGTGCCGATAGCGCGAATGATTCCGTTCTGAATGTAAATCGAAGCGTTTTCGTAAATGCGAAGTGTGTTCATGGCGTTGCCGCGCAAGTAATGTCCAATCGGAGTAGCAATTTGGGACGCATGATGAATGAGTAGTGAAGCCATCGGCTATTCAAGTCCGCTTAAAATATCATCAATGTTAATTGTCTTTTTGCTTGCAGGGCTTGGGCGAGCAGGCTCAACAGGCACTTCGATTTTGACCGTTTGCGAGGGCTTCGGTTCAGGTGCATCTGTTTCTTGTGCGATGGGCAATGATTGAGCAACGGCAGGTTCAGCGTGCGTTTTACCGAGCGCGTTCAATGATTCGGCTTGGGGTTCGGGCGCAGGTGCAGGTTTCTGTTCAGATGAAAGTTTCTTGTGAGCAAATTGTTGGAGAATAAAACTTTCTTCGTCATTGCTGAACGCATTGAGCAGTTCAAGTTGAGAAGAAAGAAGCATGCGGAGTTTGGCAATGAGTTCGCGCTTTTGGGCTTCGAGTCGGCGCACGTCGTCTGCCATGGTGGAGACTTCAAGTTTTGCGCGTTCAATAAGTTGTTGGCTTTTGATTTCGGCTTCTTGGCGAATGAGGTCGGCTTCGCGCTTAGCGTTCTCAATGATGCTGTTGGTGCTTTGTTGGGCTTGCGCAAGCGTTTGATGAAGCATGGATTCCACATCTTTATACTTTCGCGTTTCGCCTTCCAGTTCTGCGATGCGTCGCTTGGCGCGTTCGAGTTCATCTAAAAGTTCTTCCCATTGGCGTGAGACAGTGTCCAAAAAGGCTTCGACTTCTTCGGGGACAAATCCGCGAAAGCCGCTATTGAAGGTGTGCTTTTTGATGTCTATCGGTGTGAGCCTCATTGCAAGTTTTTGTTCTTGGAAGGACAATTAAACCGTTGGAAAGATAAAACATTTACGCTGAATCGAAGAATGTCGGATTTCAGATTGCGGCATGCAAAGTGAAACCAAATCACCGTGAAATTTTGAAGGAGAGTGATTTTGTGTTATTTTAGATTAAGTCTAAATAATAGGTCTAATTTAACCATAACCATTCAACTCACATGAAAACATCTTTTTGCAATTACATGCTTTTAGCAGTTGGGCTAATTTTCTTTGCATCTTGTAAAAAAGATGACAAAGTAACAGTGCCACCTCCGCCTGAACTTCAAATTCCGACGTTCTATGATTCAACAGGTTATGCGGCGAATGTTGTTACAGAGTCGCAAGTGCGTGCTCAATTAGCCGCGCTTACTCGTCAGATGCAAGTAGGGAGGCACATGGATTCAGCCGTTACGCTTGCCGCTCTGCAAACTCTTTACAACGGCACAACGCTTCGTGCTGTCACGGGCGCAAGTTATCAAGCCAAAGTTGATACTGCGTTGCGAGAACTTGCACGTGCTTCGGGCAAAGGCGTGCGCTACGCTTGGGAAAATGCGCCAAATGGTGATGGGGGCGTGATTCCAACAACTGTTGGCGGACGAACAGGATACCTCTACGATGAACACGTGCTTGAAATGGAGCAAGTTGTCGAGAAAGGGCTTTTCGCCGCCGCAATGTACAACCATGCGGTCTCGCTCATCAGTGCAGGCAACATCACCGAAGCAACGATTGATAGGTTAGTAGAAATCTACGGCGCAAAGCCGGGCTTCGGAAACAATGAGCGCAACAGCGACCCAAACCGCGACCGCTTCTCGGCTCAATACGCCGCACGCCGAAGCGACACTGCCAACGCAAACAGCCTTTATGCGCAAATCAAACGCAATTTAATTACCGCTAAAGCCGCTGTTAAAGCAGGTTCAGCCTTCAACCAACTGCGCGACCAAGCCCTCGCCGATTTCAAACTCAACTGGGAAAAAGCCCTCGCCGCTACCGTTATCAATTACTGCCATTCCACACTCGATGGGTTGCGTGCGCCAAATCGCGATGATGGAATCGTAGCAGGTGCGATGCACGCCTACAGCGAAGCCGTTGGATTTCTTTCAGGCTGGAAAGCTGTTCCGCCTTCACAGCGGCGCATTACAGACGCACAAATCGATGAACTCTTAGACCTGCTTCGTGCGCCATACAACCAAACCGCAAATGCGCAATCCTACCTCTTTTTGAGCACCAATTCTGCGACCGCGCAACTCTATCGGTTAGACGGACGCAACGACCCAAACACCGGCGTGATTGAACGCTTGGCACAAATTTATGGCTTCAGCAACCAAGAAGTTGAAGACTTCCGAAGAAACTGGGTAAATGTTCAAAATCGCCGCTAACACACACGGCGAGATATTGAAACAAAAAAGGGCGGAAGTTTCCGCCCTGCTTTTCTCTTGTTGCAGAGATTTATTCGGATTGCAACGCGTTTGCGCCACTCACGATTTCAATGATTTCTTTTGTAATTGCGGCTTGGCGTGCGCGGTTGTAAGTAATCGAGAGCGTGCGCAAGAGTTCTTTGGCGTTTTCGGTTGCTGAATCCATTGCCATCATACGTGCGGCTTGTTCAGCGGCAAAAGATTCAAGCAAGATGCGCCAAATTTGCGTTGAAAGGTGTCGTGGCACAAGCTCGTTGATAATAGCTTCGGGCGATGGCTCGTAGATGTAGTCTCCGCCAGCAAGTTGTCCTTGCTTTTTCTCAACAGGCACAATCGGCAGAAACACATCGGTTTTAAGTTTTGATGCTAACAGCGATTTGAACTCATTATAGACGACAATCACGCGGTCGACTTCGCCGCTCAAATACATTTCTGCGGCTTGTTCAGCAATCGCTTTTGCAGAGGCAAACTCTATTTTGTTGAAAATGCCCCCATATTCGCCAACCACTTGATACCCACCTTTGAGGAAATGCTCCACGCTTCGCTTGCCAACGCAAATCATCTTGACTTTACCTGCTTTAAGGAGATGAGCATATTCCACATCAAGAACTTGATGCGCGGTTTTGAACAAGTTGGAGTTGAACGCGCCACACAGTCCTCTATCGGCGGCAACTGCAATCACCAGCACGCTTTTGACTTCCTTGCGTTGTGAAAGAAGTGGGAATTGAGATGTGTCGACTTTTTGCGAGAGCGATTCGAGGAGTTCTTTCATTTTGAATGCGTAGGGTCGGGCTTGAAGCACTGCGTCTTGTGAGCGGCGCAATTTTGCCGCCGCTACCATTTTCATGGCTTTGGTGACTTGTTGCGTTGTTTTGATGCCTTTAATTCGCCCGCGAATTTCTCTTAATGTTGCCATTGCAATAAACTGTTTGAACGGTCAATCGCACCTTGCGATTATTGATGATGTTTGGCTTTGAAGGCTTCAGAAAATTGCACCGCTAACTTTTTGAGCTCTGATGCAATTTCATCGGTCAGGTCTTTCTTCTCGGCTATGGCTTTAATTGGGTTGTTCTCTTGACGCTCCACAAACTCAATGAACTCTTTTTCGAACTCACGCACAAGGTGAACAGGGATTGAGTCGAGAATGCCGATTGAGCCGACATAAATGATAGCCACTTGTTTCTCGACAGGCATGGGTTGGTATTGACCTTGCTTCAAGACTTCGACCATGCGTTGCCCACGTGTGAGTTGGGCTTGTGTGGCTTTGTCAAGGTCGCTTCCGAATTTGGCGAAGGCTTCGAGACTGCGGTAGCTGGCGAGGTCGAGTCGCAGGGTGCCTGCAACTTTCTTCATGGCTTTGATTTGCGCCGAACCGCCCACACGCGACACCGAAATCCCGACATTGATGGCAGGACGCACGCCACTGTTGAAGAGGTTAGATTCAAGATAGATTTGTCCATCTGTAATTGAGATTACATTGGTAGGAATGTAGGCGGACACGTCGCCGGCTTGGGTTTCAATAACAGGCAAAGCGGTCAGCGAGCCGCCACCCTTGACCATTGGTTTGATGGCTTCGGGAAGGTCGTTCATGGCTTGTGCGATTTTATCATCACGGTGAATTTTTGCGGCGCGTTCCAAGAGACGTGAGTGCAAGTAGAACACATCGCCCGGATAGGCTTCTCGTCCTGGTGGGCGGCGAAGCAAGAGCGACAGTTGGCGATAAGCAACGGCTTGCTTGGAAAGGTCATCATAAATGACAAGCGCATGTCGCCCTGTGTCGCGGAAGTATTCGCCTAATGCGGCACCAGCAAACGGCGCAATGTATTGAAGCGGTGCAGGGTCGCTTGCCGTTGCTGAAATTACAGTTGTGTATTCCATTGCACCGTATTTTTCAAGCGTTGCGACCACTTGCGCAACCGTTGAGCCTTTTTGACCAACTGCCACATAAATGCAATAAACCCCCTGACCTTTTTGATTGATAATGGTATCGACAGCTACAGAGGTTTTCCCTGTTTGGCGGTCGCCAATGATGAGCTCGCGCTGTCCGCGTCCAATCGGAATCATGGAGTCAATGGCTTTGATGCCAGTTTGAAGAGGCTCTTTAACAGGCTCACGATAGATAACGCCTGGGGCGCGGCGTTCAAGTGGCAAGCGAATTTTGGTTTCAATCGCGCCTTTGCCATCAAGCGGCTGACCAAGTGGGTTAATTACACGTCCAAGCATTGCTTCGCCTACAGGCACAGACGCCAAAATCTTTGTGCGTTTGACTTGGTCGCCTTCACGAATCAAATCCGTTTCGCCGAAAAGCACGGCACCAACATTATCTTCTTCAAGGTTTAGCACCATACCCATAACGCCATGCGGCAGTTCAATCAATTCGCCCGCCATCACCTTTGACAGTCCATAGATACGAGCGATTCCATCTCCTACTTGGAGAACCGTGCCGACATCGTAGGTGTCGACTGCATTATCAAATCCAGAGAGTTGTTTGCGAAGAATAGCCGAGATTTCGTCGGGACGAATTGCGGTTGATGCAGGCATATTTTGAAATGCGTTAAATCCTGTTTTGGAAATTTTGAGAATGAAGTTTTCAAATGGGTGGCAAAGTTACAAAAAGCATTAAGGGAAATCAAAATGATTAGATGAATGTGTCGTATCCGAACTTGAGAATCATTGCGCCAACGACAAGCAAGAACACCATTCTGACTATCGCACTGCCTTTGAGCATGGCGAGTCGTGCGCCGAACATTGCGCCGATAATGTTAAATGCACCCATTGTGAAGCCAATCGCAAACATCACATTCCCCGACGGCGCAAAGTAGGAAAGCGCGGCAAGGTTCGTAGAAAAATTCACCACTTTTGCTGTTGCCGAAGCACAGAGAAAATCATATCCGAAAATGCCAATGAAGGCAACTATGAGAAAACTCCCTGTTCCTGGTCCGAAGAAGCCATCATAAAACCCAATCCCTGCACCAAGAAGCACCGCATAGAGTTGTGATTGGCGGCGGTTCAATTTTGGCGTATGACTTGCCCCAAAGTTTTTATTGATTGCTGTATAGATGCCTACCAACACCAGCAAGCACAGCACCAGCGGACGTAAGAACGCTTTCGGAATGAAGCTCACAACCTTTGCGCCCAAAAACGAGAAGAGAAATGCAAACGACGCTGTAAGTAAGGCAACATGCCACTCCAGTTCGATTCGCCGAGTGTATTGCACTGTGGCAACGCTTGTGCCACAAATGGAAGAAAGTTTATTGGTGCCAAAAATCGTTGGGTGGTCGACTTGTGGCGCAAAAATGAAGAGCGCAGGCAGTTGAATCAATCCGCCGCCGCCAACAATCGAATCAATAAACCCAGCAAGAAATGCGAAGCCACAAAGGAACACTGTGTCAGGAGTCAGAAGCGTTGCGACAGAATCCAACACGTTATCTAACACGTTTCAAAATTTCTTTGACAATCAATTCAGGAACGGGCATGACGGAAAGGCGTGGCAGGCGAAGTAGGTCAAATTTCTGAAACACAGTATCGGCTTTCATTTGAGCAAGCGAGAGCGGTTGCGCGTAGCGTTGAACAAACTTTATCTCAACGACCCACGCCAAGTGTTGTTGGTAGGAGTCGCTGATGGCTTCGGCAAGTCCGACAATTTGTTTTTCTTTGCCCGTGTGATAGATGAAGCATTTGTCGCCGTTGCGAATTGCGCGTAAATGTTTGAGCGCAAGGGCGTTTTCGACACCGTCCCAAACGCATTGGGTTTCTTGTTCTAATTGGCTGATGCTGTATTCGTTTGGTTCAGTTTTAAGCAGGTAATACATGGTTATTCAATTTGAAATGCGCCGCGTTTAGAGAAGTTAAGAAAGTCTCGGTAATGGGTGCGTATGGGTTCAGGCAGTTTTGGGAGTGCGCGCATGAGGGCTTCGGCGAGCGCAAGCGCATCGCGTTCCGAGATAGTGTCGCCATTTGCGGCAAAGTAAATGCGTTCCCAATCGGCAGTCGGCGCATCTTGCGGCACCCAACCGTAATCTTTGGCAAGGAGCAACAGTTCTTCCCACTGATGATTCGAGAACGCAAATCGCTCACGGTTGCGAGTGAGTTCAATCGGCATTGCAATTTTTGATGTTCGTTATCGTATAAAGGCGTGAATGTTGCCTTTTTCACTTGAAATTTTCGAGTGAATTTGTAAGTTAAAACTGCTACATTCTGCTTTGAAATTAGATGCACCTTTTAATCAGTTGTCCAACTATGGTTGTCAGAATTTTTGCACTGGTTACGCTTTTACTGCTTGCGGTTACAGAGGCGAACGCCCAGTATTTCGCCTTTGGCAAGAACAAGGTTCAGTATCGCAATTTTGAGTGGAGCTACATTCAATCGCGCCACTTTGATGTTTATTTCACCGAAGGTGGCGAATACCTTGCCCGTTTCACTGCTGATGCCTGCGAAGCCGCTTACGAGACTATTCGCAAAGATTTCAACTACGAGATTAACAATCGCATTTCAATTATCGTGATGAAATCGCATAACGATTTCCAACAAAACAATGTCATCAGTGAATACTTGCCCGAAGGCGTTGGTGGCGTAACTGAACTTTACAAAAATCGCATTGTGCTTCCCTTCGAAGGCGATTACAAAAAATTCCGACATGTGATTCATCACGAGTTGATTCATGCGGTTGTCAATGATTTGGTTTATGGCGGTTCGTTGCAAAATGCCATCTCCAACAACATTCGCTTGCAAATTCCCCTGTGGTTCAACGAGGGCATTGCTGAATATCAATCGCTTGAATGGGATACCAATAGCGATATGTTTTTAATGGACGCGGTCATCAACAACTACCTTGCACCGATTCCTCAACTTTACGGCTACTTTGCTTATCGCGGTGGGCAGTCGGTTTGGCGATTTATTTCCGAGAAATACGGTCGAGAAAAAATCGGCGAGATTATGGGTCGACTTCGTGCCACGCGCAGTGTCGATGCGGCATTTCGTAGCTCGATTGGTCTATCGGTTGAAGAACTCTCGGAAAAATGGCAACGCGAACAAAAAGTTATCTATTGGCCTGAAATCGCCAAGCGCGAAGATATTAATGCCATCATGAAGAAACTCACTGACCACAGAAAAGACGGAAGTAACTACAACACTTCGCCTGCCATTTCACCACAAGGCGATAAGTTTGCTTTTATTACCGATAGAAATGGAAAGTTCGACATCTATCTTGGCTCGACCATCAATCCAACTGAATTTGTCAAACTTGTTGATGGACAAACCACACCGAACTTTGAAGAGCTCAAAATTTTAACTCCTGGAATCTCGTGGTCGCCCGACGGTTCAAAAATTGCGATTGCTACCAAAGCTGGGGAGCAAGACGCCGTGATGCTTGTTGATGTGCGCACCAAAAAAACTGAAAAACTCACGTTCGAGTTAGACGGCATTTTCACCACGAAATGGTCGCCCGATGGCAAGCGCATTGCCTTTGTTGGACACCACGACTACAAGAGCGACATTTACATTTATGAATTCGCAACGAATCGCCTCACAAACTTAACCAACGATGTCTTCAGCGATAGCGACCCAATGTGGACAAACGACGGCAAGCGAATCGTTTTCGCCTCCGACCGACAAGGCTACCTCACGGTCACTTCGCGCGATGTGCCGATTGAAAAAGACAAGAAAAAAAAGAAAAGAAAAACCAAAGATGCTGAAGAAGCCGTCTTCAAAATGCGCTTGCACGACTATTCACAGTTGGATTTGTATGAGTTGGTAATTGGCGAGAATAAATTGCGCAGACTCACGGCAACACAAGGTATTGATGAAACTTCGCCTGTGTTTTCGCCTGATGATAAGAAAATGCTATTTATCTCTGATGCCAACGGCGTCTATAACCTTTATGAATTGCGGTTAGACCTTGAAGAGCCGCTGACTTCATACAAAACGGATTCAGGGCAAGTGGCAAAGGTGCGCCCTGTGACAAATTTGCTGTCAGGCATACGGCAAATTTCTCTTTCGCGTGATGGCACGAAACTTTTGGGCGTTGGACTTGACTACGCCGGGTTTGATGTCTTTATGCTCCGCACTCCCTTTGAACGGCGTCCGAAAGACGTTCAACCTGATGGCACGCTCGAACCAACGATTTGGGGAAAACAGCATATTGAAGTTCAACGTAACAAGTTTTACGCTGTTACAGGATTAGATAAGTTGAAAGGCATGCCAACCGCATCGCTCTTCAGTGGTGCCGTTGCGGATTTACCTGCGGCATCGGTAGCAGATTTCGTTCATGCTTCTGATTCAACGGTTGAGATTGAAGCGAATACGCCGCCAAAAGCCAGCACAAAAGATACGACCAAAGTAGCCTCTGTACCGCCTGTTGATGTTAAGACATTTGTCTTTGATAGGGGATTAGTGCAAACCTTCACGGCTGCAAAGGAACGGCGAGAAGAAAACTCACCTTCCAAGAAAGCCCCGAAAAAAAACATTGATGAAAGCGGGGAGTATCGCGTGCGCCGATACAAAGTCAATTTCACGCCTGATATTGTTTATGGCGGCGCAAGTTACGACGCTATCTGGGGCGCACAAGGTTCAGGGATTTTTGCGTTCAGCGACCTTTTGGGCAATCACCAACTTAGCATTTTTACCAACCTACAATTTGACCTGCAAAACAGCAACTACGGCATCACATATGCTTATTTGCCCGAACGCATTGATTACAGCATTAGTGCTTTTCACACTGCACGCTTCTTGGGCATTTTAGACCCTGTTGCCAACTTACCAAACTTTTTCCGATTCCGCGTGTATGGCGCAACGCTTGGCATGTCGTACCCATTTTCGCGATTTAATCGGATAGATTTCAATGTAGGCTACCTGACACTTTCGAAAGAAAACTTGGATGGCGGATTTGGTAATGATAATGTCTCGTTTATTTATCCTTCAATTACCTTCACGCATGACGATTCTCGCCCATTTCTTTACTCGCCGATTGATGGCTCACGGTGGGCAATTAGTTTTTCAGGGGCGGCGTTCAGTCGGGTAAGTTTCGGGACAATTCTTGCGGACTATCGCCGATACTACGATTTAGGTGGCTACTACTCGTTTGTGATGCGCTTTTCAGGGGCGGCAAGTTTTGGTGCTACGCCGCAAAAATTCTTCATTGGCGGAACTGAAAACTGGATTAACCGCCGCTTCGAAAACAACGCCATTCCGATTTCCGATGTGCAAGATTTCATTTTCACCACTCCTGCGATTCCGCTTCGTGGGTTCAACTTCAATCGCCAAAACGGCACAAACTTCGCACTCGCAAACTTTGAACTGCGCTATCCTTTTCTGCAATACTTAGCCTTCGGTCCAGTACCAATTCCGTTCTACTATTTGCAAGGGGTGCTATTCTTGGATATGGGTGGCGCATGGTCAGACCGTTCATTCAGAGGCTCTATTCGAAATGCGGACGGCAATACCGAACTCAAAGATTTTCTTGTCGGCTACGGCTGGGGATTTAGAACAGTCTTCTTTGGGCTTGTCTTGCGTTACGATATGGCATGGGCATATAACTTAACTGGCTCTTCATCGCCGCGACACTATGTCTCGCTCGGTGGCGATTTCTAATCGCTCTTGATAACATTCCTTGTTACCTAACCGCTGAATCGCTTTTTCGCAATACTCTTTTGAAATATCAATCCCTAAAAATAGACTTACTACATCACAAAAACGCTTAATTAAGGTAACATTGACCGCAAAGCCTTATCCTTTGACCTCACCCTGTTTCGGCGTTCGCCGAAACGTCCCTCTCCTTGCGAAAGGAGAGGGACGTCGCAGAGCGACAGGGTGAGGTTATAGTCACGATCTTTGCATCTTGTTGATGCTCGGCATGCAGGTTCGTGTCAATGCCTTCTTAAGCCGACTTTCTTTGCTTTTTGGAACTGATTTTCAATGTAGCAAGTCTAATTTATAGTCTTCGCTCATTTTAACTTATCGGGCTTAAATTTTTAGCGACATCGGTTCGGTAGGCTTCTACGGCGGGAATCACACCTGAAAGTGCGCCGACTAATGTTACAATAAGAATCAACGCCAGTTCAATCGGCACGCCGCCTGCAAGCGAAATGAGCGATATAGAAATTTCAACGCCGGTTTTTTCCAACACAATACCTTTCAGCACCAGTGCAAGCACTTTGCTTAATACAACGCCTGCCAACGCGCCGAAAAAAGAAGTCAGTGCCGCTTCAAGCGCAATGATGCTGAAAATTTTTGAGCGATGCGCCCCCAATGAACGCAGAATCGCTATCTCGCGTCGCCGTTCCGCTAAGGAATTGTAGAGCGCGACCATCACACCCAGAATTGCTACGACAATCACTAACGCCGTGATAAATAAAAATGCCCAATCTACATTGCCGACAATATCAAAGAGATTTTTGATTTCATTGACGGCAAACGCCGCTTGTGCGTAAGGCTCGCGGTTGATTTTGTCGTAGAGTTGAAGCGAAAAAATCGGGGCTTTGGCTTTGATGAGAATAGCCGTTACATCGCCTTCGGTTGGCATGGTCTCGTGGTCATGGTTATGCTCGTGGTCGTGGTCAGCGTGCGTGTCGCCGTCGGTGTGCGGTGTGCCGTCGGAGTGTTTGGCTTTGTGGTCGTGGTCGTGTTTATGGTTCTCTTTTTGGTCAGTGTGTTGATGTTCAGTGGGTTTGTTTTTATGGTCATGGGGTTTGTGGTCGCTGTGTGCGAGTTGCACTTGAATCGTGTCTTTTTCGGGTTTGCCGTAAATGCGCTCGACGGCTTCTTTGCGCGTTTCGCCATCTTCGTGCGCCTCTTCATCGTGAATTGCCCAAACGGTTGGGAGCGACGCATAAACGGCTTTATCGCTCGGCGTGCCTGTTTTTTTGAGAATCCCAACCACCGTGAATTGATTGTGTTCGTGCTGTTTGCCGATGTCGCCGCTTGCTTCTTGAAGTCCGTGTGTGGCAACGAACTTATCGCCCAACTTCAAGCCTGTTTTCTCGGCGACTTCCTTGCCCAGCACGGCAGCATACAGTTCATCATCGCGGAACAAGCGTCCTTCGGCAAGTTCAAACTGTTTGTCTTTGACGTAATTAAACTTCGTGAAAAATTCCGTCGTGGTGCAGACAATCCGAAATCCCTTGTAATTATCGCCCAAGCCCATCGGAATCGCATAACTGACAAACGGATTTCGGCGGTAGAGTTCATAGGTGCTGTAAGGCAGATTGCCGGTCGGATTGCCGAGATGATAGACCGTGTTCAACACCAGTTGAAGCGGTGAGCCTTTTGCGCCAACAATGAGTTCATAGCCCACGCTCGTTTGGCTGAACTTCTCTTCAACCTGTCGCCGAATGTCGAGCGTTGCCGCAATAAGTGCCACGCCAAGCGCAACCGAAACCGCCGTGAGAACAACTGAAAACTTGCGTTGCGCAATGTTTTTGAGAACTAATGAAAAAATGTTCATATTGACTTTGCTGATAAGTTCGCTAAACAACCAAGAAGAATGCAAAAATAAGATAAATCAAGGGTGATTGAAAGGCAAAAATATCTGCCCTTTCTAACTTTCCACAACCTACGGCTGAAACAGATTCAAACGAAACTTAATGCCAAATTGAAACTCCTTTCAACAAAATAAAATCACAGTTGTGCTATGCTCTTAGACAACAAAACCCACATCGCTGAAAACGAACACTATAAAGTTCACGAGTTCATGAAAGCCAACACCGAACAAGGCTCGCTCGATATTGTTACAGGATTTTTCTCCATCAATGCACTTGCCTTTCTGAAAAACGAAGTCAATGCCGTCGAGAAATTTCGCTTGATTCTGGGAGAGTTAATGAAAGAAGAGGCAGAGGAAGATAAAATTATTAACCTTCTAAATGGAAACTTGGGCATTAAATCGGTGCTTGAATTAAGTGCCTCTTCACAAGCGGCGATTGAGTTTCTTCAGCAAGAAAAAGTGTTAGTTAAAAGTATTCAGAAAAATTTTTGTCATGCGAAGGCATATCTCTATACCGATAAAACAAAAACCAAAAATTACTTCATTGTTGGCAGTTCAAACCTGACCGACGCAGGGCTTGGAATCCGAGAAAGCGCAAACATAGAACTCAATATCGCCAAACACGACTACGAAGATGAATTCAAAAACCTGAAAAAATGGTTTCAAGAAAAATGGGATAAAGTGGCAACTGAAAAACTGCGACTGCCTAATAAATCTGAAATCAGCGTAAAAGAATACATTATTAACCTAATTAGAGACTTATGCCGAAAATATACCCCACAAGACCTTTACTACAAAACGCTCTACGAAATGTTCAAAAACGACATTTTGGAATTTTCTGCCGACGAGGAATTTCAGCGAGAAATTGCGCATTTGGAAGAAACCATCATCTATAAGTCTCTTTTTCCTTATCAACAGAAAGGCGTGATGAGCCTGATTAAAATGCTCCAAAAATATAACGGTGCAATTCTTGCCGATGCAGTAGGATTAGGAAAAACTTGGACTGCCCTTGCTGTTATGAAATACTTTGAACTTCAAGGCTATACCGTTCTCTTGCTTTGCCCAAAGAAACTTTCGAACAACTGGGAACAATACAAAGCAGGACACCAAAGCCGCTTCGAGAAAGATGAAATCGAGTTCTATATCCGCTATCACACCGACCTTCAAGAAGAACGATTTGACCGCTATACCGATAAAAAACTCCGCTATTTCCAAACGCGACAAAAATTGCTCATTGTCATTGACGAAAGCCATAACCTCCGAAACGATAAATCCGCTCGCTATAAATTCCTGATTGAGAAAATTCTCTACCCTGAAAATAAAAGTAGAGATGTAAAAGTCTTGCACCTTTCGGCAACGCCTATCAATAACAAACTTACCGATGTGCGCAATCAAATTAAACTTATCACAAAAGGACAAGATGATGGCTTCAAAGAGACTGACCTCGAAGTCGATAGCCTTGAAACTATTTTTAGAGTGGCTCAACGAGATTTTGCCGAATGGAGTGCGCACGAAAATAGAACTATCGCCGACTTTATTGCTATACTGCCGAGAAAGTTTGAAAAATTAGCCGACGCACTGATTGTCTCCCGAACGCGCAAACTGATTGAAGGCGAATTCGGAGAACTCAATTTCCCAAAAAAGGCACCGCCCATTAACGAATTTATTGCTCCGAAAAATATCGGCAATCTTAAAACCTTTGACGATATTCTCAATGCGATTGCGATTAACCTCACTGCCTATCGCCCTGCCGATTATATCAAGCAAGCCCCGCCCAAAAGCGTTCTCGAAGATGAACAGCAACGCCAAAAATTCCTCGTGAAAATGATGTATATCCTGCTCGTCAAACGCTTAGAATCC
>Ga0308389_1000957_pt1 | contig 20339 bp, 11 predicted proteins | sample Hotspr2Sample148_FD_202362 | JGI IMG/M metagenome (GOLD analysis project Ga0308389, IMG submission 202362) | Hot spring phototrophic mat microbial communities from Mushroom Spring, Yellowstone National Park, Wyoming, United States - 20040719_148 ... | reverse complement strand
GGCCGCCGCCGTCCTCCCAGAGGCCAAAAGCCTAACCGCTCCCAGTCGCATCCGGCTGCGGAAAAACAGGCACTTCGACGCTCCTGGGCAGTCCCAGCCGACCCCGGCTCCCTCAACCGACGCCCCTGCCGACAAGCCCATTTTTCCCCTCCCCAGGGAAAAAAGTCGTAACCCATTGTCGGAAAACAACTTAAGTCAAAAACCGCCCAAAGGCCCAAATTCCATAACCCCCGCTCTAGCAAGCACTTACGCCAATCCCCTCTCCTAAACTCCCAAAAAATGCGCTATAAGAGAAAAAAAGAAACATTTTCGCCGAAGGAAGCCACTTGCCTCTGCCCACCGTGGGAGAGGCCGACCTGCGCAGCAGGCCGTCTGCGGGGGCCACAGTGTCATCCCTGCGTAAGCAGGAATCCAGGCTTCTTTGGGTGTGCCCCTTGGTGCCCTTCCCGCGTAAGCAGGAACCCAGGCTCCTTTGGGTGTGCCCCTTGGTGTCCTTCCTGCGTAAGCGGCAGTCCAGGCTTCTTTGCACCGCCCCCCGTGGCACTGCCGCGTAAGCGGCAGTCCAGCCCGTCTCTCCCCCGGCGGCAGAGGCAGTTGCTTCATTCGGCTGCTAAAATGGTACCTTTTCCCCTTTTCCCAAAGGGAGAGAATTGACAGGGACATATTGGGGGGTTAGGGTGAAATAAAGGAACATCTTTTGCAACGGAGGGAAGGAAGATAGAGAAAGGTGGTTCTGAAATCGGCTCTCTGGGTGGCTGTCTGGATCGTTTCCCACGCGGTTGCTTATCCAAAGTGCTGTTTTATTGGGGTTTTTCGAGGGTGGATGGGCCGCAGTGGGCTGGAGATGCCGTCGAACACCGACGCCCAGCCTCTTCCCTGGCCACCCTGTGGACAGCTCCGGGTTTTTAAGGCCGTCCGACGGCCAGGAGCCCGGCCGGATGGTACGGTGGAACCTAACTTTTGGGACAGCTTCTCCGAGGCCTGAACCACATGGTGATCGGCCTAAAAGGTCCTGCTCCGTTGCATCTCCTGCTGTAAGTTGGGTAGGTGGGTGGTGTTCCGTTGGGTAGAATGTTAGTGGTGTGTAAGGTGTGAGGGGAGCCGCCATGGCCCTGAAAAAGGCTGTAGATTTTACGGAAATTTTGCTTCGGCGCCGGATCATCAGTCCCGAACAACTGGAGGAAGCCCGGGAAGTAGCGGAGAAGAACCGGATCAAACTGGCCGATGCCTTGGTCCGGCTCGGCTATGCCACCGGCGAGGAGGTCATGCGGGCCATTGCCGAGCAACATGGCCGGGAATACATCAATCTCCGGGATGTGGTCATCCCCCCCAATGTGTTAGAATTGGTGCCGGAGTCGGTGGCCCGGGAGAATGTGGTGCTTCCGTTGGCCGAGGAGGACGGCACGCTAAAAGTCATTGTGAGCGATCCGACCGATTACGAGACGTTCGACAAACTGCAATTCATTTTGAACCGGCGTATTGAGATCGCCCTGGCGCCCCGGGAGGCGATTTTGGAGGCCATCAACCGATGTTATGGGCAGACGGTGGGCGAAAGTGCGGACTCGATGCTGCAGGAACTTACCGATACGGCCATCGACTTTACGGAGACGGAGCAGGAAACCGGGGCGGAAGAAGACGTGGATGAGGCCAGTGCCCCGATTGTGCGGTTGGTGAATTTGCTGATTACCGAGGCGGTGCAAATGCGGGCTTCGGACATCCATATTGAGCCGTTTGAAGACCGCATCCGAATCCGGTACCGGATCGACGGAGTGCTGATGGAACGGGACAACCCCCCTAGAAGGTTGCTCGGGGCTATCCTATCCCGTATTAAGATCATGGCCAAGCTGGATATAGCGGAACGTCGGCGAACGCAGGACGGCCGGATTAAGATCACTGTGGGGGATAAGGACCTGGACCTACGGGTGAGTGTGATACCGACGAACCACGGCCAATCGGTGGTGATGCGGATTTTGGACAAGGAGAACATCAAGATTGGGCTTCGGCAGCTGGGGTTTTCCGACGAGGATTACCAGAAATTTCGGAGTCTGATTCGGCGTCCGAATGGGATCATTTTGGTGACCGGGCCCACCGGGTCGGGGAAAACGACGAGTTTGTATGCGGCATTAAATGAGTTGAATACGCCGGACCGGAAGATCATTACGGCGGAGGACCCGGTGGAATATTATTTGTCGGGGATCAACCAGGTGGAGATTAAGCATGAGATTGGGTTGGACTTTGCCCGGGTGATTCGGGCGATGCTTCGGCAGGCGCCGAATGTGATCTTGGTGGGGGAGATGCGGGATTTGGAGACGGCGCAGATGGGGATACAGGCAGCTTTGACTGGACACTTAGTTTTCAGTACACTTCATACGAACGATGCGCCCAGTTCTATTACACGTCTGATCGATATGGGAGTCCCCGCCTACCTGGTCGCCAGCAGCGTGGTGGCCATCATGGCCCAGCGCCTGGTCCGCGTGGTATGCCAAAAATGCAAACAACCCCATACCCCCAGCGACTCCCTGTTACAATATGTCGGCATTACCCCAGAAGTGGCCGCTAAAGCCAACTTTATGAAAGGCAAAGGCTGCGGCCATTGCCAAGGTACAGGTTTCCGAGGCCGAACAGCGATCTTCGAATTGATGATCATGTCCCCCCGACTGAGGGAATTGACCTTCCAAGGGGCACCTACCACTATGCTCCGACGTACTGCCATTGCCGAGGGGATGAAAACCCTCTTCCAGGATGGAATGGCCAAAGTCCTCAAAGGAATTACCACCATTGAAGAAGTCCTTCGAGTGGCCAAACCCTCCGAAGATGATGTGTGATTGGAGGAGGCTTTTCCGAGGAGCCGGGAAAATTCATCTCCGCAAATCCCCTCTTATGGGGGGCAGAGAATTCAGTTCCCGAGTTAAAATCTGTCTGCGAGTAGGAAAACACCCTTTTCTAACGAATAATGAAAAGGACTTCCAACACTCGATCTTTTCCCGTACCCAACGGCCAAGGAGGTGCCGATCGGAAAGGGTTACGATTTCTTTTTCCCCAGCGCGCATGGGATGCAATGGGTGGCTTTTCTGGCTTTTTTCGGAGCGGTTCTTGGCGGAAGTATTTCCCCTAGAGTAAGATGGAACCGCAGACAGATTTTTCCCACGGTGGATAAGAAAACGTAACCCTTTGATAAGAGTTGGTAAGGGAGGAAGAGGCGGCCTATGGGGACCATCCTGATTGATAAACTCTTGCAAACAGTTGTCAATCGCAAAGCCAGTGATTTGCATATTGCGGTGGGCCAACCTCCGGTGCTGCGGATCGATGGTCGGCTGGTTCGGTTGGAGACCAAGGTGCTGGAGCCGGAAGATACGGTGGCCCTAATGAAGAGTATTACCCCCGAACGGTGCCAACAGGAACTGCAAGAAGTGGGGGGCGCCGATTTTGGGTTTGCCTTCGGCGATATTGCCCGGTTTCGGGTGTCGGTATTTAAACAAAAAGGCTATGTGGGGATGGTCCTTCGGCTCATCCCGAACCGGTTGATGAGCTTTGAAGAATTGGGCACGCCGCCGGTGCTGAAAGAGTTGATCATGCGGCCCCGGGGACTGATTTTGGTAACCGGTCCGACCGGATCAGGCAAAACGACCACCTTGGCCGCCATGATCGACTACCTAAATGAGCACTGCGACCATCACATTATTACAATTGAAGACCCGATTGAGTTTTATCATCCCCACAAAAAGTGCACGATCAACCAACGGGAGTTGGGGGTGGATGTGCCCAGTTTTGCCGAGGCGATCCGCCGGGCATTGCGTCAGGACCCGGACGTGATCATGGTGGGCGAGATGCGGGACTTGGAGACGATCGAGGCGGCTATTACGGCGGCGGAAACCGGCCATATTGTGTTTGCCACCCTCCATACGACCGGCGCCCAAGGGACGATCAACCGAATTATCGACGTGTTTCCGACCAACCAGCAGGCCCAAATCCGGACCCAGTTATCGACCTCGATTATTGGGGTCTTGTCGCAGACGCTCCTGCCGAAAATCGGCGGTGGTCGGATTGCTGCTTACGAGATGCTGGTGGTCACCCCGGCCATTGCCAACCTGATTCGGGAGAATAAGACGTACCGGATCAACTCGGCGATCCAAACCGGGCACCGGATGGGGATGCAACTGTTGGACGATCATATGTTTCGCCTTTGGCAGGCCGGGTTGGTGGAAAAACGGGATATCTTGTTCCGGGCCAATTCGCCGGAGGAATTGGCGGCGAAAATTGCCCGAGCCGAACGAGGCATCCTCGAAGATGAGGAAGAGGCCCGTCGGCGGATTCGGGAGGAGGAATTGGAGGAGTAATCGGAACGGCTTTGGCGTTCCCAAAGGTGGGACTTTAGAGCAGACCTTGATTTAACCCAACAGGGGTGAGCAAGCAATGGCGATTCGGCGGATAGGACAGATCCTGGTCGATTTGGGATTTATCACCGAAGAGCAACTGGAGATGCTGTTGGACGAGCAACAGCAGCGGCCGGGAGAACTTTTGGGCCAGATCGCCATCAGCATGGGGCTGATCAACGAGGAGCAGTTGGCCCAGGCGCTTGGCGAACAGATGAACATGCGCGTGGTGAGCCTGGCCGACATGAACATTCCGCCGGAAGTGCTCAAAATGATCACCCCGCCGATGGCGCAGCTTTATCGGGTCATCCCGATCCATTTTGAGGAGGATACGCTGACCATCGCGATGTGCGATCCGCAGAAGCTGTCGATCATCGACGAGTTGCGCACGTTTTTGGGGTATAACATTCGGGCCGTAGTGGCCACGGAACGAGATGTACTAAAGGCGTTGGACAAATACTATTCGGTGGGCGGGGAAAGTGTGGAGACAATCATTTCGGAGATTGAGAACGATCCGGATTTGCTCAAGGCAGCCGCCCAATTGGAAAAGGAAGGGCCGCTGGATCTGACGAGCGTGGAGGCCCTGGCCGATAGCGCCCCGGTACGGAAACTGTTGAACATGGTATTGCTATTGGCGATTCGGGACCGGGCCAGCGACGTGCATTTTGAGCCGTTTGAAAATGAGTTTAAAATCCGCATTCGTTCGGACGGGGTACTGTACGAGATGGTGCCGCCGCCTCGGCACTTGGCCTTTGCTATTACCACCCGAATTAAAGTGATGGCCAACCTGGATATTGCCGAGCGGCGCTTGCCGCAGGACGGACGGATTCGGCTGAGCGTGGGCGGGCACCCGGTGGATGTGCGTGTCAGCGTGCTGCCGACGATGTTCGGCGAAAGCGTGGTCCTGCGAATCCTGGACCGGTCGGTGGTGATGCTGGATTTGAACCAGGTTGGCATGGACCCGACCACGTTGCAACAATTCCGAGAAATCATCCATAAACCGCACGGGATTGTGCTGGTTACCGGGCCGACCGGTTCCGGGAAAACCACCACCCTCTACGGGGCCTTAAACGAACTAAACTCTGTGGAAGATAAGATCATCACCACGGAGGACCCGGTCGAATACGACATCGACGGGATCGTGCAGATTCCGGTGGATCCGGCGATTGGGAATACATTTGCTCACTGCCTGCGCTCCATCCTTCGGCAGGACCCGGATATTATTCTGGTAGGCGAGATTCGGGACCTGGAGACGGCCGAAATTGCGGTGCAGGCGTCGCTGACAGGGCATTTGGTCTTTAGCACCTTGCACACCAACGATGCCCCCAGCACGGTAACTCGGCTTCGGGACATGGGGATTCCGCCGTTTTTGATTACGGCCACGTTAGAGGCGGTGTTGGCGCAGCGGCTGGTACGAAAAATCTGTCCGGAATGCCGGGAGTTGACCGTGCCGAGCACGGAAACCTTGGCCGAACTGGATTTAACGCCCGACGATGTGGTGGGCAAAAAGTTTTATCGAGGCCGGGGCTGCCCCGCCTGCAATCATACCGGCTTCAAAGGGCGGACCGGAATCTTCGAATTGATGGTCATCAACGATGCTCTTCGAGAACTCATTAATAAAGGATGTTCGACCCAGGTGCTTCGGGAGGCAGCCTTGCAACAAGGCATGCGCCCGTTGCGGGTTTCCGGGCTGGAAAAGGTCTTCGCTGGCATCACCACCATCGAAGAGGTGATCCGGGAAACGATCCGAGAAGAATAATGCTTTGGGCAGAGACTCCGAAGGGAGGAGAAAGCCCTTTTTCAGACCCCTTGGAGGAAGTGAGGACCAGCTATGCCGACATATCAATTCGAGGCGATGGACGCTACGGGTCAGGAGATCAAGGACGTTATCGAGGCGGCCAACGAAGAAGAAGCGCATCAGACGATCCGCCAGATGGGCTACTTCGTAACGAAGTTGACCCTGAAAAAGACCAAGAAGACGGCCGCCGAAAAGAAGGCCAAACGCAAAGGGAAAACCTTTACCATCGGCCGGGTCAATGCAAAGACCTTGACGACGTTTACCCGGCAACTGTCGATTTTGCAGGATGCCGGTTTGCCTATCCTGCGCAGCCTCCGGATTTTGGAACAACAGGCCAAGCCCGGTCCCTTGAAGAACACCCTGATCGACGTGTGCGAAGAGATCGAGGCGGGGGCTACCTTGTCGGAAGCCATGGCCAAATGCCCTAAAACCTTCGACCGCCTCTATGTCAACATGATCAAAGCAGGCGAAGCGGGTGGGGCGTTGGAAGTGATCCTCCGCCGCTTGGCCGAGTTCAAAGAACGAGCCGAATCGCTTAAACGAAAAGTCAAAGGGGCCCTGACCTACCCGATCGCCGTGGTGGTGTTTGCGGTGGGGATTTTGACCTTCATCATGATCAAGATCGTCCCGGCCTTCCAAAAGATTTTCGCCGACTTTGAAACGGACCTGCCACCGCTGACCCAACTGTTGATCGCCATCGCTGAGACCGTGCAACACTACTGGTATCTGTTGCCGGGCATTCCCACGGCGATCTGGCTATTCGTTAAATTGGTGTGTAAATTTTACCACGGCCGCATGGGCTTCGATATGTTCCTGCTGAAGATGCCGATTTTCGGCCAATTGGTTACCAAAAATATTATCGCCCGCACCATGCGAACGTTGGGCACCCTGGTGGCCAGCGGTGTGCCGATCTTGGAGGCCCTCCATATTACCAAAGAGACGGCCGGCAACCTGTTCTTCGAGCAATTGTATCAGAAAGTCTATGAAGCGATCCGGGAAGGGCAGGCCATCGCTCCGCCGCTGAAAGAATATAGCCGATTGTATTTCCACCCGATGGCGCTATTTTTCTGGACCTTTTTCATCCCGGGTATTGGGGCGCTGATGTATCTGCCGCGGATGAATGAACGGGTGTTGGACGATATGGTGATCAACATGGTGGATGTCGGCGAAGAGACGGGCGAATTGGATACCATGCTGTACAAAATCGCCGACACCTACGACGAAGAAGTAGCGGTGCTCACGGACAGCCTGATGAGCCTAATGGAGCCCCTGCTGATTATCATCCTAGGCGGGATGGTCGGGTTTATCGTGATTGCCTTGTTCATGCCCCTGATCAGTCTGATCCAGAAACTGACCGGCTAACGGGCCAGCCGAAAATGCCCATAAGGAGTTTCCCTATGAAAGGCAATCGAACCCTTCAGGAAAGCCGTTGCACCTGGCATACGGCTGGGTTCACCCTGGTGGAACTTTTGGTGGTGATCGTGATCATCGGCATTTTGGCGGGACTGATCTCCACGGCGGTGATTGCTGCCATGGGACGTGCGCGAGAGGCACGGGTGATTTTGGAAATCCAAGCAATGTCCAACGGGTTGCAACTGTTTAAAGATCGATACGGCGATTTTCCCCCCAGCAATTTACAAGATGCCAATAAGGTACGGGCATTTTTACGGCGGGCCTTTCCCCGGTATGCCTCTAGCGGCGATCCGTATAGCCAATTCGTTTCTGATTTGGCGGCCAATGACATTTCGTTGACCGTATCGAAGATGGATGCGGCCGCGGCGTTGGCTTTCTGGTTGGGCGGGATGCCGGATAGCACCGGCAAACCGTGCGGGTTTGCCAAAGACCCGGAAAATCCTTTCCGGAAACCATCGGCCGAAACGATGCGTTATCCACCGCTGCATGAATTTACACTAAAACGATTTGTGGTCGCCAATAACACCATGCGGTATTACCCGGATATTTCCGGAGCCATCGAGGCGGATGCCCCGTATGTATATTTCCGCGCCGCAGAATATGCGAGCGTTTCGTTCCGGCATAATGCGGGCGGAGAGGATGTGACCATCACTCCCTACCAAAATCCCAGCACGGGAGAATATTTCAATCCGCAGACATTTCAGATCATCTCCGCAGGCCGAGATAATCTTTACGGCGGCCCCTATTACGAAGATAACCTGACCAACTTCACCGAAGGAAAACTCAAAAATGCTTTGAAATAAAAACCATCCCCTCTCCTCCAACCGAGATTGTTTCCGGGCCGGTCCAAAGGGCAAACCGACAACGAAACAAAGGGACGCAAACCTTTTCCGATCTAGCCGATTCCTCCACGGACCAGAAAGAGGGGTTAACCGGTTTAGGCGGAGGCCGTCAGATTATCCTCCGATCGAGCGGATTTCTCGACGGGCCAGAAGGGCAATTTGGAATAGCCAAAAAACGGGTTCTCTTCCCAGGCGTCCAGACGCCTCTATCTGAGAAGGAGTGATGGCGATGCCCAGGGTGCCAGATGAAGGGCGAGGGGGGCCGAACGAGACCAAACAGGCTCTAGCACGCCCCCGATCGTTCAGCAGAGGTAGGAGGAAGGTGGGGCGTCGGTGGGCCTTTACGCTGACCGAACTTTTGGTCACGGTAACGATCTTAGGGATTTTGGCGGGGTTGATTTTCACGGCGATCAACTCCGCCCGTCAAAAGGCCCGCGTTGCCCGGACCAAAGCCACCATCGCCAAACTGCACACCATCGTCATGGAGCGGTACGAATCCTACGCCCGCCGCCGGGTGCCGATCAACACGGCCGGGATGACGGCCGCTCAGGCCCAGTGGGCCCGTCTGAAAGCCCTTCGAGATATCATGCGTATGGAAATGCCCCAATGCCCGGACGATGTGACCCAAGGGCCGAAAGTTACCGGCGTCACTCGGCCGGCAATCAGCCAGGCGTATTTAGCTCGATACAATGCCGGAGCCCCATCGCCCACCTACAATGTGGCGGAAACTTTTTACATGTGGGTAACGATGAGCAATCCGGAAGCCCGTGGGCAGTTTGCCGAGAACGAAATCGGCGATACCGACGGCGACGGTTGGCCGGAGTTCATCGACGCCTGGGGTAACCCGATCATGTTTCTCCGGTGGGCGCCGGGTTTTTTGCCCGCCCACGGTGCCGATACCCAACTCCAAACGGGCGACCCTGTCAACGACCATGATCCGTTGGACCCGTATCGGGTGGATTCCAATGCCTGGCGGATGGTGCCGCTGATTTACTCGGCCGGGCCGGATGGCATCTATGACATCGAAATCAAAGCGGGTTACGATATGGCCAATCCGTATGCGGGCGATCTGGGCAAGCCGAAAGATTTGGCCAACGAATCCCGGACGGCTCCCGGCCCTGCCAATGGTACATTAGATCACTATGACAATATCCATAACCACCGGCTGGAGGTCCGCTAAGATGAGCCGGATACAGAATAGCCCCCCTGTCGCTACCCCCACTGAGGGAAGGGTTTTGCGGGTTTGCCCGCCCGGAGCCGACCAGGAAGTTGGGGGGCCGGGCTTCGCCTCCCGCCCTGGCATGTCTGCTTTCGAGAGAACTCGACGTGGGCTGACCCTGGTGGAGCTTTTGGTGGTGGTCACCATTTTGGTGATCCTGACCGGAGTGGTCATCCCGGTGCTGACGCCCTCATTGGAATCGCGGCGGATGCGGGAAGCAGCCCGACAGGTAAACCTCTACCTGAACCGTGCCCGTAGCATGGCCATGGAAAAGAGGCGTCCGGTGGGCGTCTGGCTTCAGCGTCGGCAGGATCTTAATCAAGCGGTAACGCAGCTTTTCTTGGTGGAGGAAGTGTATCCCATCCCGGTTGACGTTTCCAATGCTCGGATTCAGATCAGCACTGGGGGAAGTCCGACCTTTATCGGCTACACGCCGCAAGAAGGCGACTGCGTGCAGGTGAACTTGCAAGGGCCGTTTTGCGATTTAATCCGGAGTGGCAGTTCTTGGGTGCTTCAGCCCAGGGGAGTGGCCCGGAACCTGCCCCTGCCGACTCCTCAAGGAGGTGTGCCGTTCCAGTTGCGGCGGATTGGGGCGGAGTCTTTCCAAAGGAGTTTGGCCTCTCCGTTGGAGTTGCCCGCCGGGGTGGCCATTGATACCGAATGGTCCGGAGTGGGCACAGGGAGCTTGGCCAAAGCCTTTGCCCCGTCCAATGCTCCGGGAGACATTTTGATCATGTTCTCTCCTACCGGGGAGATTGACTCGGTGGGTTGGTTTACGCAGTCAGGCTCTCAGCAACCGACCTACCAGCGGAAAAAAATTAATGAACCGATCTTTCTCCTGGTGGGTAAACTCAATCGCATCCCCCAGGGGGAAGACGGACTGTCTAATTGGAAGGATTTGGGTAACCGATGGGTGGCCATCATGCCGCAAACCGGCTTAGTCAAAACTGTGGAATTGGCCTCCGGCACCGATTATATCCAGACACGGCGATTTGCCGCCGGCCAAAGCATGGGAGGCAAATGATGAACCCGGCAAACGGACTTCGAGAACATCTTTCTCCATCCGGCGTTGGCCCGGGGATGGCCCTCCAAGGAGGACCGGATCAAGAGGCGGCAGGCTGCCAAGTGGCCTGGCCTGGCCGCTACGCCTCTTCCGCCGGAAACGCCGGTGTTACCTTGATGGAGGTGCTCATTGCCATTTTTATTCTGGCCGTCGGGCTATTGGGCGTGGCGGCCCTGTTGCCTGTAGGCGGCTCGGAAACCCTAGAGGCGATTCGGGCGGACCGGTCGGCCGCCATCGGATCAGCCGCCCTAAGCGAACTCCATGCCCGGCGAATCCTTGAACCCTTCCAGTGGAATACCAGCACCAAACAACTCGTCCCGATGTGGTACTACAACGACCAGCCGTTGGAAGATTTGGTGAGCAACGCTCCCTACGGATTTCTCTTGATCGATCCGTTGGGTGTGGCCAAGGCCAAGGAAGCCGGCACATTAAGCCAGTGGACCCTTTTCCCGAAAGGGGTGCTGCTGATGCCGCGGGTTACCGTGCGTGCGACGCCCTGGGCCCCCGCCCCGCTTACTTCCACCGAGGCCTGGAACATCTTCAGCACCCCAGAACGAGATACCAACGGATACCCAATCCCCGATTATTCCTGGATGGTCATGATCAGCCCCTTGTCTCCTACCCAACTGGCCAGCCCATGGCGGGTTTGCTCGGTGATTGTGTTTTATAAACGAATTTTGGATTTTTCCTCTTCCACCACGGAAGTGCCGGAATGGATTGTCGATTTGGACACCACTCCCATCCTGACGGACGAGGGGGGAGAGATCATCCTAAAGGCCACGGATGAAAATTTAAGACCTCGATTGAAATCGGAGCATTGGCTCCTGCTGTTTTCTCCCAAATGGTGTCAGTGGTATCGGATCGTAGCCGCCGCCAGGCCCGATAATCCCACCGTTTCCGAAGACCAGAAGAAATGGCATGTTACAGTGGTCGGAGGGCCATGGCCGGATGATGATAACAATCCATCCACTCCACCCATTCTGCCCAACAAGGCGCTGCTTATGGAGGGCGTGGTAGGCGTATTTTCTCAGACTGTCCCCATCGATTTTTCCCGATCCAAAAGAGTAGAAATCTTTGGACGAAAATAAATCCCATGAACTATTTAGCCGTAGGAAGCAAATCGCCTCTTCCCAGGCGAGCTAAACCCAGCGCGTCACTGCCGCGCAAGCGGCAGTCCAGAAAATACAAGGCCATGTTCACTGGACTGCTGCTTTCGCAGGAACAAGCCTGGACTCCTCCTTACGCAGGAATGACACACCGTCCTCCTCCCTTCGGCTAAATGGACAACATTTTGAACACCAACAGATGAGCACCATGTTCCGGTGGGTTTTGGATAGGGGGAAAGACCTTCCTTTTCGAGGGGGTTCTAAAATGATCGATATACAGCCTCGTAGAGGGGCAGAAACCGCCCTGCGGATTTTGCGCCGGGGTCAACCGGGCCGGTCCGGCTTGACATTGGTGGAAATGTTGGTGGCCACCACGATCACCCTGCTGATGATGGCCGCCGTGGTCCAGATTTTCGGCATGATCGGGGAAAACGTGACCAATGCTCGGGCGATGTTAGAGCTAAATGAGCAACTCCGCCGGGCAAGCCGACTGTTGCATCAAGACCTCCAAAACGCCTTTGCACCGCTCAGTTTGCCTCTGTGGGGCTATGAGAACTACGAGAAACCCGGGTACCGTGCCTTTTTCCGGATCACCGATACAGGCCAACGGGATACGCTCGTATTTACCGCTCGGTACGGCCTGTTTGCGGATGGCCATGCAGAGTCGCCTGTGGAAATCGAGTGGAAAGTGGAACCCCAAGGGGCCATTCACGTGCTCCGCCGGACCGTCAAATCCATACCGCCGCCCTCTTCCACGCCCTGGGAAGAAGTAGTCCTCTACGATGTCACCAAATTCGACGTAAAAGTTTGGAACACAACCCGCGCCGAGTATGAGGACAGTGTGGATTCCGAAACCTGGTTGCAGAATTGCCGGAGTTGGCTTACGGCCAATTTTCAAAAGATGCTCGATTTCGATGGATTGGATAATGACGACGATGGTTTGGTGGACGAAATAGACGAGTTTGCTACGTTTCCTCCGCCGGGTTATCGTGGGATTCAAGTTACCATTCGGGTCCGGGAGCCGGACACCCAACAAGAACGGGAAGTCGTGATTGTCCATGATTTTCTGCCGAAATAGAGAGAGATTCCATCTTGGTAGGGCCAGGCAAGGGCATCGGTGCAGGTTCCTACCCAGAAGAGGAGTTTTTGCGATGAAGTCCGTGGCGGGCAATTTAACCATCAGGACGCAGCCGCGTCGGGGGGTGTTGCTCCTGGTCATCTTGGGGCTGTTGGCCATGTTCAGTCTGATTGCACTGACGTTTGTGATCGTGGCCAGTCAGGCCAAGCGTTCGGCCATGGCCGCCAGCCGATCCGAACAGTTCGTATCTTCGGAAACCCGGGTGACGGCCCGGATGGGTTGGCGGGTGCCGCCGCCAGGAAGCGGGGATGTAGTCGATCCCTATGTTCAGTTTGTCCACGAGGCGATGATGCGCCTGCTCCGAGGCGTTCATCCTACCGATCCGACGAACACCAACCCCACCAATCCGCTGTTTTATCATAGTCTGCTGGAGGATATATATGGGCCGGAGTCCCTCGCCTGTACCATTGGACAGGCCAATTTTGCCTGCGGCAATGCCCTGATTGAAGTGGTGCTCAACGGGGTTTCGGAGCCCTGGTGGCTGGTAGGGCGGGTGATTACGGTTTTGGAAGGCCCGGCTCAGGGACTGAGTACCCATATTGTGGGCTATAATCCGGCAAACAGCCGAGTCCAACTCCGGACCTTCCAAGACCTTCCCCAACCTCCTCCAGGTGTGGATGTGTTCACTTATCTTCTCAATGCGATTCAAAATAAGCGGGCATTGGTCAACGGGGCAGCCTTTAGCGGCCGAGGGTTTCTCGGCGACCCGACAGCTCATCCTACCAGCGGCGAAGCCAACGAAGACTACGACGCCCCGGATCATCAAAACATGCATCTGGCCCTGGGGATACCCATTCCCTTGGCTTGGCCGACAGTGGCCAACGGTCCGGTGCCCGTCCCGATTCCTTCCTTCCATCGGGCCGATCTGCTCCGGTACTGGCAGAACAAAGGCAACAGTGCACGGGCCAAACAAAGTATTCTTCGGCCTATGCCGGATGACCATCCCAACTTCACCGGCAGTAACCCCCGGTTCAATGCCACCTGGGACGGGATTTACAACGGCCAGAACGCTTGGGATGTGGATAACGACGGCGACGGTATCCCGGATAGCGTTTGGATCGACATCGGATTGCCGATCCGCTTGGCGCCGGACGGCCGGCAATATAAACCTTTGGTCGCCTTCTTATGCCTGGACCTGGACGGCCGATTGAACCTGAACGCCCACGGCAGCTTGGAACAAACCACCAGTGCCTACAGTACCCAGGTGCAGCTGGTAGATGGACAGATGTTTGCTACGGGAACAACGGCTGCGGAACTGGCCCGGGGCACCGGTTTCGGCCCGGCTGACGTGAACCTGCTAAATCTGTTTGGTGGCAATTATACATTATATGAACGAATTTTTAAGGGCGGAACTTTACCCACCGGTTTTGCCTACGACGGCCGCTACGGCACCAACGGAACCCCCGGCTTTTATCCCTTGTGTTTCAATAAGCACTTTGCCTATCCGGCCGGCTGGAATGCGGCCGATCCGGCCGCTTGCAAAGGCTATGGCAGCCCGCCGGATATTCGCGGCACAGTGGCCGTGGGCTTGGACGTGCGAGGACAACCGATCTATGCCAATCTACGTTCGTGGGGTTCGGATCAATTCACGGGTAATCCATATCAGGTGAATCTTGGTCCAAATACACCGCGGGGGTTGCCGCCTGGCACACCAAACAACAATCCCTTCAGCCCTGCCGAATTGGAGCGGATTCTCCGCCACCATGATGCCGACGCCGAGCTATTGCCGCCCCGACTGGCCGCGCTGACCAGCCCGGACGGTAACCCGGCCAATTCCCTGCTCTTGCAGCGCCGCATGGAAATCACCACGGAAAGCTGGGATGTGCCGGTGGCCCCGTTTGTTTTTAACCCGGGCAATCCCAACAAACAGCCCCCTGAGCTGCCTCAGCGTCATGTGACGGAATTCCTCCTGGTCAAGCTGCTCAAGCATTTTCCAGACGCCAGACCCGAGGACATTCGTACACAACTATTACGGGGGCTATTGCTCCCGCCGGAACTCCTCCAGGGCCTGAAAATGGACCTCAATCGCCCCTGGGGCGATGGCCTGGATAACCCCTGGGGCGATGGCCTGGATAACAACCGCAACGGCGTGATCGACGAAGCCGAAGAAGCCGCCATGGAGACCTTCCCTCAACACTCTCCGTACCCTTCCATAGGAGCCGCCCAAACCGATCTCACCCAAGGCACGGGCATTCCGGAAGGGCAAGCCCGGCAATTGTATGCCCGATATTTGTATTGTCTGGCGTTGAGCCTGTGGGATTTGAACTATCTGGACAGCCGATTGGGAGGCCGATCCGGCACCTGCCGATTCATTGCCCAATGGGCGGTCAATGTGGTCGATTTCCGGGATCGGGATTCGATCATGACCTGTTTTGAGTACGACCCGAATCCGTTTACTTCGGCCGGTTGGCGGTGCGACGGCGACCCGACCACCGATGACGGCATCAACGAACCCCATGTCGTGTGGGGCTGTGAACGGCCGGAACTATTGATCACCGAAACACTTGCCCTGCACGACCGCCGCGTGGAAGACCTCAATACGGATTCTTCCGGCAAATACACCACCGATTCCAACGATCCGGATGACGATTTCGACCAACGGCTCCGTCCACGGGGTTCGCTCTTTGTGGAGCTTTATAATCCTTGGACGACCAATGAACCGATCCACCCCGAACTGTACGGAACGGGATCGGAAGGCCCCGGCGTGGAGCTTACCCGTCGAGCCCCGGGTGATGCCCCGGTCTGGCGTCTGGTGATTGTTCCTTACACGCCCGGTGCGACGCCGCAACCGGACCCGGCCAATCCGAATCTGCCTTCTGCCCCGCGGATCGAACGCAGTATCTATTTCGTCGATCCGGGCGGAACCCTCTACACGGGGGAAACCCCCAATACCCAGCGGTATTATCCCTCTGCCTCGGGAACGCTGATTCTACCGCCGGGTCGATACGCCTTGCTGGGACCGGCGGAGAAACCCGCCAAAACCGCTAAAAACCCCCGCATTACCTATCTAGGTATTCCGAATAGTGTTACGTTAACCGCCACGCAGACAGAAGCGGACGTCCCCAACAACGCCGCCCGACGGATTGAACTCAATCCCAGCGGCACTCCGCCGATTCAGATTGTCAATAACGGAAGCTTCGATTTTCCTGCCGCCAACGTCAAAGTCAAACGTCCTCTGGTGGTGCTCATCGATGAACCGCACCGATTGAGCGTTACCGAGCCGACCGGTAAAGGAGGCGATTCCTATTATCCCGATACCGACGCCGGGGCCGGCGGTAGCGGGGCAGAATATGCAGAATATGACAAAAGTGCCACCCCGTATGCCGGTTATCAGAAGCCTTTCGATACGCCGCTGGATAAAAATCGACCGGGCAATATTTGGGATACCGTTCGCAAAGACGGATACCATCCCCATTATCGGGTCATCCACCTGCAACGGCTGGCCAATCCGTTGGCCTCTTACCATCCGCAAAGGAATCCCTATGTTACGGTGGACACGATGGCGATCGATCTCATTACCTTTAACGGGATTGCCGACGATAGTGCGCATCCGGAACATAGCGGCGGAAATCTCCCCTACGCGGTAACTCGCGAACGCGGGGAATGGAACGACCCGGATCATCCATCCCTGAATAATCTCTGGCGGCATGAACCGGAAGACCAGAGGCCCGACGACCGAGGTGCGGGAATTCAGGATGATTATCGGCTTCGTCCGAATCTAGGACATTCGTTGGGCTTTTTGAACTATCACCTGAATAAAGGGGGCGCGCCGCCGCGCAGGCTTCCCACCCGCACCGGCCTGTATCTGGGCGATCCGGAGCAGCCGTTCCCCTGGCTTACCTGGCTGAACCGGCCGTTTGTCAACCAGTATGAACTCATGCTGGTGCCGGCCACCAGCCAATATGAACTCCTGCACAACTATCGAACGGTCATCGGCACACCTAACCCCTACCAGCCGGCTGGCCCGAACGATCTGCCGTTCCCCCATTTGGCCAATTTCTTCCAGACTGCCCATACGCCCCGGGCGGGCGGTCCGCATAATGCGCCGCTATTATATCGGCTGTTGGATTATGTGGGGGTGCCTTCGCCGTTTATTTATACAGAAATCCAGATACCCCCGGCTCGAGCCGCCGGCAGCACTGGCCATTTCTTCCGGCCGCCGTTCAACCGCATCCCACTTTACCGAGAACCCGGCCGAATCAACATCAATACCCTGGCTGGTCCCGGCGTTGGCGAAGGGTTGGTGAGCGTCTTTCCAGGGATGTCGAATATGCAACTGCTGGATCAATTTGTGGCCAGCCGAAAAGGCACCCCCCCTGTCGGCGGCTCGGATCCGGATCCCCTGCTGATCCAACGGAATATGCTGACCTGTGATCCGAGCGTGCCCAGCCGATTCTCTCGTCCGTTCCGCTCGTGGTTCGGCAGCTACCTGGCCGCACAGTCAGGGCTGCCGGAAACTGACGAAATAGAATCGACCATCCTCCGGTCGATTACCGTGAGCGGAAATCGCAGACCCCTATTAGAAAATCGTCGCACCGTGGACGATGCAGGTCGCCCCGTGTACTATGCGCATCCTGATCCGAACCCTTACTTCCGCTACCAGGGCTTCCAAAAATTGGGCAACCTGGTAACGACCCGGTCGAATGTCTATGCCGTGTGGATTACCGTCGGCTATTTCGAGGTGGACAAGGAGGGAAAACTGGGTCAAGAACTGGGCCTGGATCGGGGCGAAGTGCGTCGGCACCGGGCCTTCTACATCATCGACCGGTCGATTCCGGTGGCCTTCGAGCGCGGCCAAGACCACAACGTGGAAAAGTGTATCCTCCTCCGCCGGTTCATTGAGTGAGGCCGGGCCGATTTGGGGGTGGCGGAAACCTGGCCACGGAGAGGCCCACCGCACCTTCTTTGCTGTGCCTCCTTCGGCAACGGAGGCGCCGGAGTTTTGCTTCCCTTTTTTGATGTATAAATTTACAGTTCTGTCCACAAGAAGGTTCCTTTCTCTCCTTGCCGCCTGGGTCCCAGGGGCAGATTTTCTTTCCGATGGAGCCCAACGGCCCACTTCTCTGCTCCGACGCTTTTTGTACGGAAAGAGGCCAAAAGATTATACCCCCTCTGCCTCTTCCTCATAGAGATTTGCAGAAAGGGCGTTTTTTGAGATATCCTCCTCAAGGCCCCCGATTCCTTTTTGGGGGTCTGGCATTATACTCATTTTGAGAGTATATTCTAAAATACCCATCCTTTCGAGGTGGGGCCATGTTTTATGCACCTTGGTTTGCCATAGCCGGGTTGGTGGCCGCAGCCGGTCCGGTGCTCATCCACCTGCTGAATCGGCAGCGGTACCGGGTGGTGGAGTGGGCGGCGATGGAGTTTTTGCGGCAGGCGATCCATCGGAGCCGGCGTTGGCTTCGGCTGCGGGACCTTCTGCTTCTGCTGGTGCGGTGTGGGTGTATTTTGGCGTTTGGGTTGGCCTTGGCGCAGCCGTATCGTCTGGCCGCCCCGGCCGCTGCCGATCCCAATCAGCCGGTCCATGCCGTGTTTCTACTCGACAATAGCCTCAGCATGGGCTACCAGCAGTTGGGCCGCACCCTGCTAGATGAGGCCAAGGAGAAGATTGCGGAGGCGATCGGCCAACTGCCGGCCGGAAGTGTGATTTCCATTGTGCCGCTTTGCGGGGGGGGACGTTTGTCCGGGCCGGCGCCGGCCTATCGCACCAAACAGGATGCCCTGGAAGCCTTGCAGACGGTCGAAGTGGTGGACCGCCAAAACAGCCTGCTCCAGGCCGTGGAATTAGCCCGGCAGGCCTGTGCCCAGGTCGCCCAGCCCAACGTCAAACAGATCCTTTTGCTGACCGATCATCAGGCCCTTGGTTGGCGTGTCGGCTCGCTGGAGGAGGAGTTGAAGCGGCTGCCCGGAACGTTGCAGGTGGTTCGGCTCGGTCCGGAAACCAGGGAAAACGCCTGGGTGGAAACCCTGGAGGTCCAGGATGGCGTAGCAGATGTTCATGCACCTACGGTCTTTTTGGCCAGGCTCCGTTATGTGGGGCAGGCCCCCCAGGATGTCCAGGTAACCCTTTCGGTCGAGGGGGAGCCGGTGGCGATCCAACGGCTCCACCTCCTGCCGGGACAGACCGCCGAAGTCCGGTTCCCGCCCTATCGGTTCGCCAAACACGTGGAAGCCGGCCAAGTGAGTTTCGTGCCGGTGGAGGTGCGGATTTCTGGGGATCGGCTTCCGATGGACGACCGCCGGGTGTTGGCCGTCCCGGTGGCCGCTGGATTGCCTGTGGTGTTTGTCGATTCCCTTGGCAAGGCGGAAGACCCCCGGCTGGGCCGATATGGGGAGACGTATCGGCTCCGTCGGCTCTTGGCCCCTGGCGGAAGCCGGGGAAGAGGCCGAGCGGCCGGGTCGGCGTCGGCTTCCCGCACAGCTCCAGTGGGGGGTGCGGAGCAGGCATCGGGGATCGTCGCCACCGGGGGTTTCGGCGTTTCGTCGGCCCTGGGGCCCGGCGCCAGCCTAACCGCTCCGCCCGAACTGGTGGAAATCCGGCATGTGAGTCTCTCCGAACTGGAATCCGAAGGTCGTCGTGTTTTGCAGGATGCCCGGGCGGTGGTTCTGGCCGGTTTGCCCAGTCCCGGTTCCGCTGTGCCGTTGCTCCGGGAATATGTGGGGCAGGGCGGCACCGTGCTGATTGCGGCGGGCGGCCAATTTGATCCCCAAGCCTGGAACCAATTGGCCTGGCTGGAGGGTTTGGGCATCCTGCCTGCCCCGCTCAAAGCCCAACCGGTTGGCCGCACCCCCCAGGAAACCCTCGGTCGGCTGGAACCCTTCTTCCTCGATTTTGCGAGCTTGTTAGGCGATTATTTCTTCATCGAACACGAGCCGGAGGAAACCCTCAAAGAAATCTATAGCCGAGTTTTCTTCTTCAAAGCGGTAGCGGTGGACGACAGTGCCGAGGCCCGCCGACAACTCTTGGACAATTTAGCTCGGCACTGGCAGAAGCAGCAGGCGGAACTGCGTCAAATTGCCGAGCAGTTGGCCCAGCTCCGAAGCCAACCCGCCCTTTCCGAAGCGGACCGGCAGCGGCGTCGGGCGCTGGAAATGAGGCTGGAACAACTCCAGCCCCGTTGGCTCCTGTGGGCGGAGGCGGCTTTCGGCCCGCCGGCCGATCCTCTGCTGGGCGACCGAGTGGTACCTGCGGCCCCGGCGGAGACCGCCCAGCGGGTCGGCCGAGTTTCCTCCGAGTCTCGATCCGAAGTTCCGGAAGCCGGTCTTCCTGGCGAAGTGCTCCAACAGATGGCCTTTAGTACCCTAGCCAGATATACAAAAGATCGGCTACCGTTTTTGGTCCAGCGTCCGATCGGTCGCGGCCAGGTGCTTTTTGTTTCTTCGG
>Ga0308389_1000953_pt1 | contig 20380 bp, 14 predicted proteins | sample Hotspr2Sample148_FD_202362 | JGI IMG/M metagenome (GOLD analysis project Ga0308389, IMG submission 202362) | Hot spring phototrophic mat microbial communities from Mushroom Spring, Yellowstone National Park, Wyoming, United States - 20040719_148 ... | reverse complement strand
CACGCCATTGCATATTATTTTCATAGCCCGGCTTAACGGGTCCAGGTCCAGTCCAACTAAAATATGTTCCTGAAGTCCAAGTTCCTAAAAGATTTAATCTCCAATTTTCAAGGATTTTAAATCCTCCTAATTCAGGACCCCAATTTTTAGGTGTGAAAATATCTATATTTGCACGCGCATAAGGAGCAGGAACAGGTTTATTTTGATAAAGTAATTTTGTATCAGTTTTTTCTTGTTGAGCTCTTTGGGGATCCTCATAATAATTTGCTAAACCAAAAAATCCGGTAGTCCTAACCATATAAGTGTAATTTAAGAAACCTGTAATCCATTCTCCTCTATTCTTACGAATTTCGAACTCAAATCCACGAATATCTTCATAACTATTAGGTTCTGGAATTTGATAATTGACAGTTCCAAATCTGCTTAAGTAACGAACAAGTCTAGGTTGGTCTGTAACATCTTTATAATAACCTTTTAATGATATAAGAAATTGATCCAATAAATTTTGTTCGTAACCTAATTCATAAGCTATTGTTCGAGGTAGAGGATTAGAAGGATTTGCAATTCTTTGAACTTCAAAGGTTGATAGTGAACGCCTTAACAAGAATAAATTTTCAGGAACTGGCATTGAATAAAAATGTCCATAATTAAAATAAAGTTTACTATTTATAGTAATTGGGAAGGCTACTCCCAATCTAGGAGCTAAGTTTATTTGTTTTTTAATAGGAACTTTTTTCAATAATGTATCAATTCCACCAGCAAATTTACCTGATAAAGCTTTATTATAAGGATCGAATTCATACCATTCCCCTCCAGGATCAGAATAATCAAGTCTTAAACCAATATTTGCAATCATACCTTCGAATTCAAGTTTATCTTGCGCATAAACTGCAAGTTTTTTAGGAAAAGTATGCCATACAGACCTAGAATTATTAGAAGGAAGAGAAGGTTCTATTAAACCATAATTAACATTATTGTCAGTGTAAATAAATTCAAAACCTGTTTTAATGTAATTATATTTATCTATTTGGCTTGCAAAATCAAATTTTAATGTATAAGTAGCTAAACGACTTGTATCTCTTGAATTGCTGAAACCTAAGCCCATATTCATAGCAGAACCGATACCAGAACTTGCACCACTAAAATATCCAAATGGTGATTCATCATAAAAATTATTACCTATTTTATATCTCTTTGTTGTATCTCTAAATCTACCCGGATTAGTATTATAATTGAAAGCTACTCTACTACCTAAAAGCTCATAAAAAGTTTGTGAACTTATGGCATGGGTCAATTTGAAGCCCTGCATATTTGTTTTTATCTCACTCGGATTCCAATATTCTGGAGCATAAATTCTGGAGTCCAAAAAACTTGCCCCACTTCTTGAATCTAACTGGCTTGCAATACTAGAGGGTGATTTAAATAATCCAGGTCCCCCTGATCTGCTACTATTAGTTCCTGTTTGTTTACCAATCAAGCCTTCCAAATTAATTTTCATTCCTTTCATTAGATCTGCAGTAATTCTAAATTGAGCATTATAATCTTCATAAGCGTCTCGTGACAAAGGAATGTAGTACATATCTCTAGTAGTTCTGTAAGAAGCTAAAAATCTTAAGTTGCCAAGATATTCACCACCTGGAATAGGTCCACTTAAGGTCATATCAATATCATAATCAGGTTTCTGTATATCTAATTGCCTTCTATGTTGCCAAAGGAATAATTGTTGTGCAGCCTGAGGAGATAAGTCATTATTTGGATCAGCATCACCTAATAGAGCTTCAGAGACTTTATTCCATCCAGCGGGGAATTTCATATACTGACGACGCGTATAAATATCCCAGTTGCCATTTTCTGTTCCAGTCCAAGCAACGGCATCATCGATGAAAGGTCTAATCCAGTAAGAATTAGGAGAATTAACCGCATCACCAAAATGTTTTCTACCAGCGGGACGGTATCTACCAATAAAAGAAAAATTATATTTATCTCTTCTTCCTTCTTTCGTAACAACATTTATCAAACCAGAGCGAATGTTACCATATTCAGCATTAAAACCGCCCGTTTGAATTTGTAATTCTTCAATAGATGTAAAACTGATTCCAGTATATGGGGTATTATCCCTCTCATCTCTAAGAGTAATACCATTTAGCACAAATGCTGTTTGATCGCTGCCACCACCTCGAATAGTTAAACCTTGAATACCTGCTTGTAAACCAATGATTCCTGTAACACTAACAACTGGAAGACTTTTAATCTCATCAATATTTAAATTCACAACGCTTGCAGAAACATCTTGCCTGACAACAGGTTGTTTAGCTACGATAACTATTTCCTCTGTTTGGATACTAGAAGGTTTCAAATTAAAGTTTATCTCAGTTGTAAGATTGATGTTAACTCTAACGTCCGAAATAACTTGTGGCGCGTATCCAACCATCGAAGCTTTTAAAATATAAGTTCTTGGAGGGAGATTTGTTATGACATAATAACCATCGATATTTGTCGCTGCACCGATATTCGTGCCTTCGATTATGATGTTTGCTCCAACTAATTCTTCACCTGTTTCTGCATTACGTACAACTCCGCTTATTTTACCAGTTTGAGGAAAGGATTGTATGGAAAGAATAATCATCAATAGCAGTAGAAGTTTTTTCATATTTTAACTCCTTTAAAGGTTAAACTTAATTGCGAGTTTGTAGATAGCTAAATTTTACAATTATTAAAAACTACCGTGTGAAAATATAAGAGATAAATTTAATTTTCAATAGATTTCTTTAAAAGAACAATAAATTATTATTGTGCGCTTAAAATCTATTATAAACTTCTAAAATAAAAAGAATTAAATATTGCCCCTAAAAAGTAAGGAATAAAAATGAGAAAAATTATAAGTATTAAATTCCACAATGTCAATTTATTTACCTAAACAGTAAATGATAGATGTAATAAGCAAATAAAAACACAAAGGAAATTTCAAATATTCTCTACATCTATGGTATTAATATTTCTCACCAATAATTAACACAAATTAAATCGATAGTCCTTTTAAATTCTTTGCATCAGTTAGATCCGAGTTCTATGTTGAATTTTGAGATTTGAGATTTTTGATTTGTGATTTTTTGGTTTTTCAATTGTTAATTTCTCCTTGTTTTCTCAATATTTTTCTCGCTTGCTCGAAATTTTCTTCTTCAAATGAATATAAATTATTCAACTTATAAACTACTACTAAATTAGTAAACTCAAATAATTACATCAGTATTTATTTAACATAAAAAATTTACTGAGATTATATCTTTATTTATTAAACTTCGTATAAAGTTTGAGATAATTATTTTATTAAAATTTAGAATTCTTAAGAATACCTATCCATCCCTTCAATATTTTTTAAGAGAATATAAATCAAACCAAACTCAAACTTTGAATAGCATCAATTCTATTTTTAGGGGTTGCCTTTTAATCAATTAAAATAAATTTTATAATAGATATCAGAGTTGCATTTCTTTTTTAACTTCCGAAAATTTTTCCACAGCAAAATCTAAGTCTTCAATTGAATGAGCAGCTGATATTTGAACTCTAATTCTTGCAGTTCCTTTAGGAACTACAGGATAAAAAAATCCAATAACATAAACACCTTTTTGAAGCAATTTAGCAGCCATTTTTTGAGCAATGACAGCATCGCCGAGCATGATAGGAACAATAGGATGAATTCCCTCCTTAATTTCAAATCCTGCTGATTTAATTTTTTCTCTGAAATATTTGGTATTTCTTTCAAGTTTATCTCTTAGTTCAGTAGTCTTAGAGATTATATCAAGCACTTTAATCGAAGCAGAGACAATAGCAGGTGCAAGAGTATTGGAAAATAAATAAGGTCTTGAGCGCTGTCTTAATAGTTCAACAATTTCTATACGTGCGGATGTGTAACCGCCACTTGCACCGCCTAAAGCTTTTCCTAATGTTCCAGTGATAATATCAACTCGCCCAATTACATCATTAAATTCGTGAGTTCCCCTACCATTTTTCCCCATAAATCCAACTGCGTGTGAATCATCAATCATAACCATAGCATCGTATTTATCTGCTAAATCACAAATCTCCTTTAATGGTGCAATAAAGCCATCCATAGAAAAAACACCATCAGTTGCGATAATAATTTTTTTCGAATTATTTAATCTGGCTTCCTTAAGTTTGTCTTCAAGGTCGTTCATATCACAATTTTTATAACGATATCTCTTCGCTTTACATAATCTAATTCCATCAATTATGCTTGCGTGATTTAGTTCATCGCTTATGACTGCATCATCTTCATTTAGTAAAGTTTCGAATAATCCACCATTTGCATCAAAACAAGAAGTATAAAGAATAGTATCATCGGTCATAAGAAAGTCAGAGATTTTTTTTTCAAGAATTTTATGAATTTCTTGAGTACCGCAAATAAAACGAACTGAAGATAAGCCAAATCCCCATTTATCTAATGCTTCTTTTGCAGCTTCAATTAGTTCTTTATTATCCGCAAGACCAAGGTAGTTATTTGCACACATATTCAATACTTTTTGGGAATGAGAAACCTCAATATGTGCAGATTGAGGTGAGGTGATTATTCTTTCTTTTTTGTAAAGCCCATCTTTTTCTATTGATTCTAAAATAGATGAATAAAAGTTTTTAATTTCTTCTTTCATAATTTCCTCTAAAAAAGTTAAAAATATTTTATAGAGAAGGACCGATCATATTTTCAGGTCTAACAATTTGGTCAAATTGTTCTTCTGTTAAAAGTTCTAACTCCATTGCTGCCTGTTTAAGAGTTTTATTTTCTAAATGCGCCTTTTTAGCAACTTTCGCAGCATTATCATAGCCAATAACAGGATTTAGAGCAGTGACAAGCATTAAAGAATTATCTAAATGTCTTTTAATATTATCAATATTAGGTTCAATACCAACTATGCAATTATCTGTAAAACTTTCACAGGCATCAGAGATTAAACGAATAGAATTTAACACATTGAAAATGATAACAGGTTTAAATACATTTAACTCAAAATTTCCACTAGCACCAGCAAAATTAACTGTTACATCATTACCAAATACTTGGGCACATACCATAGTCATTGCTTCACTTTGAGTTGGATTAACTTTCCCTGGCATAATTGAACTTCCAGGTTCATTTTCAGGCAGATGAATTTCACCCAATCCACATCTTGGTCCTGAGCCGAGCCAACGAATATCGTTTGCTATTTTCATTAAAGAGGCAGCTAAAGTCTTTAATACACCGTGAAATTCAACTAAAGCATCGTGAGTAGCTAATGCTTCAAACTTATTTCTTGCAGTGATAAATGGTAAGCCAGTAATTTCAGCAATTTTTCTCGCGGATAATTGAGCAAAATCAGGATGAGTATTTAATCCAGTTCCCACAGCGGTTCCACCCAATGCAAGTTCATAAAGTCTTGGTAAAGAAGCTTGAATTCTCTCAAGTCCATTAGTCAACATTTGAACATAACCGCTAAATTCTTGTCCTAAAGTTAAAGGTACTGCGTCCATTAAATGTGTTCGACCTATTTTTATAATGTCTTTAAACTCATCAGACTTTTTTTGTAATGCGTCGCGCAATTTAGTTATCATAGGTATCAATCTTTTTTGGATTTGTTCAACAGTAGCAATATGCATAGCAGTTGGAAAAGTATCATTAGATGACTGAGATTTATTGACATCATCGTTTGGATGGATTGGATTTTTACTACCAAGCTGCCCACCAGCTAATTCAATTGCGCGATTAGCAATTACTTCATTAGCATTCATATTGGTTTGAGTACCACTACCAGTTTGCCAAACAACAAGTGGAAAATGTTCATCAAGTTTTCCTTCAATAACTTCATCAGCAGCTTTACTGATTAGTTCAGCTTTATCTTCAGATAGAATTCGTAATTCTTTATTTGCAAGTGCAGCAGCTTTTTTGAGAATTCCTAATGCTCTAATAAACTCTCTTGGAAATTTGTCGCCACCAATTTTGAAGTTCAAAAGGGAACGAGCGGTTTGTGCGCCATAATATTTATCAGATGGAACTTGAATTTCCCCCATTGTGTCTTTTTCAATCCTGTAATTCATTTTTATCACCCTTTAGATTTAAATTTATAAAAATTACTGTCGAAATTTATTAATTTATTGGTTAAATCTATTAGATAAGAATTAAAGGATGTTTTTAACAATAAATTTAAAGTTGATTTCTAAACTTTTGGCAAAAAGCTCTGATATAAAATTGTGAATTAATAATCATTGTATATATTAAAATTTAATTGACTTTATAAAGTGAAAATATTTATTTGATATTATATTTTTAAGTTTTAATTTTCATTTGAAGTTCAGAGGTAATTATGAATTTTAGTTTTATACTTAGAAAAGTTCTATTAAATCTAACAGCTTTAATACTATTGTTTAATTCATGTTCATTTTCTGAAAAAGAATTTCCTGTCAATCCACCATTTGATCCCGATTCACCTTGTCTTTGTTATCCTTTAGGAATAGGTTATGAATGGATATATAAAGATTCTTCTTTGTATTTAAATGAATTAAGGAGTGTAAAAGTAATTTCAAACGAAAGAGATACATTGGGAAGGATAATCTGGAATCTTGAAAATAAATCAATTGCAACAATGTTCTTTTTAGGTAAGATGGTTTATTTAAAAAATGATACTCTTTATACCATAGATTTGATACCACCATATAGAGATAGAACTATCACATATTTGCGATTAGTCCCTCCTAAAAGCAATGAATTCATATTTTCCACTTGGCATCATGATATTGTAGGTATTCGATTCAGAGTAATTTATCACAAGAACAAACCAATAAAGGTTGGGAAATATATTTTTAATCATTGGATTTCTTATTCAAAAGTTACTGTTTCAAAAGACATTGATTCAACTATAGTAGTTCCTGAGGTTGGAATTGTTTATCATTATAAAGAAATTAACAATATGGATGGGACTAAAAGTATTACTAGATCAGAGTTAGTTGAGTTCAAGAAAAATTAAGATTGATTTATCGTATAAACTTTTTTAAGGGATAATTTTTTATTTATTATAGATTTTTCTTTCATATAATTACTTTGAGTTATTTTCAACATTTATTATTTCTTATTATAAACAATATTATCCAATCAAATCTGCTTGATTAGTTTATTTTTAGATGATAATTTCATTTTAAGTCAGATTCAGTAATCTATAAACTTAGCCAATTTAGAATAATATTCTCGGCATATTCAGTTAAAATAGATTCTGGATGAAATTGGACTCCTTCCAAAAAATGTTCTTTATTTCTGATTCCCATAATATATCCTTTTTCATCAATGGCGGTAATTTCAAGAGGTTCTATAATTGTTTTTTTATCAATTATTAGTGAATGATAACGCATAGCATTAAAATTTTGAGGAATATTTTTGAAAATAGATTTACCATCGTGCGATATTTTGCTTGTTTTACCATGCATTAAATAATCAGATGTTTTAACAGTTGCTCCAAAACAAATTCCAATTGCTTGGTGTCCTAAACAAACTCCTAAAATAGGAATCTTATTGTAATAATTTTTAATAATATCCAGAGTTACTTTTGAATTTTCAGGTTTGCCAGGTCCTGGAGAAAGCAAAATTTTTGTAGGATTGATTTTGAGAACATCTTTAATTCCAATTTCATCGTTTCTTTTAACAACGATATTTTTATTAAACTTACCGACAAGTTGAACCAAATTAAATGTAAAAGAATCATAATTATCAATTATTAGAATTCTCATTTCAATTGAAATTTATGGATTAACAATACAATTTTAATATATTAAATTCGCAATTAAAATTAAGGATTAAAAATGAATAAAATTACTCTTATAATTCTATTCTTACTTTTATTTCAGATTGAAAATTTTTCTCAAATAAATCAGCAATCAGAGGAATTAGAGATATTTCTGATTGATGCATTTTGTAAACCTGATTCAAATGAGATTTTTATCTTAAGTTATTACTCAAGTTTTCCAGTTAAATCTAAAGTAGTTCTTCAGAATAAATATGAATTTCAAGTTAGTAATGAACTTGTTGAATTGCACAAAATCAGAATTGATTTAAGTAAATTAAAATTTGATAATAAACAGGTTGAATTTGTAATAATTTCAACTGATTCTGCAGGTATAGAATATCAGTCGGAAAAATTTGATTTCGATTTACCTTTTGAACCTGAGATAAAAGATGGGTCTAATTTATATACTTTAGGATTGTTCGTTATTTCAGTTCTTTTAGTTCCTAATCCTGGCTTATCGGCTCAGAACAACAAGTTTGAGTGGAGTTTAACTAAAGAAATTCCTCTAATATCTTTTAGAAAAGGATTTAATTATGCATCTTCTTTTTTCTCATTTGAATTATCATACCTGAATAATTATGAAAATAATTTCATATACAGAATTGGATATAAAAGTTTATGGGAAGTTAAATCAATTGAATTTATATCAGCTGGAATAAGTGGTTTTTCGGACTTTAGAAAAAAATCAGGAATTGCTACAGAGATGTCAATCGGATACTTCAAATTTTTAGAGACTTTTACAATTTACACAAGATATCGTTATAACTACATTTTCTCATCAAACTATGGAGTTCACGAATTTTATGTTGGTTTTTATTCAGGATTTTTAACAATTTATTTATAATCATTTTGAATGATTTTAATCCAATTTTTGTTTTGATTTAAAAATTTTATAAGTGATGAAAATACTTTTAATTCTAATATTATTTTCAGAATACTTGCTTTCTCAAACTGGTGGTATTCAGGGTAAGGTTACAGATGGGATTAATCCTATACCATCAGTTAATATATTTTTGATAGGAACTGGAATAGGTACATCAACTGATAAAAATGGATTTTATACCTTAAAGAATATTCCTTTTGGTAATTATGAGATCAAATTCAGTTCAATTGGATACGAAAGTTTATCAAAAAATGTTTCTATTACTACTAATAAAATAGTTGAACTAAATGTAATTTTAAAATCAACTATTATTGAATTTCAAAGTGTAGAAGTAATAGCTGGTAAATTCCAAGAACAGAGTGATACACGAACAAGCCTTTTAGATGTTGACCCGCGTTCTGCAAAATTTTTACCTGGTGCAACTGAAGATGTTTTTAGGACTTTACAAGCATTACCAGGTGTAGTAGCACCAAACGATTTTTCATCTCAACTTATTATTAGGGGAAGTGGACCTGATCAAAATTTAATTGTGATGGATGATGTAGAAATTTTCAACCCATATAGATTGTATGGAGTTATAAGTATGTTCAATCCAGACGCTGTTGAAGAGGTAAACTTAATTTCTGGTGGGTTTCCTGTAAAATATGGTGATAGATTATCAGCCGTTCTGGATGTAATAAATCGTGAAGGTGACAACTCTAAAAATTTAAAAGGAATGATAAACACCTCTATTGCTGATGCTAATTTAGTTTTAGAAGGTAAGAATCCTTTTAATATAAATGGAAGCTGGTTATTTAATTCAAGAAGAACTTACTACGATTTAATAATCGAACCATTTGTAAAAAGTGCTAATTTAGTTGATGAGAATACAAGTTTTCCTAACTTTTATGATTTTCAAACTAAAATCGTTTTCGGTCCTTTTAGTGGTCACAAATTTTTAATTAATGGTATTATATCCCGAGATGGTGTTAATGTAATCAGTGGTAAAAAAAGAAAAACTGCTGATAGTGTTGGTGTTTATAATGTTACAAAAAATCAAGTTGCTTCATTTGCTTGGCATTATACTTCATCAAAGAAATTTTTTAATAAATTCATTCTTTCTTATTACACTAATTTTGGCGATACAGATTTTGATTCACAAATACTTGACCCAACTTTAAACCGTAGTGCATTTGAAAATGTTTTACCAGATACAGTTAAACCATACTTGCTAAATTTCAAGTTTGATGGTGGGTTTAATTATCAAAAAATTTCTATTGATAATAAATCAACTTATCTGTGGAATGAAAATATTTTCGAGGCTGGTGCTGGTATTGATTTTATGGAAACCACTGTTAAGTTTAATTTTGAATTTGATGAGCAACTAAAAGCATTATTTGCAGCGAATCCTCAATTTCGTTCCTCGTTAAATGATTTAAAAGATATTAAAAATTATTACAGACTCAGATTTTATATTCAAAACAATTTCAAATTAGCGAATAATTTTAACATCAATCCAGGATTAAGGTTAGACCACTTCTATCTTTTAGAAAAATCTTATTTATCGCCACGAATTTCTCTTTCTTATGCAATCAATGAAATAACTACATTAAGAGCCTCAAGTGGTATCTTTTATCAATCTCCAGGTTACGAAAAATTTTTCGATCAAAATGTTCTCTTTGATTTAGATAAAAAATTCACAAAATCCCTGAATGCTGAAAAAGCTATTCATTATGTTCTGGGAATTGAAAGATGGATTGATGAACAATGGAATTTAAGAATTGAAACTTACTACAAAAAGTTTGAAGATTTAATTACTCCTAAAATCGTTAAAGGAACTAAGTTTTTTTCAGAATTAATTCCCGAACGAGATCCAAAACTAGTTACAAGCTGGACGAGACCTGTTCCAATTTTGGGCGACTCAGTAACTCAAATTCCTATAAATAATTCTTATGGTAACGCTTACGGTCTTGAAATTTTATTGTCAAAAAAATATTCATCATCTTCTTCTAAATTAACTGGCTGGGTAGCATACACTTTAGCATATGCTAATCGATATGAAAATGGTATTAAATATCCATTTAGATTTGATCAAAGACATACATTCAATCTTGTTCTAAATTATGAGTTTAATGATTGGTTTTATGTCGGTTTAAGATGGCAATACGGTTCAGGTTTTCCATTAAGTATTCCAGGTGGCGTTAAACCCCGTGTTATTTATGTAGATACGAATGGCGATGGAATTTTGGATACTCCTATAATTGCAACACGAAAAAAATTATCTAATCCTAATGCAGAAGGAGATGTTATATTCAATATAGATTTCAATAATCAAAAATTTAACGCTAGAAAACCTTCTTATCATCGTTTAGATGTAAGATTTAACTTTCTTACTAAATTTTGGGGATTAAACTGGACATTCTATTTAGATGTTATAAACATTTATAACAGAAAAAATGTTGTAGGCTATGACTATTTTATTAACGAAGATTTAACAATTGGTAGAGAACCTAATAATATGTTCCCGATACTACCAACCTTAGGAATTTCAGTTAGATTTTAGTATTATTAAATTGCAAAAAAAAATCGACGAATGTTTAAATCTCTTTTACTCTGGTTATTAGCATTGATTATAACTGTTGGTTCATCTGTTTTTCAACGATTTACTGGTCCAACTTATCCAGTAAGCGGTAATAAAACAATCAACAATATTCAGTTTGAATATAATTTGCCTCGTTCTCATTCAACTTCCAGAGATTGTATGATTTCCTTAAAAATCTTAAATAAAAAAGATGCAAACATTTTAGCCTTTTTAGAATGGAAAAGATATAAGCTAAATGAAGAATGGAAAATAAATGAAATGAAATATGAGAATGGAACATTTACTTCATATCTTCCTAAACAGCCCTCTGCTGGTAAGCTTGAATATTCTTTAAAAATAAATTTAGACAATAGAATTTTCTATATTCCTGATGAAAATGTAATTATTCGTTTTAAGAATGATGTTCCACATTATTTCCTAATTCCACATATAATTTTCATTTTCTTAGGAATGTTTTTTTCTACAAGAGCGGGACTTGAATATTTCAATCAGAAAAACTTCAAAAAATTTCTCGTTCCTACTTTAATCTTTTTAATTCTTGGTGGTTTAATTTTCGGACCTATCGTTCAGAAATTTGCGTTTGATGCATACTGGACGGGAATACCATTCGGATACGATTTAACAGATAATAAAACTTTTTTAGCTGTTGTTTTATGGTTGATCCCTGTTTTTTATAGAAACAAGCCAGAGAAATTATCTAAATCAGTTATTGTTGCAGCAATTACGACATTTATAGTTTTTCTTATTCCTCATAGTTTATTTGGAAGCGAGCTTGATTACACAACTAACAAGAAAATAAACGAGTTTTGATACAAACACTTACAAATTACAATTATTTTGAAGAGCAAGTTTTTACTGTATCTCAATTAACACAGTCAATAAAATTTGTTTTAGAGCAAACATTTGAAAACATTTCAATAGTTGGAGAGATATCTAATTTTAAATCATATTCTTCAGGTCATTGGTATTTCAACCTTAAAGATGAAAATGCAGTTATTGCTTGCGTGATGTGGCGTGGAATAAATAACTATGTTTTCTTTCAACCTCAAGATGGTATGAAAGTAATATTAACTGGCAGAGTAACCGTTTATCCACCCAGAGGCAATTATCAATTCGATGCACGTATTATGAAGCCCGCTGGTGAAGGTGAATTACAAGCAGCTTTTGAAAGGTTAAAACGAAAATTAAGTCAAGAAGGATTGTTCGACCCAATTCATAAAAAGCCTATCCCCTCTTTTCCAAAAACTATTGGATTAGTTACTTCTATTGATGGTGCCGCTTTAAGAGATATGATTTCTGTTGCTAACAGACGATATCCATTAGTCGAAATAATTCTTGCACCCTGTAAAGTTCAAGGAGCAGGGAGTGCTGAAGAAATTGTTGAAAGTATTAAACTTTTGAATAAACAAAAAAACATTGATGTAATTATTGTTGCACGTGGTGGTGGCTCGATTGAAGACCTCTGGTCCTTTAATGAAGAGATTGTTGCAAGAGCAATTTTTAATTCCAGTATTCCTATTATTACTGGAATTGGTCATGAAATTGATTTTACAATTGCAGATTTCGTTGCTGATTTAAGAGCACCAACACCTTCGGCAGCAATGGAATTGGCTACACCAGATTTGAGCAAAATTGAAGAAAATATTAAAATTAATTTGTTGAACAATTTACAAACCATTTTGAAAAATTATCAGAAAAACTCTAAAAAATTATTCGATGTTACTAATTCTTACTTTTATAGATATCCTTATGATAAAATTAGATTTTTTCAACAGACAATTGATAATAATATTTCCCGGTCAATTCAATCAATTGATAAAAAGTTTTACAACTCGGATTTAAGACTAAAAAAACTTTACTATAATTTGAAAATTTTCGATTTTAATAATATGTTAAAACGCGGATTTACTTTAATTTTACAAAACAATAAATTTGTTAAAAGAAAGGAAAATCTTAACTTAAACAAAACTTTTTCTATTAAGTTTTTTGATGGTGAAATAAAAATTAACTAATACATCTTATAATGAGTAAATCAAAATCAAATAATTCTTTTGAAGATAAATTGAAAAGGTTGGAGGAAATTACTGAATTGTTAGAATCAGATTCTACTTCTCTGGAAGACTCGATCAAACTATTCGAAGAGAGTGTAAAAATTTCTAAAGAATGTATTTCTATTTTAGAATCAGCTGAACTAAAAATTAAAAATTTAAAGAACGAATTGAAGGAATTATCAATTAAGGAATTAAGTAACAATGAATAACGAACAAACAAAAGAGAACTTCGAGAACAAATACAAAGTTTTATCGAAAGTTAATTATCCCTCAGATATAAAAAATCTTGATATTTCAGAATTAAAAATTCTTTGTCAGGATATTAGGGAGTATTTAATTGACACAATATCCGAGATAGGTGGTCATTTTGGAGGTGGACTTGGCGCAGTCGAATTAACCGTTGCTGTCCATAAAGTTTTCAATACTCCTTATGATTTAATCGTTTGGGATACAGGTCATCAAGCTTATCCTCATAAAATTCTTACAGGGCGAAAAGAGGCATTAAAAAGAATTCGTCAGCTTGGTGGTATAAGTGGATTTCTAAAACGTTCAGAAAGCGAATATGATGCATTTGGAGCCGGTCACGCAACAACTTCAATATCTGCAGCACTTGGAATGGCAGTTGGTAGAGATATCAACAATGAACCTGATAGAAAGGTAGTTGCTATTATTGGTGATGGTGCTATGACAGGTGGAATGGCTTATGAAGCAATGAACAATTCAGGCATTATCAAATCTGATTTGATTGTGATCTTGAATGATAACAATATGTCTATTGCGCCCAATGTCTGGCAAATATCAAATTATTTTACTGAAATGATTTCGCATCCAGATTACAATAAGTTCAAGGGTCAAATATGGGATTTAACCGGAAAACTTGATCATTTTGGAGATAGATTAAGAAAAATTGCTGCTCGTTTAGAAAGTGGTATTAAAGCAGTTATTACCCCAGGAATGTTATTTGAAGCTTTAGGATTCAGATATTTTGGTCCAATTAATGGTCATAACTTAAGTAAAGTTATTAGAATACTTGAACATTGCAAAAATTTAAAAGGTCCTATTTTAATTCATGCAATTACTGAAAAAGGTAAGGGATATAAACCAGCTGAAGGACATGTTCAAAGATTACACGCCTCTACACCTTTCGACAAAGTTACGGGTATTGCTTACAAGAAACCAAACGCTCCAAAGCCTTACACCACAATTTTTGGAAATGCTTTGGTGGAGATTGTAAGAGAGAATCCTAAAGTTGTTGGAATTACGGCTGCAATGCCAGATGGAACGGGATTAGACATTTTGCAAAAAGAATTTCCTAAAAATTATTTTGATGTTGGAATTGCTGAAGAACACGGAGTTACATTTGCTGCCGGATTAGCTACTCAAGGAATTATACCAGTTGTTGCAATTTATTCTACATTCTTACAAAGAGCATTTGATCAAATTATTCACGATGTTGCATTACAAAAATTACATGTCGTATTCGTTTTAGATAGAGCTGGACTTGTAGGTGCCGACGGTCCCACTCATCACGGTGCTTTTGATTTATCATATCTAAGATTTATTCCAGGAATGGTGATTATGGCGCCAAAAGATGAAGCAGAACTTAGAAATATGCTTTATACAGCAATCAACTACAAAAAAGGACCCATTGCATTAAGATATCCGCGTGGATCTGCTTTGGGTGTTCCGTTAAAAGAAGGTTTTGAATCCATTCCTATAGGTAAAGCAGAAGTGATTTCAGATGGCGATGATGTGGCTTTATTAGCTATTGGCTCAATGGTCAATTATTCCACTAAAGCTGCTAAACTTCTCTCTGACGAAAATATCTCTGCAAAGGTTGTAAATATGCGATTTGTAAAACCATTAGATACTGATTTGTTAGATGAAATTGCTTCTAAGTATGAGAAAATAGTTACTCTTGAGGAAAACTCTTTAATTGGTGGTTTTGGTTCCGGTATTCTGGAGTATTTTTCTGGTAAAAATTATAAGAACGAAATATTAAGAATTGGGTTACCTGATAAGTTTGTTGACCATGGCACGCAGGAAGAGCTTCATCATTTGTTAGGAATTGATCCACAAGGAATTAAAGAAAAAGTTATTTCTTTTATTCACACCTATCAAAATCAATAGCAGGTATTTATAATGGAAAAAGTAAAATTAGGAGTTATTGGTTTAGGTTCAATTGCTCAGTTGATCCACATACCTAATATAGTTAAACAAAATAATATAGTTCTTTCTGCAGTCTCGGAAGTCAAAAAAAACAGATTGAATTTAATTGCTGAGAAATTTTCTATTCAGAATAGATACACTGACTATCGTCAAATGTTGGAAGAGCAAGAATTGGATGCTGTAATTATTGCAACTCCAACAAACACTCATAAAGAAATTGCTATAAATTGTTTATCTGCGGGTAAAGATGTATTAGTTGAAAAACCACTTGCACGAACTTACGCTGAAGCAAAAGAAATTGTAGATGCTGCAAAAAAACATAAAAAAATTTTAATGGTAGGAATGAATTTAAGATACAGGCCTGACACTATGCTTCTGCGAAGTATTATAAACTCCTCAGAAATTGGTGACCCGTTCTATGTTAAATGTGGTTGGATTAGAAGTCAAAGTTCACTTGAAAAATGGTTTACACAAAAAGATATTGCTGGTGGTGGAGTAATAATTGATTTAGGAATTCATTTATTAGACCTTGCTTTATGGTCAATGAGTTTTCCTGAAGTAAGTTCGGTTTCTTGTAAAAACTTTTATCATCAGAATAAGGAAGTTGAAGATACTTCAATTAGTTTTATAAAATTTAAAGATGGTTCTTTAGTAAATATCGAAGTAAGCTGGACTTTAATAACAAGCAAAGATAGTTTTTATTTAAATGTATTTGGAACAAAAGGTAGCGCAAGTTTAAGCCCGCTTCATGTGGTAAAGAAAATTGATAATGAAATTATTGACCTTTTGCCATCTCAATCAGAAAATCCAACAACATTATTTAAAAAATCTTACGTTAATGAATTAAAAAGCTTTATCGGAGCTGTCCTGGGCTTAAATCCAGTTATATCCCCCGGTGAAGATGCACTTAAAAGACTTAAAATTATTGAAGCAATGTATCAATCATCAATCAAAAATAAAGAGATAGAGTTGTAATATGGCAAAAATACTTTTAGTTGATGATGAAGCTGATATTCTTGAATTTTTAAGATATAACCTTGAAAAAGAAGGTTATACAATTACTACCGCACTCAATGGTAAAGAAGCATTAGATAAATTGACTGAAGATACAGATTTAGTGATTTTAGATATTATGATGCCTGTTCTTGATGGATTTCAGGTTCTTGAAAGAATGAAAAAAGATCAAAGATTTAAAGAAATTCCTGTAATTTTTCTTACTGCAAAAAATGGTGAGATACACGAAATTAATGCTTTAGAGCAAGGGGCTATTGATTATATTCAAAAACCTGTTTCTCCCAAAAAACTTTTGGCAAGAGTTAAATCAAATATTAAGAAATCGGACTCAAAATCTCCCAAAGATAAATATCCACTAAAAATCGTTTTTGGACCTATTACCATCGATAAAGAAGCATACAAAGTTTTTATTGATAATCAAGAAATTTATTTCCCAAGAAAAGAATTCGAACTACTTTATTTTTTAATCAATAATCCTGAAAAAGTTTTTAACAGAGAATTTTTGTTAAGGGAAATCTGGGGTAGTGATATTTTTGTAGTGGAAAGAACAGTTGATGTTCATATAAGAAAAATTAGAGAAAAATTAGGTGAGTATGCCGACTTAATAGAAACTATTAAAGGCGTAGGTTACAAATTAAAAAGTGTTTGATAATCTTAAATCTTTCCTCAGAATATTTCGATTTTACTTAAAGGAATACATTATTTCTATTCTCTTTACAGTTTTCATAATGATACTTATCTATTTTAATATCATTTCTCTTACGCTTTTCTTTATACTTCTAATAATATCTAATGGAGTGATTTTTTATCAGATTAACAAAAAAAGAGAAAATGAATTGACAGATATTGTGAAGATTATTGATAACATTAGAGAAAATAAATATCAGAATTCTAATGAGATTTTACTTAAAAGCAACTTAAATAAACTTGAAAACTCAATTAAAAAGATGTTTGAAAAATCAAAGAATGATATTGAATATATGAAAAAGTTACAGAGGGTTAGATCAGAATTCATTGGAAATGTTTCTCACGAATTAAGAACACCAATTTTTGCAATTCAAGGTTATATTGAAACATTGCTGAGTGGAGCTATTGACGATCCAAATGTTAATAAAAATTTTTTAAGCAAAGCAAATCAACATACTATTAGTCTCAATAATCTACTTAATGACTTGATAAACATCTCAATGATTGAGTCTGGTGAGATGCAAATGAGTTTTAGATATTTTGAGTTGAAACCATACCTTTCAGCTATTATCGAAGAATTTAATCATCTCGCAAATGAAAAAGGAATAGAACTTAAATTATACCCTGTGCCTGATGAATTGTATGTTTTAGGTGATAAAGAAAGATTGAAACAAGTTTTTACTAATCTCATTCAGAATGCCATCAAATATACAGAAGAAGGAAAAGTTGAAATTCTTATAGAAGAGGAAAGAAAGTTTGTTAATATTATAGTTAGGGATACTGGAATTGGTATTCCTGAAAGCGACCTTGATAGAATTTTCGAGAGATTTTATCGTGTTGATAAAGCAAGATCAAGAGCTGTCGGGGGAACTGGATTAGGGCTTTCAATAGTTAAACATATCCTAGAAGCTCATAATTCAAAAATAACAGTTAAAAGTAAATTAGGAATCGGTAGCGAATTTAGCTTTAAATTGAAAAAGTAATTTTTTCATAGAAAATTATTATTCGTAAGTTATTAATTATTTTTTACTTATAAATTATCTTTCTATTTAATAATTGAAGTTGATTAAACAATTTTTGCCTTGAATCAACAACAGTTTAAGAATTATAAAATATTCTTTATTTAATGAAATATAACCTCTATATTGATAAATTTTTTGTCTAAAAGAATTACTATGAATTCTTTTACTGAAAAAAATAAGCATATAATAATCTCAATAAGTGTTTATGTAATACTTTGGATAATAACTTCTTTTTATTTAATTCATAGTATAAATGCGGATACTGTAAGTTATTTATCAATTGCAAAAAAATACTATGATGGCAATTTTAATGATGCATTAAATGCTTGTTGGGGACCTTTACTTTCGTGGTTGGTTATTCCTTCATTCTTTCTGAAAATTGAACCTCATATATTTTCAAGGATATTATTCGGGCTTTTATCTGTTATTTTATTTTTAGTTATTGATAAATTTTTCATTAAGTTAGAATTACAGCAAAGAATTCGTTGCTTTGGAGTTTATTTTTTTATTCTACCTGCAGTTTATTTTAGTTTTTATAGATTAACACCTGATTATCTCTTACTTGTTTTAACTCTTATTTACATACTAATATCATCAGAAAAAGAATTCTTTTTGAAGAGAAGATTGATATTGTATTCTTCATTTGTTGCTATGTTAATGTTTTTTACAAAAAGTTACGGGATGGTATTCTTTATTGTATTTCAAACTATTCTTCTTTTTTTTCACATTTTTGAGAATAGGAAAAATTATAAAACAATAATATTTAATTATGCTTTAAGTATTATCGTTTTCGCTTTATTAATTACGCCGTGGATTATAATGATTAGTAATAAGTACAATGCATTTACGATTTCTACATCTGGAACAATTAACATTAGAATTGTTAACCCTGAATTAAATTTTCGGCATCCAACTATTGAATCAGGATTCGCTAAACCTTCAGATAATAGTGCTGTTAGTGCTCACGATGACCCAGATATTAGTATGTATCCAGAATGGAATCCTCTTTCTAATTTAAATTATATTATTGGAATAATCTTCAAACATTTAATCAAGTTTCTTGTTTTTACTTTTCTTTTTTCGCCAATTATAATTCCATTTAATTTGTTATTAAAAAAACGAATGGATAAAAGATATTGGATAATTTTGTTAGCTGCACTAATCTATGGACTTGGTTATACACCAGTTTATGTTGAAAATAGATATATCTGGCCAAGTATGGTCTTATTAACTATTTCTGGATTATATATAATTAATTTGTTATCAGAAAAAATTCTTAATAATAATTTCAAATTTTACACTTTCTTTATTTTAACTATCATTTCATTTTTACCTTTCATTTTTTACGGATTTAATCAGCAATTAATAACAACCTCTGCTTATAATCAAGCTCATTTAATTAGTAAAGAGTTCAACATAAAGGGAAATATTGCTTCAACCAATCACTGGGGGCATTCACTTGCATTATCATACTTTTTAAATTCTAAATTTTATGGAACTGAGAAACTTTCACTAAATAATCCTCTTCTCTTGTCTAAATCTAAAAATTTTAATATAGATTATATTTTTGATTATTCCCCCGATACTATTGAAACAAATGGTCTAAAGTTTATAGGGAAAGTGGATTCGATAAGTATTTATCAGGTAATCAAAGAATAATTCTTGCAGAGAAATTTAGTTAAGTTTTAGTTACAGAAAATTTATAGAATAATTTTAATAATATTTTTATATTGAAATCAAATAATTAGTTTTACTTAAACAAAAAGTTAAAAAATGTCAGATAAAGTTTTATTAAAATTCAAATTAGTTAGTGATAAATTTTCTGATATTCCGCTTCCATCATATTCAACTGAGGGAAGTTCAGGAATGGATATTAGAGCTGCAATAAATGATAGCATAATTATAGAACCAGGGACAATTCACATAATCCCTACAAATCTTCAAGTAGAGATTCCTGAGGGCTTTGAACTTCAAATTCGTCCTCGTAGTGGATTAGCTGCAAAATATGGAATTACATTATTAAACTCTCCAGGTACAATCGATAGTGATTATAGAGGTGAGATAAAAATAATTATAACTAATCTCGGCTCTCAACCGTTTACTATCAAGCGTGGTGATAGAATTGCGCAGATGATTCTCACTAAATTCTA
>Ga0308389_1000952_pt1 | contig 20382 bp, 20 predicted proteins | sample Hotspr2Sample148_FD_202362 | JGI IMG/M metagenome (GOLD analysis project Ga0308389, IMG submission 202362) | Hot spring phototrophic mat microbial communities from Mushroom Spring, Yellowstone National Park, Wyoming, United States - 20040719_148 ... | reverse complement strand
AAAATGATTTTAAAGGAACTTGCTGAAGAGGTGGAGAGAGGATTGATTCCTTTTAACCATTTAAAGTTTTTAAGTTCTATTCGTAGAGATGAATCAGGTTGGATTGATGAGGCAATTAGAAAGCCTTATATAAAAAATGCTACAACTCTCGCTTTTAGAAAAAGACAGATGAAAAATTCTAAAGGATACTCTAAAGTTTTTTATCAATCAGAAATTGATTTTTACAGAAATCAAATTGCATTTTTATTGAATCAATCTCGTTTTCAATGAACTCCAATAAAAAATTATTCTGTTTAATTATCAGTAAAATTTTTCAAGAGAATTTCAGAATTAACAAAGATAAATTAATCACAATTGAAGATATAATTTTTCTAAAACAAAATTTATTGAATAACTTAATTGAGAATATCTCTATTTTCTCTAATGAAAATTATGTTGATATATTTGTTCTATTATCAAATGATGAAATAAACATAATCGAAGATAAATTTTTTGAAAATAAATTTAATTCATCATTCATCAAATTTGTCAAAGAGAACATTACAATTAAAGAATCATTCAGAGATAATTATAAAAACTATTTCTTTATTTATTCAGATGTTATGGGAATTTCCTCAAGATTATTAAACACTTCAATTAATTTGCTTGCTCGTGAAGAAAATATGTTAATTTTATCTAAGTCCTCAAGCAATGATGTATGTTTCATTGCAAAGAATAAGTTTGATGAAAAAATTTTTGATTTAATGTTAAATAAAAATTTATCTTATGAAGAGTTTTTGGCTTCGAGAGAAATAGATAATTTTTTTATTTACACTTTAACTGGAACATATAGAGTTAATAACTTTTCCAGTCTAAAATTATTATATTCTAGTTTATCAAATAAAGAAAGCACAGAATATTGTTCACAACAAATGCACGAGAACTTCACTAATCTTTTTATAGAATACAGGGACTATATCAAGTGAAAAAAGTCGGTATCTTTGGTGGAACCTTTGATCCAATCCATCACGGACATTTAATTACAGCCCAATCTGTTAGAGAAATTAGAAAACTTGATAAAATAATTTTCATTCCAGCATATATTTCACCGCACAAAACAAATGTAAAAACATCATCACCTGAAGACAGATTGAATATGATTAAAATCTCTATCGAAGGAGTTGATTTTTTTGAAGTTTCAGATTATGAAATTAAAAAGCACGATGTTTCTTACACTGTTGATACTTTGCGTGAGTTTAAAAAGTTTTATGATGAAATCGAATTAATTATTGGTTATGATAATATATTTAAATTCTACACTTGGAAAGAACCTGACGAAATTATGAAACTTGCAAAAGTATTAGTATTGAAAAGGAAATCTTCTCAACCAATTGAATTTATTGATAAATATGTAAAGCAGGCTACTTTCGTTCAAACCAGAGGAATTGAAATTAGCGCTACTGATATTCGTCATCGAGTTCATCAAGGTTTACCAATCCATTATCTTGTGCCTAAAGCAGTTGAGCAATATATCATTGAACATAAACTATATAAGGAGGAAATTTGAAAATTCTTGTAACTGGTGGAGCTGGATTTATTGCTTCACATATAACTGATGCGTTCATTAACGAAGGACACGATGTAGTTGTTCTTGACGACTTATCTTCTGGATTTGAGAAAAATGTAAATCCAAAAGCAAAGCTTATAATTGGTGATATTTGTGATAAAGAATTAGTTGAAAAACTCTTTAAAGATGAAAGATTTGATGTTGTTAATCATCACGCTGCACAGATGGATGTTAGAAGGTCTGTTAAAGATCCAACATTTGATGCTAATACTAATATAATTGGAACCATTAATCTTCTTCAAAACTCAATTAAATATAACACTAAAAAATTTATGTTTGCTTCTACTGGTGGTGCAGTTTATGGCGAACAACTTTACTTCCCTGCTGATGAAGATCATCCAACTCAACCACGCTCGCCATACGGAATTTCAAAACTTGCAGTTGAAAAATATTTATACTTTTACAATGCTGAATATGGATTGAATTTTACTGTACTTCGTTATGCTAATATTTACGGACCCAGACAGAATCCTTTTGGCGAGGCTGGAGTAGTTGCAATTTTTACAACAAAATTATTGAATGATGAGCAGCCAGTAATTAATGGCTCTGGCGAGCAAACTCGCGATTATGTTTATGTTGGTGATGTGGTTAAAGCAAATCTTTTAACTCTCAATGACAATGCAAATGAAATTTATAATGTTGGAACTGGTATTGAAACAAATGTTAATCAATTATTCCATAAACTGAATTCAATAATAAATGCTAATAAAGAAGAAAAGCACGGACCGGCAGCTCCGGGTGAGCAAATGAGAAGTGTAATTTCGTCTGAAAAACTATTTAATAAATTTGCATGGAAACCTTCGACAAATTTAGATGAAGGACTAAAAATTACTGTTGATTTTTTTAGAAATAATTTACACTGAAATGATTGATAAATCTTTATTAGAAAAATTATTATCTGGTGATAGGCGTTCAATTGCAAGAGCAATTTCATTTATTGAATTAGATAATAAATTAACCTCAGAATACCTAAAGGAATTGTATCATAAAGTCGGTAATGCTTATCGAATTGGTATAACTGGTCCCCCAGGTGCTGGTAAAAGTACAATTACAAATCAACTTACTAAACTTTATAGAAAACAAAATAAAAAAGTTGGAATAATTGCAGTTGATCCAACTTCTCCTTTTACTGGAGGAGCACTCCTTGGCGACCGTGTAAGGATGAATGATATTGGTATGGACTCTGGCGTTTTTATTAGAAGTATGGCAACTCGTGGTAGCCACGGAGGATTATCTAAAAAAGCTATAGATGCTGCAGATATACTTGATGCCGCTGGGTTTGATATTATCATTCTTGAAACAGTTGGTGTTGGTCAATCGGAACTTGACATTGCTCAAGCATCTGATACTACTATTGTTGTTCTCGTTCCTGAAAGCGGTGACTCCGTTCAAGCTATGAAAGCCGGTTTGATGGAAATTGCTGACATCTTCGTTCTAAATAAATGTGATAGACCCGGTTCTCAACAAGCTTACACAGCTCTTCAAACAATTTTAATGATTAAAGAACATGACGAAAATTCTTGGCTACCTAAAATTATTAAGTCTATTGCCTCTGAAAATAAAGGTATCGTTGATATTGTAGAAGAAATTGAAAAACACAAATCATTTCAAATTGAAAAAAATCTCTTTCAAATTAAAAGACAAAATCAAGCCAAAATTAGAATTAAAGAAATTGTAGAAAACAAGTTGAAAGAAAAACTTTGGAGTAGTCAGACGGAAAATTTATTAAATTCGTCTATTAAAAAAGTTGTTTTAGGAAGTTCTTCTCCTTATCATATTGCTGAGGATATTTTAAATCAGTTTGTGAACAATAATTAAAGCAATAATGTTTTTATTTTCATTATAATAGTTTTCAAATAATTCAAAATTAAGTATCAAACTAATTTATTCATTTCAAAGATATTTTTAGGTTCACGATGGCAAAACAATTTTTACTAGAATTTACAGAAAACCAAAAACTAATAAGAGAAACTTTACGAGAGTTTGCTGAAAAAAACATAAAACCAGTCATTATGGAATTAGATGAAGAACAAAAATTCCCTTTTGACATAATGCATCAACTTGGCGAACTTGGTTTTATGGGAATTTTAGTTCCTGAAGAATATGGTGGAGCGGGACTTGGTTATATTGAATATGCATTGATTATTGAAGAGCTTGCTAAAGTAGATCCTTCAATTGCTCTTGGCGTTGCTGCTCATAACGGGCTTTGTACCAATCATATCAATCTTTTTGGAAATGAATATCAAAAGAAAAAATACTTATACGACCTTGCAACAGGTAAAAAAATCGGTGCTTGGGGATTAACTGAATCTGTTTCTGGAAGTGACGCTTCAGGATTAAAGAGTTATGCACTTAAAGAAGGTGATTATTGGATTTTAAATGGTAGCAAACAATTTACTACTCACGGCTCCGTAGGCGATATTTATGTTGTTATGGCAATTACTAACAAAGAAGCTGGTAAAAAAGGAATATCAGCATTTATTCTTGAAAAAGGATTTGAAGGTTTAATTATTGGAAAGAAAGAAAATAAACTTGGAATGCGTGCAAGCGATACTACTCAATTGGCTTTTGAAAATTGTAAGATACCAAAAGAAAATTTGTTAGGTGAAAAAGGAATGGGTTTTATAAATTCGATGCAGGTTCTTGAAGGAGGAAGAATTTCTATTGCTGCCTTAAGCGTTGGACTTGCCCAGGGCTGTCTCGATGCTTGTTTGAAATACACTAATGAACGAAAACAATTTGGTAAATTTTTATCAGAATTTCAAGCTATTCAATTTAAGCTCGCTGAGATGCACACAAATATAGAAGCTGCGAGGATGTTAACTTATCGTGCTGCTTGGATGAAGGATAACCGTATCCCAATTAATAAAGAGGCTGCTGAAGCAAAACTTTTTGCAAGTGAAATTGCGGAGAAAGCAGCAAGTGAAGCTGTTCAGATTTTTGGTGGTTACGGTTATATTAAAGAATATCCAGTTGAAAAATTTTATCGTGATGTGAAACTACTGACTATCGGTGAAGGGACATCCGAAATTCAAAGAATTGTAATTGCAAAAGATTTGTTAAAGAATTAAGTCATTATTAAACCACAGATATCACAGATTATCTCAGATTATTTGTGAAAATCTGTGTTAATCTGTGGTTAAAAATTATATGGTAGAATTAAACAAAATTAGCTATGACATAATCGGATGCGCTTATCGGGTACATTCTAAATTAGGTCCTGGTTTACTAGAATCTACTTATCAAGTTTGTCTTGAATATGAACTGAAAAAGATGGGATATAATGTAGAAGTTGAGAAAGCGTTACCAATTATTTATGAAGATGTTAAACTGGATGCTGGTTACAGGATTGATTTAATAGTAAATAAAAGTGTGATTGTCGAGTTGAAATCTGTTGAAGCTATTAACGACTTGCATATAGCACAGCTACTAACATATCTGAAATTATCTAATATCAAGCTTGGTCTCTTAATAAATTTTAATGTAAAAGATCTTAAACAAGGTATTAAGAGATTTGTACTTTGAATAATTCAACCACAGATAGCACAGATTATCTCAGATTTTTTGTGTAAATCTGTGTTAATCTGTGGTTTAAAATTAATCGGATGAAATATGAAAAAAATCGGAACAGAAATTAAAGAATCAGAAGCTTCATTGAAGCGGGAAGATTATCATAAAGAACTTCTTCGTAAGATTGAAGCAATTAAAGAAAAAGTCAAAGAAGGCGGTGGAAAAGCTGCAATCGAAAAACACAAAGCCAAAGGAAAATTAACTGCACGCGAAAGAATTAATTTGCTTGTTGATAATCCAGACGATTTCTTTGAATTTAGCACTCTAGCTGCTTATGGAATGTATGAAGAATTCGGTGGTGCGCCATCATCAGGAACTATTTATGGAATTGGAAAAATTCATAATAGACTTTGTGTTATTGTAGCTAATGATGCAACTGTAAAAGCCGGTGCTTGGTTTCCCATAACGGCAAAAAAAAATCTACGTGCACAAGAAATTGCAATGGAAAATCGACTTCCAATAATTTATCTTGTCGATAGTGCTGGAGTATTCCTTCCATTGCAAGATGAAATATTTCCTGATAAAGAACATTTCGGAAGAATCTTTCGTAACAATGCTAAAATGTCCTCAATGGGAATTCCACAAATTGCTGCAATTATGGGACCTTGCGTTGCTGGCGGTGCTTATCTTCCAATTATGTCTGATGAAGCACTTATTGTTGAAGGCGAAGGCTCTGTTTTTCTTGCTGGCTCTCACCTTGTCAGAGCTGCTATTGGTGAAGTTATTGATAATGAATCTCTCGGCGGAGCAAGAGTTCAATCAAACATTTCTGGTGTTACTGATTACATAATTAAAAATGATCAAGAATGTATTTCACAGATCAGGAGTATCGTTTCCAAATTAGGTAATTATCCAAAAGCAGGCTTTAATAGAATTGAATCAAATCCGCCCAAATTTGAACCAAAAGAAATTTATTCTTTACTACCTGAAGATACTCTCAAACCATATGATATGTATGAAGTAATTGCTCGTTTAGTTGATAATTCAGAAATTGATGAATACAAGGCTGGATATGGAAAAACAATTATCACTGCTTATGCAAGAATTGATGGCTGGGCTGTTGGAATTGTTGCTAATCAAAGAACTGTTGTTAAAACTGAACAGGGGGAAATGCAAATCGGTGGTGTTATTTATTCTGACTCTGCTGATAAAGCAACTCGATTTATTATGAATTGTAATCAGAAAAAAATTCCTTTAGTGTTCCTTCAAGATGTTACTGGATTTATGGTCGGAAGCAAAGCTGAACATGGCGGAATTATCAAAGATGGTGCTAAAATGGTAAATGCAGTTGCTAATTCAGTTGTACCTAAAATAACCATCATTGTTGGAAATAGTTTTGGAGCTGGAAATTATGCAATGTGCGGGAAAGCCTATGACCCCAGATTCATATTTGCCTTTCCAAATGCAAAAATCGCTGTTATGGGTGGAAATCAGGCAAGCAGTGTTTTGCTTGATATTAAACTTAAACAAGAAGAAAAAAGTGGTCACAAATTAAGTGATGAAGATAAGAGAAAAATCCTTAACGACATATTAAAATCTTATGATGAGAAAAGTAATCCTATTTATGCTTCTGCAAGATTATGGGTCGACGAAATAATCGATCCAATAAAGACTCGTCAATGGATCTCTCTTTGCATTGAAGCAGCTAATCATAATCCTGAATTACCAAAGTTTAATCCTGGAGTTTTACAAACTTAGTTTTGCAATTTATTAACGCTTAATGTTGAATTAAGAGACTGATGAATTCTGATTTTTTGATTAGAGATTTTTGAATCTTTATTATGAATTTTGAATGTTGAGTGTTATACTATGAATTTTGGATTTATTGATTTGAGATTTTTAGATTTTTAATTATAAATTGTAAATTATAAATTGTTCATGGTATTCGATTAGCGTAGCGTATCTATAACACAAAAATGTTTGTTTGATCGATACATTTCTCGCTTGCTCGAAATTACTTGAAATCCAGAATGTCACTCTTAGTTCGAGTAGCGCAGCATATCAAGAACATAGAGTTATAAATAATTTATATAAAGACAAGATGTTTATAGAAAAAATCATAACAAGAAAATTAAAGTTTTGTCAAGACGATATGTTGTTATTTTGTTAAATGCAAAGTCTTCAAAGTATGCAAAAAGAACTCAAAGAATTTTATAATTTCAAATCAGTCAGATCAGTGTTATCAGCATATAAATAAAATCTAACCACAAATAGCACAGATTAACACAAACAAAAGCTTCAATCTCGATATATCAGTTACATTAGTGATAAATGTTTAATGTTATGTTATGAATTATTTCAACTAATCTTAAAGGTCAGTCTATTCAGTATTTTTTTCATTTGATTAATTTTCTAAAGTTTTATAACAAAAAATTAATCGAACGTAAAAGGAATTTACTCTTTATGATAAGCTATACTGGAACCTACCCAGGTTTTATTTTTATTAAAATCAACGCCCATCATTTTACCTTTACTTGTTCGTATTAAGTTTAAAACAAGCTCAGGTTTTGAAGCATTCTCTTCCCATATAAACATCATTCTAATTTCTACTTTGGAAAAATCATCTGGTGTCTTAATTACAGGTGCATATTCAACTTTTTTCTGAAGAATATAATTATCTCTGTCAGTAATTGAATCAAGTTTCTCTTTTTGGACATCTACATCAACTCCTAAACCAGCAAATGAAAAAAGTGGTTTAAGAACAAACATAGATAAATCATCTGGGTAATTATCAAGTTGATTAAGATAATAGCATTCAGGAACATATTTACCTTTTAATTGAGGAAGCGAGAATTTACTTATCCTAAAAAACCAATTTGGATGCCCAACCCAGTGAACATCAACATCATCAAGTAAACTATAATTTGATTGAATGTTTTTTCTAATAAGTTCATCAAATATCACACGATTATAAATTCTTTTTATGGGTATTTCTTTTGAATCAGATTTGTAGCACAAACTTCTTCCTCTTTTAATAACATCAGTAATGCAGACTGACTTGATTCCACAAAGCTCCTCCATAGCAGCAAAATCAATTCTTGTTTTCTGAGACTCAGGTTGAATTTCCAAAAGTATAACATTTTCTGGATTTTCAGAACCAATTATAATTTCTCTTAATTTTTCAACATACGATGAATAATTATAATTATTGAAATAAGCAGTAAAACCATCTGGAATGTAAAAATATTTTCTTATAGCTCTATCAAGATAAATTTGATAACCATACAAAGTAGGAAAACCTTGCAATTCAATAAGTTTTGGAATGAATTTATTTTCATTTTGAGTTATAGCAAAGTCTAATGTGAGAAATATAGGGTGTTTTGTATCATTAGGGACAATTAGGTTTTCAGGAATGGCTTTTACAGAATTTTTTAGGAAATTTTCATCGCATAACTGACTAATAATATCATCACAAGCAAATAAAAGTTCTTCTTTGAATTCATCTGACAGAAACATAGGTGTTTCGCAAACCCTGAAATCAGCAGGATACTTCAAAACTGAGTTTAGGTAACTTAAAAATTCTTGATAAGTTTTTTCATTAAATTCAGAATTAAATTTCTCTCGTATTTCTTCTATCATAATTTACCCTGATTTTATGAACAATTTTTTAAGCGGTAACTGAAATAAGTTCCTCGATACTATTTCTTAAGAAAGTAGGAAGTATAGTTTGCCTTGTTTTTATGATTTTATTAGGATCTTTAAGCCATTCAATCATTTCAAAATATTTATCTTCGCTATATCTTTTTACAACATATTCTCTTCTTTCAGGTTGTCTGAAGTGATAAAGCATACTTGCTGGATCAGCCTCAGGATGGAATTGTGTTCCAACAATTTCATTTGAGATTCTAACAGCAGTAATTGCTGGATTATCCTTATTTTCTTCTTCTGGAATTTCCCAGGAAAGTATAGAAGCACCTAACTCATTCAACCTACTATAATTTGCATTAACAACTTGCCAATGTCTTATATCTGCTGCATAGAATGGATTTGATAAATCTTTAAGGATAATATCTGAATTTCCCTCTTCTGTCTTTAAAAATGGCATAATTCCAAAAGAATTTATGAACCGTTTATTAACCTCAGCAAATTGAAAGAATCTTGCCATCATTTGAAAAGAGTGACATATAAAGAAAATATATTTTTTTTTATCATTATTATTTTGATTATGTGTCCATATTTTATCTAAGAGATTAAAATACTTTTTCTCCCATTCAGTTCCTTCACCTTCAAAGGGGCTACCAGGACCACCAGAGGAGATAAAAATATCATAATCTAAATCAGGAATTACATTTTTAAATCGAGTTTCATAAACATCATAAACAATTGAGAAATCGTATAGTTCAGATATTTCTTTAACAATATCTCGAATACATCTCATACCCTCGTTGGGTTCGTTATTATAAAGGTCAATAGTAGTAACTTTAATCTGCAATTTATTCATCATCAAAAAATCCTTAATTTAATTTAAGACCGTAATGAGTTTCATCAATTATCAAATCAACAACATTTTTCAAATCCCTTGATTGTTCATAAACATCAAGTTGTCTATCAGCTCCAGTCCCCATTTCTAAAATTTTCTTAAGATAATGAGTTTCTTCACGGCAGTTAAGTATATCAACAACATCATCAACAAATTCCAGAAGTTCGTCAGCAAGTTTTTTAAATTCTACTTCTTCTTGCTTTCCAAAATCAATCAGTTTTCCGTGAATACCATAACGAGCTGCTCTCCATTTATTTTCAGATATTAAAGCTCGGCGATATAATCTAAAACCTAAGTTCTGTTTAATTAGTTTATAAAGTTTAGCAGTAATTGCTTGAATAAGAGCTGTCAAACAAATTGTTTCATCAACTCTCATTGGAACATCACAAACTCTATATTCAAGGGTATGAAAATATGGATGTACTCTAATATCCCACCAGATTTTTTTGGCATCATCTATACAATTAGTCTTGATTAAAAGATTAACAAAATTATCGTATTCAGAAAGGCTCATAAAGAAATCAGGTATTCCTGTTCTTGGAAATCTATCAAAAACTTTGCTTCTATAAGATTTAAATCCTGTATTTCTACCTAGCCAGAATGGTGAATTTGTTGAAAGTGCAAAAATATGAGGTAAGAAATATCTAGCAGCATTCATTATATGAATGGCAATGTCTCGACTATCAACACCAACATGAACGTGTAAACCAAAAATTAGGTTTGCTCTTGCAACTTGTTGCATATCATCAACTATATTTTTATATCTGGGATTAGATGTAATTCTTTGGTCTTTCCAGTGGGAGAAAGGATGAGTTCCTGCAGCAGCAATTCGAAGATTATTCTGAATTGCTAATTTAGCTAAATCAGTTCTTAATTTAGTTACTTGTTCTCTTGCATCTTTAATGTTTTTACAAACATCTGTTCCTATTTCAACAACTGATTGATGCATTTCAGGTTTAACTCTCTCTTTGAGAATTAATTTTCCGCTGTCAAGAATTTGTTCTATATGAGATCTCAATTCTCTACTAATTGGGTCAACTATCTGAAATTCCTCTTCAACACCCAAAGTAAATATTTCAGGGTTAAGCATAATTATCCCTCTTTAAATTTTTAATGGTTTATTATTTGCAAATGAATTTACAAATTGTCCCCAGGTTAAATTATTCTGACCTGGTTTATGAGCTTTAGCCCTTCTAATAGCCATATTTGCGGAGGCTTCAACAATCCATTCGAAATTTTCTGTTCCAACTGAATTGACATCTGCATCTGGGGCAGGATTGCAAAAGTCAATTGCATAAGGTATTCCATCTCTAACAGCAAGCTCTACAGTATTAAAGTCATAACCAAGAGCTACATTCAATGCGATTACAGCATCGTGAATTTTCTTTAGTAATTTTTCTTCAACAGGCTTTGGATTTCTAACATAACGTAAATGATGTGGTTGTTTTGGGTCGTATTGCATAATATGAACATCTTTTCTATCTAAACAGTAACATCTAAAATAATCAGTAAAAATAATTTCTTCCTGAAGCATCATCACTAATTGCCCTGTTTCGTTGTATGCTCTGAAAAACTCTTCAGGAGAATTAACTTTATAAACATGTTTCCAACCACCTCCAGCAAAAGGTTTAAAGTAAGCCGGAAAACCAACATAATTAAATATAGACTCCCAATCCAAAGGGTATGCAAGATTTCTAAATGATCTTTCGTTTGTATCAGGTGGATGTTGATTAGATGGTAAGATAACAGTTTTGGGAACTGAAACACCAATTTTTGTCGCTAATGAATTATTAAAAAATTTATCATCAGCAGTCCACCAGAATGGATTATTGATTACAGCTGTACCGCAAATAGCTTCGTTCTTAAGCATTGCTCTGTAAAAAGGTACATCTTGTGAAATTCTATCGATTATGACATCATAACCTAATGGCTCTGCTTGAATCACCTTATCAACTCTTAAAAACTCTGCAATAATATCTTTTTCTCCTTTAGAATTTACCCTTTCGACAAAAGCAGGTGGAAAAGTTGTTTCTTGACCAAAAAGAATTCCAATTTTTTTCATATTAACTCCTGATTATTGGTAATTTGCATTAAATAATTGTTAAAGATTTCAATCCACCAAACCTCGTTGTAACAAGTATTTTGGCGAATTTGAAAGTTCATAAGTAATATTTCTACATTTGAATTTATACTATAAAAATTTCTTCACAAAAGAAAATCATTAAAACGAGTTCTTAATTAAAAAATAATTTGTTTTATTTTACTTACTTAATGGTGACACTCTTTCAAATTTGATAAAAATTATTTGGAGCTTGAAATAATAATTTTCATCAATAAATGCTAATTAAATTTAAAGAATTTTTATCTACATGAAATCAGTATCGATTTAAAGTATAACTTTTCATAATATTTGAATAACAAGTTAGCTATAAAATAAGTATCAAAAATGTAATCAGATAATTCAATTTTCTTACTAACTTTTTAGTGAATTGTAAATTCAAGTACTTTAAATTAAAATTTTCATAATCAATATGTAAAAGAACTATGTTTGCTAAAAGACAAAACGATAATATTCAATTTCATTATTTACGATAAAAGAACTGAATGCTATAATTAACTTTTTCCTAATAAATATACTATTTTTAGAAAAGTATTTTTTGCCACATAAAATCTAATACCATAAAAAGGAAAATAATAAATGGCAAATTAACTTTTTGCATTATTCAACCTTTCAAAACCTTAGTATATAAATTATTAACTTATGTAGTAATACTCAATCACACAAATTAAACAGGAAGAAACACACCACAGATGCTCTTTAGAGCAAATATATAAATAATGTTACCAACAATGCAATTTTTTTTATGTTCAGAATTAAATTTTTTTCAATTTAATATAGAGTTAATTTAATTATTAAATTATTTTTGTAAAAAATTTATTTATTATGAGTAAAATATATTTTGATAAATTAACAGGTGCTGGAAATGATTTCATAATCATTGATGAACAGAAAAATCCATCTCTTTGCTTAAATAATGAAATTATTAAGAAACTATGTGATAGGAAATTTGGAATTGGTGCAGATGGTTTGATTATTATTAGCAAAGATGATCATTATAACTTTAGGATGCAATATTTTAATTCCAATGGATTTAAAGGAAGTTTATGTGGAAATGGATCAAGATGTGCTATATGGTATTCAAAGTTGTCTGGACTTGTTAAAGATCCTGAAGTAAAATTTATCTGTGAAAATGAATTTTATAGAGGCGAGATAATTGAAAATGAAATAATAAAATTTTATTTAAATGACCCTTTTGATATTAGATTAAATTTTGACATAGAACTAGAAAATCAAATTTTAAAAGCGTCGTTTATAAATACAGGGTCACCTCATCTTGTGATAAATATTCATGATGTTTTTAAGAAAAGAAATGATACAATTCATTATTATAAAAATTTATCTGAACTTCCAGTCATTAAATTAGGAAGAGAATTAAGATATCATAAAGAATTTGGTTCTGAAGGAACGAATGTTAATTTTTTTCAAAGTAATAATCAAGAAATAGAAATTAGAACATACGAAAGAGGTGTTGAAGACGAGACTCTTGCCTGCGGAACAGGTGCAGTTGCTGTAGCATTGATAAACTATTTTCAGAGAGATATTTCGCCTCCAATCAAAATAAAAACTTGGGGAGGCGATACATTAATTGTAAATTTCGATGTAGAAAATAAAAGGTTAAGTAATTTATCCTTAGTAGGGCCGGCAAAATTAGTTTTTACCGGCATAATAGAAATCTGAAAAAAAATTTGGAGTAATAATGTCAAAAGTAATTTTCACTGTTCAATACGAAATCAAACCAGAGAAACGAGAGGAATATCTGAATTCTATAAGGGAATTAAAGTTACTAATAAAACCTGATGGTTTGGAATCCTATTCTATTTATGAAGTTAAAGGAAAATCTAATTACTTTCAGGAAATTTATGTTTTTACATCGGAAGAGGCTTATGAAATGTATGAAGATAACATTGATGAAAGAACGAACCTTTTAATAAGTAAAATTACTGAAATGACTGTAAATCATTCTTCTAAATATCTAACTCTTGTTGAAATTCAATAATTAGTTTAAAGGGAAATAAATTGAAAATTAAAACACCGTATATTTATTTATTAGCTTTGATAATTTTAATCGCTGGATTAATTACATTATCCCGAATTCAAAAGCAAACCAAAAACGAAGAGAAAACTCTTAATCAAATGCCTGATGATGATATTCATAAAAATTTAAAGAATCATCTTGGAATGATGGAATTAAATGAAGAAACAAAAAAAGTAATTGAAGAGTATGAAAATGCATTAAAAACTAACCCAAATGATACACTCAAAATGAGAGAATATGCTGAATTTTTAGCAATGTCACATAAGATTGATCAAGCACAAGAATTATATGAAAAAATTTACAAAATTGATAATAAAAGAAAAGATGTATTATTAGCTTTAACCACAATTTATTTTAACAAAGGTGAGTTAGATAAAGCAACCGATTTTTCAAATAAGATTTTAATGCTTGATAAAAATGATTTATATGCAATTTATAATTTAGGTGTTATTGAAGCCACAAAAGAGAATTTCGACATTGCACAAAAACATTGGGAAAATATTTTGAAAGAGTCTCCTGATTCAGAGATTGGTATATTAGCAAAAAAATCTATCGAAAAAATTAAAGAAATGAGAAGAAATTAGTTTAATTTCCATTTAAATATACCTCGGACAATATTATTCTTCCTCTCTAAGATGATATTTGTTTCATAAACACTAAAAAATGTTTATATGTTTGAATACATTGGTGCAATACATATTCATTCAAAATTTTCAGATGGAACGGGTGAAATTCCTGAGATAGCAAAATATGCTAATGAAATTGGTTTGGATTATATAATTATCACAGACCACAACACTCTAAGAGGGCTTCACGAAGGATACGAGAAATGGTATAATAATACTCTTTGTCTTGTAGGTTGTGAAATAAATGATAAGAATAATAAAAACCATTACCTTGCATTTGGAATTAACGAAACTTTTTCAACTCGAACCCCTGCAAAAGAATATGTAAAAAAAATCAAACAAATTGGTGGAGTTGGAATTATAGCACATCCACACGAAAAAAGAACTCATATGCCTGAGCATCCTGCATATCCCTGGACTGAGTGGAATATTGATGATTTCGATGGTATTGAAATCTGGAATCATATGTCTGAATGGATGGAAAACCTAACTGAAGAAAATAAATATCGCTCTTTTATTCATCCATTAAAAACCATAACTGCGCCAATGCAAATAACTTTGAAATTGTGGGATGAACTAAACTTAAAAAGAAAAGTTATAGGAATTGGTGGAGTTGATGCACACGCTCATAAATATAATTTACTCGGTTTTCTTGAAGTTGAGATCTTCCCTTATAAAGTATTATTCAAATCAGTTAGAACTCATATTCTTCTTGATAAAGAATTAGAAGTTGATAATAATCCCGAAAATTTATTTCAATCAAAATGGCTTTTATATAAAAGTATTAAAGCTGGAAAATGTTTCATAGCAAATGATTATGTTGCTAATTCAAAAGGTTTTAGATTTTTTGCAGAACAGGAAGGTAAAATTTATCAGATGGGAGATTTTATTGAATCGTATAAAGATGTTTTTCTTAAAGTTTTATTACCACAAACATTTGCAAAAATTAAATTGATTCGAAATGGAATTTTAATTGATGAAATTGATGGAAATGAATATTCAAAAAAAATTGATGCACCTGGGGCTTACAGAGTTGAAATTTATAAAGATGATAGAGCTTGGATTTACTCTAATCATATTAGAATTGGAATTTAATTTTTATGGTGTGAAAATTTTATAATTATATTGAAAACAATTACAAGATTAAATTTGAACTCCTTTGAAATAAAAATTGAATCATCTTAATTTCATTATCAAAAATCAAAGAAGTTTTGTTTAAAATTTGATAATATATCTTAAAAAATACCTCTTTATTACAATAAGCATTTTTTATTCCCTATCATATTTAATCTATTCACAAACAAAAATTGATAGTTTAGAGTTTGAAAAACCTAATTTTACAAATAATAAGTTGAGCACAAATCTCGATAAACAATTAAACACATATAACCTTAACACTAATATTCGTTATATAACTTCATCAGGTAAGTTTACATTAGGATTCTCTGAGAACTTTAAATCTTCATTTATAAAGGGAATTGAAAATACAGTAAGAGATGATCATCAATTTAATTTTTTATTAACCAATAGTCTCAGCGAATTATTAGATTTTGGTCTAAGATTAAACAATTCGATTTTATCAGATAGCAGAAAGTTAGAAATCAATCAAGCATCTGTATCATCAATTAATCTATTTACCAGAGTAAAGCTAATTGATGATAAAATTATTTTATTTCCAAATTTTGGATTAACGGATAATAGACAAATAGGAGAGAAAGATAAAGGTTTTGAATATGGAATTGAAGCAAGAACTAATAAATTAAATCTATCTGATTTTAAGATTGACTCAGAATTAAAATTTAAGAACGAAGATATTGCACCAAGAAAAAATTTAATTCGTTTTAGTGGATTTAGAATTTTTAACAAGTTTGAAAGAGATATTTTCAATTTTTTCACCTTTAAATATTCTCAGAATAGAAAAGATTTCTATTTTCCTTCTGATTCACTTACCTCAAAGTTTTTCAATGTTAAGAATAATATTCAAAGCAGAACAGAAACACAATATTATGTTTCAAACAAAATTACAATTAACGAATTCATAAGAAATTTGAGTTTTGAATCGGAAGGAAAATTAAGTTTTAGAAATGTAGAACGTGAAATTAAATACAAACTAAAAGAAAATACTTCATTCTATAACTTCAATACAGGGGTTGATGAACTTCGGCTTGAAATAGATGGAACCTTAAATTACAATAGTGAAAAATTAAATAGTAATTTAAGAATTGTTCTTTCCGAAAGAGATGAAAAAAATAGAATAATACCATTTGAAGGTATGAATCAGATTATTTTTGAACAAAAAAAAGAATCTGAAGAACAGAAAAATAACACAAGCTTTTATGGAACTATTATTTTCGGAACAGATTACTCTTTATCTAAATCAGATAAGATAAATCTGAACTTTTATCAAAGTAAATTAAAATACGATACTCCCAGTTTAATAAACGATGATGATAGAGATGAAATTCTAACTTTAATAAAATTAGAGTATTCAAAAATTATAAATCCTTTTTTCTCATTTTATATAACTTCTGAGGGAAGCCAATCACATATAGTATATATTTTTGCTTCTAAAAGTTCGAACAATAATATTAACAGAGTTATAAAATTAAAAACAGGTTCAGATTTAAAGACCTCCTTTTTGAATTCGACTAATATCTTTGAGGTCTCTGCAAATTATACAAGTTATGATTTTGAGGATGTAAATTCTAATTTAAAAAGTTTTTCATATCGACAGTTCACTGCCCTTGATTCAACAAATATTATATTAAATAAACGAGTTTCCTTAAATTTTTCTGGTTACATTATGCTTTCAGAACAAGGCGATTTCAGTTGGAAATCGTTTTCTGAAAAACCTAAAAGATTTTTAAGAGAAATATTCTTTGAACCAAAATTAGTTTATAACTTTGAGAATTACTATTTTGTTTGTGGATTGAGATATTTTAATTTATCTACATTTAATTATGAAGCAAAACAAAGATTGTTTGATAGCAGCTTTTTAAGCTATGGACCTACATCAATAATTGCTATTAAAATATTTAAAGAGTTAAATTTAAATTTCATTGGTTATTATGAATTTATTAAACATTCGAATTCAAAGAGTTATCAACAAGCAAACATGAATCTGAATATTAATTGGAATTTCTGAACAATAGAATTAATTTAAGACCAAAAAAATAAGAAGTTTGGAAAACAAGTCTTTTAATTTGGAAATAGAAAGCGATCCACAAAATTTAATAACAGTTGAAGAATTCATAAACTATATTGCTGTGGAACTTAACATTCCTGAAGATAAACTCAATGGACTACTAATTTCAGTTACTGAAGCAGTAACAAACGCAATAAAGCACGGGAATAATTCTGACAAAAATAAATCAGTTTTTATTCAAGTAGATTCTAATGAAGAATTTTTAATAATAAAAGTAAAAGACCAAGGAAAAGGATTCGATCCTTTGGAAATTCCAGACCCAACTCAACCAGATAATCTTCTAAAGGATTCAGGTAGAGGAATTTATTTAATGAAGATATATATGGATGAGATTGAATTTAATCCAACCGAAAATGGCACAGAAACAATCCTCAAAATGAAACTCAAATAAAAATCACAAGGAGATTAAAATGTCAAGGAAAAAAATTTCTCTTATTGGTGGCGGCCAAATTGGTGGAGTACTGGCTCAAATTATCGCCGCAAAACAATTGGGTGATGTTGTAATGTTTGATATAGTTGAAGATCTTCCACAGGGGAAATGTCTCGATATAGCAGAAGCTTCTAGAATTGATAGTTTTGATGTAAAATTATTAGGAACTAATGATTATAAAGATATTGAAGGTTCTGATTTGGTAATAGTTACTGCTGGCTTACCGAGAAAACCTGGTATGAGTAGAGATGATTTACTTGTTACAAATGCAAACATTATTAAAACTGTTGCCGAAAATGTCAAAACTTATGCACCTAATTCAATTGCAATTATAGTATCAAATCCTCTTGACGCTATGGTTACACTTTTTCAAAAGGTTACTGGCTTTCCTCATAATAAAGTTATGGGACAAGCAGGAGTATTGGATTCATCCCGATTTGCTACTTTTATCGCTTGGGAACTTGGAGTTTCAGTTAAAGATGTTAATGCTTTAGTGCTTGGAGGTCATGGGGATACAATGGTTCCAATTGTTAGATATGCTAATGTTAATGGTATTCCTGTTATGGAATTGCTCGAAAGAAAATATCAAAACAAAACCAAAGCTGAAGAGGTGATGAAGGCTATGGTAGAAAGAACGAAACAAGCTGGTGGTGAAGTTGTAAAATTACTTAAAACAGGTTCCGCTTTTTATTCACCTGCTTCTGCTTCTATAGCTATGGCTGAAGCTATTATATATGATGAAAAAAGACTACTCCCTGTTTGTGCTTATCTCAATGGAGAGTTTGGTGTTAATGGTTATTTCGTTGGAGTTCCTGCTATTTTAGGTAAAGATGGTGTTGAAAAGGTAATAGAATTTTCTTTAAATCAAGAAGAAAAAAACTTGTTAGATAACTCGGTCAATGCTGTTAAATCTTTAGTTGCTGATATGGAAAGATTAGGATTTTAAGTTCAATAAAAAAGGGGACGACTAAAACTTATAATTTCATTAAAAATTATAAATTGTTGTATTGAAAATCTTGTTTATTTCTAAAATTGATTTTTTAGTCAGTCCCCAACTATTTAACGATTATTGTAGTGGATAAACACTAACGTATTGTCTATTTCCTCTTTTAACTTCAAATTTAACAACGCCGTCAATTAAAGCAAATAAAGTATCATCTTTTCCTTTGCCAACATTTACACCTGGATGAAATTTAGTTCCTCTTTGCCTTACAAGTATATTACCAGCCAGTACAACCTGACCACCAAATCTTTTGACACCCAATCGTTGGGCATTACTATCTCTACCATTACGTGATGAGCCTTGACCTTTTTTATGAGCCATAATAAAACTCCTTTTAACTAATACTAATTACTTCAATTCGAGTTAAATGCTGACGATGACCACGAGTCTTTTTATAAGAAATCCTTCTTTTCTTTTTGAAAACAATTATCTTATCATCTTTTAAGTGAGCGATAATTTTTGCTTTAACTTTTGCTCCTTCAACTACAGGATTTCCAATTTTTGTAGTTTTACCGTCAGTTAATAATAAAACCTTATCAAAAATTACTTCAGAATTCTCTTCCTCTTTTAATCGAGGAACATAATATTTTGAATTCTCTGTAACTTTGAACTGTTGACCAGCTATTTCAACTACTGCAAACATTTTAATCCTAAATTTTCTTTATTAGATTAGCAAAGGTAATAAAAAGGAAATTTTTAGACAAATATTTTTAATTTTCAAAATATTTAATAAATCCCATTTAATATGAATTTTTTAGATATCAAAAATTTTTATTCTTTAACGAAAATTATTGAAGATTTGCTTAATTTTTCTCACACCCCAAAAACTCAATAACTTTAATTGATTAAACCATATCTGCTCAAAATAAATATTTATGTGTCTAAAACCTGCCCCAAATTTTATTTTTTTCAGTTCACTGAACTCAACTTCAATAGATGCTCATTAGATTTTTATTTTATCCATTACAGTTGGATTTATCCAAATGTTATTATAAAGAATATGATATTTTTACTTTAGCCGCATTTAATTAAAACTTGCTATTAACAAAAAAGTAATAATTTTTATGAAGGATTCAAATAAAAACGAATTTATTTTCTTTTATTTTAAACTAAAATCAAAGTATATTGACCAGGTTTAAGTTTATTTTGGACCACTATGAATTAAACATTTTTATTTAATGGGCATCTCTAAAAATTCAACCATTTTTATAAATTTTCATATCAGAAGGGGAAAAAATATAAAAGTTTCATAACATTGAATAAAATTAGTAAGTAATTATATAACTTTGTAAAAACCTTTACAAT